>Ga0210059_1011270_pt1 | contig 13694 bp, 10 predicted proteins | sample Ectturendosymbi2_FD_188042 | JGI IMG/M metagenome (GOLD analysis project Ga0210059, IMG submission 188042) | Ecteinascidia turbinata endosymbiont from Florida, USA - Sample 2 (SPAdes) (version 2) | ecosystem: Host-associated > Tunicates > Ascidians > Unclassified | place: Key West, Florida...
TGTTACGTTAATACTAACGTCGGGTTTGCCAGACCCGGTTTTCCAAAATAAAAAAATATACTTTGCTTCAACTGCAGTTTATCACAAAAACTAAACTGAAAAAAAACAACGACAACTCCCCAAAAACCGCAAAAAAACAACCACTTAATGAAAGTCAAAATAATGCTAAATATTAAAATGTCAACTAAAGGAGGCACAGTTTTTATATTTAGCTTGCCAGGGCGAGCCACCCTTCCTGACAAGCTCAATGTAAAAAATGGCCCAAACCCACTTGGCTGGCATTTCGGTATTTAGTGTTCTTTTGGTTTTCAGTAGATTGTTGTTTTCTTGCGTTTTTCGAAGTGTTTTCTGGTGATTCCGGGTTTTAGTAGCATCCACATGCGGATGCACTATCATTTCTCAACTCTTTTTCTGAGTGTTGGCTACTGGGCACCATTCAGCTAAGTTCTCCCACCCTAGTTCAAACCCCTAGTTACTCCAGTGAATACAACTGCACCTTAATACGAGTTCAAAAAGGATGCGAATGGAGCACGCGTTTTCTTGGGAAATTTTCTTTACAATGTAGCAAGGGTAAAGAGTTTTGTGAACGTCCGTTTACGTTGCATCGTCAGTAACCTGGAAAAGGATAAACAAAAATGTTGGCGTTGCCCTCCGCCTGGAAAATTTCTGCGAACGTCGATACCTGAGCACCACATTATAATGCAAAAGTAGAACGTTGATTAGATGCCAAGATCACAATACCGATTATATTGTGCTTTGAAATAAATCAGCAGTTTTTCAATTGAGATAAATCATGAGTAAAGAATAACTTTGGGTAAGAAAGAAGCAGTCAACAAACATTCTGGCGAGCAATATGAGCGACTCTTAAGTACAGTTTTCAGTAATTTTGCCCCCCGCTATCTGCAATACCTGATTTTCACACGTGTATTTCTTTCATATTTGCTCGTTATTTTCACTATATCTTCCAACTTGAAGTATCTGGTGTTTGTTAAGCATCTTCACAATCGAAAAGCTAGAGTGTTGAGCTGATAAACAGTTGCAGTGTTATAGGTAGCAAATCGGAATAACATGCAAGCTTCTGCAATATGACTGTTAGTCAGCAACAAAGCAGTTGTTCCTACGCTCTGTTCAACTACACGTGACAACGCAGAGAGCAAACAAAAGTATTTATGACGTTTAATGCATTTGCGCAGTTTTGTACAGTGGTTATTTCAACCATTAATCGTCATGTACGTGGCACAAACATCGGGTACAGCATTTTTTTTTACTGACACAACAATGATGCGCGGTTGTGACGTAAAAATGCATGGTTGTGACGCAACATCCCAACCTGTTTTAGAAACTTTGTTGCTTGGTTGATCAGCATATTGCTCATGACATATCACACAAGTCCCTACGTATATAAGAAAATCGCTACAATTTAACCCTACAACACCCTTACACGCCCACCTGTTTGAAACAGCTTGTCCCCCGAAACAAAAATCCAATGCCCCCAAATTGAAATATGAAACCAAATAAAACAGTTGAATTTTTGTCAAATTTGAATGTCAAGCCCCCCCCTCTGCATAAACGTAAAGCCGCCCTATTGACGACATTCTGGTGACGGTTCTTGTTTGAAAAGGAGCAAAATGTGATCAGTAGATTTGAATAACAACTTAAAAGTAAAACATCGCGTTCCCAGGTTTGTCAATCCTTTGTTTATGTTGAATGCACGCACCTTAGCGACATTTAATTGGAATTTTTATTTCGGCAGTTAGCGGCAGGCCGAAGCCTGAAATTTGCCCCTTGCGGGGGTGATTTTGGGTAAACACTCTTTCCCAAGGAGTGCTACGGCAGTTCACTCAGTGGCCATTGGTCGAACACCCAACCTTCCAGTAGAGAGGAGGACACTTTACCACTGAGCTAATGCCGCCCCGAGCGACATTATCAGTGTCAGTTGCAAAATTAGGCTTTCACCAAATACAGGCATTCGTTCAGGGCTTCTGATGACTCCATTCGTATGGTCCACCTATAGTTTCGGTGCGAACACCTGCTCGAGTGAATATATTGCAACTGTGTTAGATGCAGGGTTGGATACTAGAATTTAGGGCAGACATGTACAACCTGCGGCCCACGTGGTATGGTTCATGATCTTGAAATGGTATTTCAAAGCGAAATACATACCTCACTTTTTCGTGCCACTCATTTCACAATTATTTACCACAAGCTTTGACGCTTGATCAGAGGTTTACAGCGCTTGAAGTTCACGAACAATTACCTGTGACATTTTCTTGATTACCTGAGAACCATAGACTTTGATGTGTGAAATTGTTCGATCAATTTGTCAGGACCTGTCTGGCAGTTCGCAATTGTTTTTGTGAAATGATTGATATTAGTTTTCATTTCAGCTTGAGCAGTGTTGTTAGAAAGGATTGCAGCTTAATTCGTCTGACATCATAACCGGATTTTTTATGCTATTGTTGTTTGTGGCTTTGCGAGTGTTGGGATTGTTGAATGTATGGAGAATGATGAAAGTTCGCAGCAGGAAAAAGAAAACCAGAATGTTGAAAAGGTTGCCAATCAATGATAACAAAAGTGTTTGTTTCGCAATTCATAAAATCAGCAATTTTAACGGTAGTTTAGTCTCAAGATTGGCAATTTTATGCGAAGCATGTCGTGTTCGAAAAAAACGAAAAATTCTTAAAGGGCCAGGTCGCCTTGAAGAACATTTCTCTTTTTGAAGCACCTATCGTTGTGAACAATTTTTTTCAAAAATGAAGCATTGCAAACGAAAGCACAGAGGTCAGTTGTCAGACAGTAGTGCAGCCAAGACTTTTGTTGGGTAGGCGCCAGTCAGTGACGTCGTCAGTCACTTCTTTTTTTGAGCCAGTCCTTCAAACCACTGCTTCGCCGCACTGGATTTCGGGGCAGGTGTTGAGCATCCATTCGATTGTCTCATCGTCCAGAACCATCAGGCCGTGCCGACTACGCGGAGGTCGATGGAGTGGGCATTGGAGGACAACATGGTCGACGGTTTGTTCTTCTGTGCTACGCTCACAGGCCGCAGAGGAGGCCAGACCACATTTGTACAAGCAGGAGCGGAAACGTCCGACACCGGTGCGGAGGTGGTTAAGCCGGACCTGCGTCAGTCACTGACATCTTCTTTGACATTGGAAATTTGATATAAAGCACCAGTACAAATTTTAGCAAGTTCGTTTCGGGGAGGGCATGGCCTCTTCGGCCTCATTCTGGCTGCGCCACTGTTGTCAGACCAACATTTGATTGGTCAACTTCGAGTTGCTTGCAACTCTGTGAACGAAAATGTTCCGAAACTCTGTAAAGACCTTCAACGTCAAGCATCGCACCAGTAGACTCATTTTTAAGAGACGGAGTAGCGATATGTATGAGTAAACTATGTTCGACGGATTTGCGAGAGGTCATAATGTAATATGTCTCAGCTACTCAACAGTTAGCCTGTCGCCTTATTCCTGCGATGACTCTAGCGTAGCTTGTTCCAAATGAGCCTGTCGCCGACATGTAGTTGGTACTTTTAAACAAAGAAAATTACACCATATAACTCCATATCTATTGAGTGATCACTTTATCAATTTTTGAAGGGAATGATTTAAGTTCCATCCAATAAAGATTGATTTTCCCCGCAATAACTTTCTAAAAATCCAATATGGCCCGCCAGGTAAAGCGACAGTTCGGCAGAAGTTTTTTGACAGACTAACCGAACAGGCTAATTTTCAGATGTAATTTGGATAAACCTAGGAGTAGTCAGAAGGGCTTTTTACATGGCGCTTGAAGTGAGCTCATCAGCTCACTTTCCTGGTCACGTGACGCGATTACTGTTGAATCGCCAACTGCTTGAGTGATCGAATGAGCTCTCGGGAAAGTGAGCACAGCACGCTCGTAGTAGCTTGGTTCGTAAGCGAGCTCCCAGGTAAAAGTGTGTTCGCGAAGCAGCCCCCTTGGGTTTGGGAGTCGTTATTACGGCTGCGTTGGTTGGATGATTCATGGTTGAATTTAAATCACGTCTGCAGTTTTGAAATGGTACAACGTGTTGGTTTTAACTTAGTTTTGCAATCCATATTGCAGTAAAAACGACATCAAGCCGCTGTGTGACTGTGGAGTGTAGTGAAATCCTGTAGGCTACGTAACATGGCCTGGTTGTGCAGTTTGTAGTACGCTAGACTGCTGTTTCACTGCACTTTTTGGATGTCAGTATTGTCCACAGAAAAACGCTGTTGCAATTTACATACAAAATTAACGGCCTGGTAGCCTATATAGGCTAATTGCTGATGGTGCTGGCTTTGCTTCCAAAAAGTACTGTAGGACACCACATTTGCTGGAATGCAAGCTAATCGTATTTCAACTGCAGAAAATTGGGTGTTATAGTAGGTATCTGTAAGATTGTGATAATCCCTTTGTGTTGTCTGACGCATGCTGAAACGTTGCAGAAACCTGTGCAAAGAAATGATTTGTAATCCTGGCATAATGTTCTTGCTTTTCATCAACTTAGCAAGCTGGGTTTTGTGAAAAGTAATGACTACTGTGCCTCTTAAGTGCTGTCGCAGAAGACTGAATCTCCGTTTGTCATTTGTAACTGGAAAACCTACAGCTCTACAACGACCAAAAGAGTTAGTTTACTCGTGAAGCTAGCGCCGCTAGCCTAAAGTCAGCAGCACAGAACACCCAACCCAGTCGTTCTGAAGCGCATGTAAACACGCAGCTCCAACGTTCTCGTTTTGGTTCAATTGCACTGAACTCTTTTGACGTCAAAACTCCCTTCGACCGCACTTGCTAGGACGACCATGTAAATAGGCTTAGTGAGACCTTTTAGATTTTACAGTGCCCAGGGTCGGATAGACCATTGGGTAAACTCTCGCTTGAATATCAAAAAACTCCTTTACTGGTTTTTCATGTTTATAGGCTGTTCACCTCGCGTCAAAATTACAGAGCTTGTTGATTACTGCGTTTGGTGCATGGGTCTCAAACTGAAATTGCCCTGAAGGCCAAATGAGGACTTAACCCGAGGGCCGCATTACGACGCTAACGCAACATTGGCGGTAACTGAACCTTGCTAGAAACAGCTATAGCTGTGCACGTCCTATTTCTTGCGAAAGGTGTCATGAATTACAGGCACATCATTTATTCATTTCTGGCCGTCTCTACGTTTGTTTAAAAGAAACTTGTTACTCGCTAGCCGAGCACTTTAAAACACCGGTGATTAAAATAAATAACATAAATGTGAATTATTTGACAATTCCTAGAAAGCAACGCGGGCCACATGCGGACCGCAGAATGCCCTCGCGGGCCACATGCGGACCGCGTGTTTGGCACCCCTGGTTTGTATATAGGTTAAGGAAACCGACAACTTTGCCAATTATCGTTTTTGATTGACTTGAAAGAATTGAACCAAACATCACCACGTTGTGTGACGCTTGTGTCACACAGCGTTTCAATTAGACCAAAATCAGTGTACCCATGGGCGTACGCAGAAACGTTTCCAGGGGGGGGCAACGTCGAAGGGGTCTATGATTTGCCTGTAACTCATGAACGTCAAAAAACGTTTCCAGGGGCGAAATTTTGCTTCTGTTTTTCAGGTTTCGTGCGATGCAATGCAAATGATGTTCACAAAATGCTTTATCCTTTCTGCACCATTAGTCTGTGCTGGTTGAACCTCGATTCTCAATTATTTGTCTGAATGTTTTCTACACATCGGCTATCAGAAATGCTTTTTCTTTTCATAAACTGCCTATTATCCGTTTTGTCGAGCACTTTCTACAAATAAGTCATAAATTGAGAACAATCAGTGGCCAGAACAACATGAGCGGTGGGTCTTGATCGCTCATGCGCATGCGCGTGCAAAAAAATGCGGCGTCATGAAACTTTACGTCAGCTGACTTTTTTCAAAACCCACACATTCACAGAGTGACACAGATCAGGGTCACTTTAATAAGTTCGTTACTAAGGATTCTTTGCAATCTAACGCCTTTGCACTTAGCGTACAATGCGCTGACATACTTGCAAATTGTTTGTCGTGGTGGTGAGGGCATCAGTCTTAGATCAAACAAAGCGCCGTTGTCCACTAGATCACGGAGAAGTTAAATAGGTGTTAACTATTGCAAATTTCACATAGTGAAACTTCAGTCAAGTAGTACGGTACAAGTCGATTTTGCGTGATATTTCGTTGAGCACACTTTTTGTAATGGTGTGCGTTTTGATCTGCGAATGAATGTAGACATATCTTTCCTCAGTACATGTGCCATTGGACGATTTGTGCAGTGAAAATAGTCAGAGAGTCTATAAAAAAAAGATTGTTGCGTAGCGTCGCGGCAGCAAAAAGATTGCTTTTTGTGATACAACTTTCTGTTTTAACGAATTAGCCACATACGAACCGCTGTACATGGTCACCACAATTGTCTCTGAAGTGTAAGATGCCAAATCGTATCAGTTTTGACGTTTCTGACCGGTGCTTTTGCAAAGCTGAAGCGAGGGCGCATGTGGAACGCTACGCCGTTGCGCTATGCCAGTGGTTTCCAACCTTTTTAGACTTGCGGCAACCTTTAGAGAGAAATATAATACGCGGCACCCAGTGGCGAACCCATAACAATTTGCTTTAAGATTTGATAACAGTTTGAAAAAGTATTTTTAATGATATATTGAAAAAAATAGCAGCTCACGGCACCCCCAGGTATTGCAAATGGCAAGGAAACCACTTCGCTAATCGTTTAGGGATATTCGCGGTCAGGACTTCGACCGGGGCCTCGCATTCGTTTAACCTGGCCCCGGAAGTGTCCTGTGTTGTGTTCACGTAAAGTTGCAAAAATAATTTACAAACAAATCACTCAGGTTTCTGTTTCTCGCAGTAATTTTTCACTTTTTTTTATTTTGCAGTCAGTAAAGTTCAAATGCGAGTCAATGAGAAAAGAATATGAAACGTTCGCCTTAGCAACAATTCGCCAGATGCGCAACCTGGTCAGAAGCAAGACCAACACAGAGAATGCCATTAAAAAATTCAAGAAAGACCTCATGGAAGTCTGCAACGAAGAACTGGACCGATTGTATGACAATAAGAAAAAACTAAAAATCGCAGGCGTTGGTGTTGCCGGCGCTGCTGTTGCAGCACCCTTGGTAGCAATTCCACCATTGCTGGGCGCAGCTGTTGCTGCTGCTGCACCAACTGCGGTGTTAGTTACAAGCGGAGCAACAGCTTTCGGAGCGGGCGGCGGAGTACTTGGCGCTGGAATGGGTGCAGTGGCCGACAAGCTTTTCGGAGAAAGGATCTATGTGGAGGAGTTGAACGAATCACACGACGGGGAAGAATCACGTGATGCTTTGGTTGATCCCAAGGAGCCCCCACTCTGAACCAGTGATCAACCCAACGAAGACATGAAAACCAGCTGAACGTTTAGTCAAATACGTTTTGTATTGACACGAGGCAGCACAAAATGAATCATTAAACAAAAGCTGAGGTGCAGCTGGATGTTTAGGCGAATGCCTTAAAAAGTGACACTATGATTGTGCTTGCTTTTCCAATGCCGTGTTTATGAAAGTTACTATATTTTCTTGAATTAGAGTATTTTTGGCCTCAAGAAAAGACGAACTACATGTGGATTGTACAATTATGTGGTATCGTTAAACGAATCTATGTTAGGACTCAAGTAATTATTAAATGCGTTTTGCTTGCTGTGAACTAGTAACGATATATTGTTAGTGTAGCCTTAACTACACGTTATTATTCGTTATTTGGACAAGTTCTTTGTACTAATTTCGCATGATTTTTACCGTTTAGCTTCGAATTAAAGAATCCCAAAGGGAAAAAAAGAAACCCGAAGAAATACAATTTTTTTGTATGCCATGACTTATGTGTATAATTTTTGCAGTATTTGTATTTCCAACAATACCTTTTGTGACGTTCGCAGTTGAACGGCGCTGACTTCATGCGTCGCACATTTTAAAAACGTCCCGGTGTATTTGAAACTTTCGGGGGGAGATACTACATGGTGTCAAGCGAAATTTGTGACTTCGCACCATGTGCGCATGCACAGAGTAATATTCTACATTTCAAATACGCTGAGAAAACTGATGATTAGTGCTTAGGGTTTGGTGTTTACGTAAGCGTGTCAGATTGGGTTACAGAAAGAAAAACAATTGAGTTCTAAGACTGACTTCAATCCATTTCAATGGTTATAGTTATTCCCGTACTGTAGCTTGTTGTGGGTATCTGACATCTAACCAAAAAGTTTTAATTTATACAATACACATCAAAAAGGTGATCGTCAAACTTTATTTCTTCACTCTGAAAAGCAAAATAACTGACAAACAATAATAGGTCAGAAATTTCGCAGAGGTCAGAAATTTCGCTTGACACCGAATAGTTCTTTTCATTTGATATTGTTAAGGTCAACACATGTTTCTGTATCTTATGCTGTAATAGCATTTGTCGTTTCATATTCGTTCTTTCTTTCGTAGTTGAATGTTGTTCTGGTTCCATTGTTCATGTCAAGTCACAATGTCTGAGCTCGTGACATTCTAACTGCGTATTAGACAGTCGCATACCAGTTTATAAAAGTAACAATGTGAGCGATTGTTGATCGAATAAAGTCTAATTTTGCTTTAGAAAGCTACGAGCTGTGAGTGTCGGCAGTCTCTCTCTACAGTAGCTGCCTGTGGATCAGATCATTTACTAAGGTCGAATCGTGCCATCGCAATTTGAGACAAAATGTTTTATAAACGGGCCAATAGCATGTCCAATTCAAAAGAAAAACAGAAAGTTAGACGAGGTGAAATTTGAACACAGCGATCTAGTTTTTCCAATTCAGCATCATCGCCAATCTTTAAGTTTTGATTGTCTTGATCACTGGTGCGTGTCGGAGCTTGCCCTGGTGAGATCACATGCTGCCGCTTGTCTTGAAGATATTTTTTGGACGTTACTGAATTTGAGAGTATTCGGAAAAGAAGTCAACCTGAGTAACTGCGATTTTTCTAAAATAAACAACGCAACCAAACAGAAAAACTGCAGCTTTTTCAAAAATTACCAGGAAGGCGCTTCATGTTTAGGTACGTGCAGAAATTCATTCACAGTTGTCTGTAGGTTGCATTAGAGCCATGAACACTGTCAGAAATACTGATCAAAAATGTACTTTGCAAATCAATTATGTTTGCCGTGGTTGTGTTAAACATGAAAAAAGACGAGAAACGGAGTTGGAACTGTTTTGAATAGTTGGCTAGGCATCGTGGCCCGACATATGAGTTGTAAGATTGTACGAATGAGACTATGGGGGTGGGAAGTATTTTTTTCAGGTAGGCACCACTGGTAGATTTTTGCCAAAATTTTTCTAGTGGGGGCCGAAAATGGTGAAATTTGTTTTTCCCTACTCAAAATTAGGAAAACAATATTTTTTGCTGAGAATTTTTAAATCCAAGGGCGCTATCCTGCGCCCTCCCCTTCCAACGCCAATGAAAGAGACATTTTGGTAAAAAATGAAAGTTTTAGTTCAACTAAAGTACACATATCGTCGCGCAAAATTGTTTAAATCTCCAAAAAAGCGGTTCTGAAACTTGTTTCCTTCAAATTGCTATCAAAACTGGTTATGTCCTTGAGCTTTGAAAAACTCTGTTTCCTAGTATTTTTCGGCATCCTTAAAAGTTATTGAACAGTTGTGAAATTGTTCGTTATTGAACGATTGATTACATTAAGCACTCAAGACTCAATATTAACGATGTAATTGAATAGAATAACTTCCATCTTAAACAGTTGTGCACAATTGCGTAACTAGGGTGGAAAGGCAGAACATCTGTCCCCGGGCGCAGCATTTTGGGGAATGCTAGTTACTGGATCCGGTTGCGAAAATCTCATCAAGATCAACAAGGTTCGCGAGCAAACAAGAACCTTAGTGACGTTTAAAAGCCCAGCATTCAGCGTCCGCATGTGGTTTGACTCACGGCTGCGTCACAATCAGTGGCGTAACTGAAGGTTTGCGCTAGGGAGGGAGAGGCTTGCCTGATGGGGGCCACCAGCCAAAACTCAGAAAAATTTAAGTAATAGTGAATATGCGGATGTCCATATTAGATAAAAACAACGAAAACACCCAAAAAACAACAAATCAAAGAATACTAAATATCAAAATGTCAACAGAAGAGGCCCAGTTTTTATATTTAGCTTGCCAGGGAGGAGGCTCGCCCCTTTTTCCCCGTCAGTTGCGCCACTGGTCGCAATTCTTTCAGATGGCCTGGATTGCGGACTTTCCGATTTATCTCGCATTCTATAGTTGCGTCACAATCGGACGGGATTCTAGCGTTCACTGTGCATGCAGTATGTTCTTGCGCATGCTTTCAGAGCAGCGATGAAAGTTACAGTATGTTGCTACGACAACAGATCTGCTGTGTTAAAATTATTTCGTTGTGGAAGGGAGATATAGTAAACATGTCTGGAAGTTCTCAGTGCTTTACTTTCTTGTCTAATTTGCCTGAAGAGAAATGAACGATACTGTCCCCAAATTTGCAAAATGCAACTTTGTAACATATTTCTAAGCTCGAAGAAAAACTTTCCAGAGTACTTTCCGTAGAATGTATCAAGCTATGAATGGATTTGCCATTTTTTGTCCAACCTACCACATGGTCCTTTGCTGAACAAGAAAAAGAATATATTGACCTTCCTGTGACAGTTCCCTTAAAATAAAGATTTATTCAGGAAATCTGAGAAATTTTTAGATTTCATTGATTGACAAATACCCAGCTTTGTAAAAGCTCTACGGATGGTTATCTCTTGCGCTTGTGTTTACGCGAAGCAGGAATTTTTGCCGTGACCGTGAGCGTGAGCAAAAACGTACTGATCACGAACAAACCCTGTGAGGGAACTGCGGGTGGCACTTTCATAAATTCATCCAAGATTCAATGAACTTTGTAAAAATAATCAAGCCGACGCATCACAATAAATGATGCATATTTCTCTTTGTTGATTCATCAATAAATGAAACTTTGTTAATTTTAACATCCTATTGCTGGTACGTCGCAAGTTCAGCAAATGTTTTCAAAGGCGTCGCAACAAAAAAAAGTTTGAGAACCACTGTCCTAGGTTAATACATGTGACAAGGGATGGATATTAGGGGAGGCGAACGAAGCGGCCGCCTCAGGCCTTCCTTTTCACGGAGATGCCGTGTCCATCCCCTTGTTAGTTTTGCATCTAGTTTCTGCTTTGTTTTGTAAAGTTTATGCACCACTATAGGGGCACAGATAATAAGCTCCTTTTTTGAATAACGCTGAAACTATGTACAAATCCGCCAAAATGCGCCCCTCAACAATTTGTTTTAAGGCCCTTTTTTGAAAGTTTACATTGGGCCCTAAATTCTAATATCCACACCTGCATATGACACGTTTGATTTAAATCAGTTTTAAGACGAAATAATCGATATATTTGCAGCAGTAAAGACAATGAAAATTTTTCTTTGAAGTTACAAGCAGAGCATTACATCGAAGTTTTTCGTTTATTTTCTGTTAACTTTTCAGGGTAACATATCCAAAGAATTGTGGATTTTGCAATTTTATCTTTTTCTAGTAGTTTTGTATAAAATAATTTGTCTTCAGGTTTTCATATGCATTTTTCTGTCTGTCCTTCTTTTGTAGCCTATGTATCCGTGAGTCTGCCCACAGTCAGTCCTTTATGTATGACGTTCTGAAACTCAAAGCTCCAAGAGTGCATGCTCCAGATCACAATACAGCTCCCACCAGCGGTGATTATGACGACGCCTGACAAGAGAGGGAAACAAGTGCTGGGTACGCTTGATTTGGGATCTTCAAGAGCCTTTGGCAAACTCATACTTTAGAAAACAAGACACAATTATGACAAATTTTATGTTGTGTAATCTGAAGATTTTTGTGCCCATAAAATTCTTTCATTAAATTCATGTAGATTTTTGCAGATGATCAGGGAACTTTTTGCCTGGTCCTTGCATTTCCTTTCACTAATTTGTAAAACTAGAATGTAATATCGCAATTTGGAATGTCGTAATCATGGGCGTTGGAAGTGTGTGAGGAAGGGGGAGCCTCCCCCTTGGATTTTGAAAGTTTCAGCAAAAAAGGTTGTTTTCTTGTATTCGAGTGGGAAAAAACAAATTTCACCACTTTTGTCCCCCCATGGAAAAATATTGGAAAAATCCCCTGGTGCTCCCCCCTGGAAAAATCCTTCCGACGCCCATGTTCGCAATACTACAGTTTGCAAATTCAATCGTGACCGAAATTTCAAAGTGGGGATAGCTTCACGTGGAACGATTAGAGTTACTCGACGATAGCTAATTAATCATATCGAAGATTCAAAGGTCTTGACGTCAATTACACGACATCACAGTCATGTGGAGTTTTCACATAGGTTAAACAAATACAGGTGGGGTCCACGTCAGCTTTCAAAACCCTTTTTCTTCCAATTCATTCTTCACATCTACGCTGCCACGAACGGAGTGGGGCTCCAAAACAAACTTTGTCCCCGGTCGCAGGCGGTGGCGTTGTCAACCAAAATGTGGGGGGAGGTAAAATAATTGGAGAGGACCAAAGTGTTTATTTTAGGCGAATATCACTATTTTGTGTGGGATACCGCCTCTCAAAACACAAAATGACTGTATATGCTAAGAGTTTGGGGAGGAAAAGCTCCCTGAGCCCCGGCTACGCCTATGGTCGCAAGAATCCCTAGGTACGCCACTGGTTATGTAGTAAAAAGTATCTATTGTTATTCAAGTTCAGTAATGTTTGTTTGAAAATATGTGCTACAACACTATGTCTAAAATACAGGGTTGAGGAGTGGGAGGTAAAATATCCGACTCCGACTTTTTCAAAATTTCCGACTCCGACTCCTTAACATAAAGGGAATGAAATTCAGCTGTTAAAACAAATGGAAATCGTGCTGCACACCAAGAAATCTCTGTTTCAACAAAAGTTTCAAAGGAAATTGTACCATTCATTTTCAACAGGAATTCCCATTTTAGGAGTGTGATCCAATTAGACATCCAGAGTCGGAGTCGGACAAAAATCCAACTCCGACTTCCAGTGTTGTTAGGAATCCGACTTCGACTTCTACTTACGACTCCGGCTCCGACTCTGCAACCCTGTTAAAAAGTATTTAAAATAGGCATGAAGTGCAATTTCACTAACAACAAAACGACAAAATATACAAAATGTTCTTAAAAATGTTTAAGTGATCTAATAACCCTAATTATGAGTGATCAGCTGTTAATTTCGATTACAGATCACGAAAAGGCACAAAGATACAGGCAGTTTGAATGTGCAGAAAGTACTGGTAGTAACAAGTTGGATTTTCTTTGGTCATCGAAGGTAAGTTTTAAGTTGTCTTGCAAACAGCTACAGAGTAGTAGTTTTTTCGAAAAGTACTCGTTTTCTGTCAAAAAAGTTATGTTGCTGTTTCGAAAGAAATTATTTCGAGTAATAATATTTCAGAAAAGGAATAGTGCAAACAGGGGCGGATCCAGCCAGTAACGTTAGGCGGGCGGTTGGGCACTTCCCCCGAAATTTTGAAAAACATGTTTATTTCTTAAGTACATCAATAAGTTACAATCATTTTATCCCCCCCCAAAAAAAACAATTATTTCACCCCCCAATTTTAGGCCCTGTCGCAGCCACGTAGCCAGGTTTTGAAGTTTGGAGGGGCAAAATACATTTTTAGGGGGCACGATTTTTTTTTAATCAAATTTTTAAAA
>Ga0210059_1011271_pt1 | contig 13694 bp, 7 predicted proteins | sample Ectturendosymbi2_FD_188042 | JGI IMG/M metagenome (GOLD analysis project Ga0210059, IMG submission 188042) | Ecteinascidia turbinata endosymbiont from Florida, USA - Sample 2 (SPAdes) (version 2) | ecosystem: Host-associated > Tunicates > Ascidians > Unclassified | place: Key West, Florida...
CGCGGAGTCGGAGTCGTTAAAATTTTCTACGACTCCGACTCCGACTCCTCAGGTTGAAAATCCTTCCGACTCCGACTCCTCGACTCCGACTCCACAGCCCTGGCTAACACTCCGAAAACTTACAAGTAACTCATATTAAAAAGATACTGTCTTATTTGCCTCATGAGGCAAAATATATGTTGCGGCTATTTTGCCTTTAATAGGACACAAATGGTTGAAATGGTCACGTGACTAGCACCATACAGAGAGACACAACATGTTGAGGTTTGAAGTTATGGCTGATCCTATTCTTTACACAACGTACACAAACAGCCACTAAAAGCTTGCCACATTTAAAATAAACATTACAGTCAGCTATGTAGGTCATGCATTCCAAACTTGTCATGTGATCACTTCAAACAAATGTGTGCAGCTGCTGACAAAATAACTTCAGAACTGTTTTTGTCTCATGAGGCAAAGTAGGCGCTGCTTATCAAATATACACCAAGTATAGGTTCTACAGTATTAAATAATGAAATGGTTTGTTAACTACCCGTTCTTCTGTATAATGTGAACATTGTATTAGTATACTAGTATATAATGCTGCTTTGACTGTATGGCCAAAGTGCTTTCAATGTATGTCATCTCGCCATTGACAATTAATGCAAAATTCAGGGTGAAGGAGGTTTAAGTTAACACACTGTGATCTTGCCATGCTGACTAGATATCCCATAGTTGGTGAAACATATAGTACATCACATAACCAATGCTCAATTGCAACATGTGCGGAACACATATAAAGTTTATAAAACTGTATGAAACTTTGCCACAATGCAAGCAGGGGATGTATGTTGGTGGAAACAGTGCTTTAAAGGGATTTTTGCTTGTATGTCAGTTAGTGCAACTGCAAAAACAAATATCATATTTTGATAAATTGTGACAGAAAGCTTGCTATGACTTTGCACACGATAGCAAAGAGTGGCGTGACAATTTAAAAGATTTAACAACATTTTGTAGATTTATAAGTAGTGTCTGTTTTCCTTCATGAAGCAAATGATGTAGGCCTATGTAAATAGCGTCTGTGCTGGGGCGATAAAGTTTCCTGTAGTTGAAGACCATTGGTTGATCTGGCCACATGACAAATAGGATATGCAAAGAGACAACGGGTTTAGGAATATGGTATAAGGGTTTAGAGGTTTATAGTTAAGATTTTAGCCTACATTTCATGCAACACAGACAAGAAGGTGTTAACAATTTTTCAGCACTAAAGGCATGGCAAAATTAAGACTCGTCCATTGGACTCTGATGTTACAGTCAACTAAACAGGTCACATGTTTCAAACTTGTCATGAAACGTGACCACTTCAACTTATCAAATTCGGCTAAAGGCAAAATAGCTCCAGCAGTGCTATTAATGAGACAAAATGAACACTATGCGGCAAAATAGACACTGCCAAATTTATTGGCAAATCTTACACCTAGAGAAAAATGCTTTGAGAAGCACACACACAGTGCTTCAGGTGAAGGGGCACAAATCGCCATTGCTGTTAGGTAAAACTTTGGGCTTGCGGTGCAGTGCGGACGTGGACAGGGTAATGTACAACAAATGCGGACATGGTGCGGACAGCAGACAGAAGCTGCTGATGTGGTGCGGACAGCGGGCACAAATTTTCTGTCCGCACCATCTCTAGTGGTAACCACTGAAACACTAGTTTTGGTTAAGTCGTTCATGCTTCAGTAATTAACCAATTAACCAGATAGATGACAAGTATTTGAAGTGAGTATTAATTTTCAATTTTTGCAAAAGGCTCATTTAAATCTCCGAGGTCTGGAGCTGATCACCTGTTCACAAATATTGAATCGTACTTTTACCATGTGCTCATATAAAACTCTGAACTATGACTGTGCTAACAGAGTCATCAATGTGCAACCAAATCGTACAAAAAAAGTTAACAAGATGAACATTTGCATTACGCATAACTTGGCTACAATCCCTTTCAAATTTATCATAGCCTATGCAGTAGCGATGCAAAGCAATATAGGTTATCTTCAAAGCTGCAACTACCACGGCAAACATCCAACTTTGTTCAGTATGGCTCCAAAATGTGAGCAGAGGTTGGCCTACGCAGGCAGTGGCTAGACTAGAAATCTGTACAATGCGAATAGACCTAAACATTATTGTACTATTGCACATTACTTAGTTCTGACATCATCGTCAACTCCTGTCGCTAGCTAGGCCTACACTATAGTGTATAGGTCAGGGGTGCCCAACCAGTCGATCGCGATCTACCGGTCGATCTTTAAATGCCTGGCAGTCGATCGCGAGTGATTTTATGCATGTATAAGGGTTTGCTGAACTACAATAAGTATACAAAGGATTCTCCTGTCCAAAGTGAATTAAGAAAAAAAAGTTAGAGGAAGTGAAATCACAACTAACTACACAACAGTCTGTTTTTACCAAGCCAAGTACGAGATGTAAGGCAGCTAAGATAGCATCATGTCGAGTTTGCCACATTCTCGGTTTGTTTTGTTTCAAAGCTTTGCCAGATTAGTAGGTCTCCAGAGACTGAAAAATGTAAAGGTAGATCCTATGTCAGTGAAGGTTGGGCACCCCTGGTATAGGTCATTTGGGCACCCTTTTACTTCTTTATAATCTGTTTTGTTAACCATGCTTTTTTGTCATGTGTCTTGTATTATTGCCCACATAATTATCCCAACATTCTCATAGTTAAGTTACGGCATGGATTCCAAATTCTCGAACTGCATTGTCACTTACTACACATTGTATTTTGTATGGGCCATAACTTGGAAACCATCACTAGTGATGAAATGCTCGGTATTCCCACCCAATGTCACACTTTTGTGTTGTATGACGACACTGGTCAGAAAACACGTCTCAATTAATTCCATTCTGTTTGACAACATCAAGCATCATTACAGAAATTAGGCCCCTTAAACAATTTGATGGGCTCCTGCACAGACCTTGATGTTGACTCCGGCTCCTGCTCCGGCTCGAACTTAAAATATTGACTCCGGCTCCAGCCCAAAATGCAAACTCCGGCCGGAGTCCACTCCGGTGTCAAGCGAAATTTCTGACCTCTGCGAAATTTTTGACCTGTTATTGTTTTTCAGTTATTTTGTTTTTCAGAATGAAGAAATAAAGTCTGGCAATGGTCACCAAAAATCGTGACTCGAGTCGAGTCATTAACTCGAGTCACGCTGTCACTGACCAGTGGTCCATAAATTTTAACGTCTCATTACCTCCAGATGAAACTTTCGTCAGTCTGGATGCACCTTTTCAAAATACTTTAATAACAAAAAATTGCAAGAACTAAAACAGACCTGGTTAAGAAATATTTACTAGAGTAGTGAGGAAAAAGTTCAATGCAAAAGCTGCATCACTTTCCTCAGGAGTCAGTACTAATCATTTTCTTCATGTGGGTAGTTGTGAGAATGTTGCTAGATTTCTAGAACGAATTTTAGAAAATTCAATCTCGATGGCAGCAAGTTTTTGTTCTTAGGATGAGGACTTTAGTCCTGACTTGAATTTTGCTTCCGAATATTGTTGAATACCTCAACATCTAAGGTACATCCAGAAAGTTACTCAAGCGGAACAAGATTTTATAAATCAAGGAAATGATGCAAAACCTTCAGTGGTGGTCATCGGTGTTGCCACTGCTAGTTTTTTTGACTACATCTGGGGTTTTCTGTTTTATCTGGGGTTTTTATTAAAAATCTGTTTTTTTTTTACTCTGGTCAAATTTTAGAAATGTATGTTGTATTACTGTATTTTCCATTCAAGAACACAGTAGTTTCACAGGTGTAATAGTCTATGTGCAGTCAGTTAGTAGCCAGACAGACGAGTAGGGCTAGGCTTAACGAAATTGTTTGAAATATAATGGTTTACAGATTAAGCACTGACGATGTGTAGATCAGCACTCTAATCTATTGCTGATATGCCAAGGGTTACTTGTGCATGATTTTGGAATGCTTTTTTTTGTTTGAAGATGTTGTGATTGAGAATCCATTCATTGTGATTGTTTTACACTACAGGCGCATTTATTTATGATTGTGATATGAATGTAAAATTTTGAATGTCACATTAGTAAAATATTGCAATGAATGCAATGGTTAGGGTGAAAAGATAACTGCAAGACCTTGAATGTATCATGTACATGTTTCAGTTTGTGCATTTAAGTGAAAGTAAAGGAAAACATTAAATGTTTTTTTCAGAAAAGATCTAACTAGCCTTTTTTGTGTTACTTCATACATTTGATCTGCTGCTAGCCTACTTGCAAATTTGGGTTGCCTGTAGGCCTAAAAGGCGGAGGTCCGTAAATAGCGGAGCTTGGTTTCGGAGGTTTGATGACGTAACCGGAGTTGTTAAAACCGATATTTTGCCTTGAGCAATGAGAACTAAACAGAAGTAAAAATAATTGCACTACAAAAAGTGATGTTACACTACGGTAAAATAAAATAGTATATTTTGAAGTTTGATAATTTTTGCTTATCTGAGTTTCACAATGGTTCGGGGACAAAAAATAGATTTCAACAGATGTGAATTTATAAAATTTTTAAACATCGCAAACTTTCATGCTTTCCATGTTTGGGGGAAACGCATATTAACTTGCAATGATACAAAATTTATCTTTAATTTTTTTGCTTTTGCAATTCAACTTTTTTCTACTCCGGTTACGTCATTAGACCTCCGCAACCAAGCTCCGCTATTTACGAAGCTCCGCCTTTTACAGGCAACCTAAATTTGCAGTATATGTTTCAAAATAGACTTAAACTTATTAAAAATATGATGCAAACAATACATATTACCTTAATTTTTATGTGCAAGTACCGGTAGCGTGCATTTCAAGTTTGGTTTTGACTTTTTTTAAACGTTTTGTTATGAATATGACTGTTTTTTTTATTATTTTCTGATTTTTTTTCAAGGTAAATTCTGGGTTTTTTCTTCATAACAGAGTGGCAACACTGGTGCTCATTCTTATTGATGTCTTAACCTAGAAGCTTTTGTTGCTGTTATCTTACCTTCAGTAGTGATGCGCTAAGCCCAGGAAGGAACAGAAAATTTAAATTCAAAGCTTTTAAGGAGCTTGCAATGTGAGGTAGCCTCGATCAGCCTTGCTGAGTTGCTGTTTTTAATGGTACTACGTGTGGCTACGTACGATATGGTGTCGTACAAAATCTGGAAGCTGCAATCATTTTTGGAGTGGTGGTTACATTACAGTACTTCACTTCAAAGTCAAACGTATGTTTGTGTCACTCATAACCTTATTACGTACAATGATCAGTGATTAAGCTAGTCATAATCACTGCCATTAAATCATATCATGCAGTGAATCCAGGTCGTACTGTAGAAGAACAGTTGATGCTCACAGCATATGAAAAATAAGAAATTAACCTGGGAAAATCTATATTTGAAAAGATGTTTTTACTGAGGGACTGGTGAGGGTTGCTTAATACCAGTTAGCTTGTTTTCTTGCCCTTACTGTTAATGATAAACAAAAACAAACTGAAAAATTTGAATATTTATTTTTTCTGGAAGACAAAGGCCTCAGGAGTTTCAAGTGAAGTGAGATATGTCACAATGCTGTGTTTTCATCATAGGCTACGTGGTAATCAGGATAGCTAAAAACTTTGAAAGGGGAGAGAAACAATACTGCACAGAGGGCTTAACAGAAACCATAAAAAACATACGGCAAGACAATTAGCCTAAAGCTCACAGAAAACGCAAACAGATGGAATTGGAAGGCAACAGCTATTAATAGTCGTTCAAGAGAGGCAAGTGGCAAGCAGGGACACTGGTTAATGAGGATGGCTGAAATCAGATCAAACTTGCACACAGGCCAAATATCTATGCTGGCCAGCATTTCCTGTTTGACCAGGGGTAGGCACTAGTAGAGCCACTGTTGCTCCATGCCATGGGATCACCTGACATGTCATTCTGGAAAATGGGAACCACATACTGTCACAAGAGGGTATGACATAAGGGGACAATCAATGCAGCTATGACAATGTATGCTTTATCCACACGACCATTGATTGATACAAGTGTTGAGCAATGAAACTGCAAATGATGAAGTGAAACAGGTATGGTATGCGGACGATAGCTCTGCAATCGCATCACTGGCAGGCGTGAAAAATGGTGGGAATACCTACAGGCCAAGAAGCCAGACCATTTCCAAAGAACAGTGTTGTATATGTGTGGAATTTTTTGAACCACTGGAAAATGCCGTCAGAGAACAATTGATTCCCGATCTCGTAGGATGAGAGGTAAGCGATGTAGAATGACAAATACTAGCTCTTCCTCTCAGGCATGGTGGGCTAGGTCTGACAGATCCTCGGGAAACTGCTAAAAATAAAGGCAAAGTGTGAAAATATGCAGAAAAGCAATGATAGTGATTGATCTTGCAATGGAAGCTCGAAGTTTGAAAGACACAATGTGTTGGCAGCACGGGGAGTGTTTCAAAGTGTAACAAACTGCAAGGGCCAAAGGGTTAATGACATGAAAAAATACAATCTTAGTCTCATGACTTCATAACATGTTCAGTGTTCACCCTTGCCCCTATGTGACATCATGATGTGCACTGTAGTGCAAAGGGTGGGATGAGCATGTACCAAGTAAAGATTGTGAGCAATCACATTAAAACTAGCATACATTTGATTGTTGTCTGTTTCATTAACCAAGTTCAGACTACTACAGTATAATTGATGATGTCCAAATGTAGCATAATAGCTGCTGTGGGTGCTTTGCTTAGAATAGAAGTCTTTTCACTTTTGGTATTTTTTTTCTTGTAGCATGGGCTAAAAACAATGTTTATCCACATAAATCATGAATAATTAATACAATACAATTACCCATGGACCACAATTTAGATTTAATGTAGCAAAAGGAAGCAAAAAGCAGGATATAAAATAATAACAAAAAATTAGCAAAACAATACCACAGTATGCAACAAAAGGTGTTCACAACAAAACAAAGAATCAGTACAAAAAACAAAAAAATGGAGATGATGGTTGGCACTTAGCAAGCAATGCATGAAGAGTTGATGGATATACAGATGAATGAGCGAGTCATGCACATAGGTGAGAGATGACAAACACAATGGAGGTTATAAAGCAAAAAGCCATGCAGCAACCATACACAGGGTTCCTATGTAGTCTGAAAAGTATGGAAAAAAATCATCACTTTCCAATCTGAAAGAGTCTGGAAAAAATTTTTTTGGCGTGTTAGCTTAGTATAGAAAAATAAAATAATTTTCAAGGCTTGATCTTTTGACATACATTTTCATAGTCTTATTAGTGATTGGTATAATTTTGCTTATGTTGTGTCAAATATTATAGTGCCTGTATTTGACCTGGATAGGTCATAGGTAAATATTAGGTCTAGAAAAAGACCAAAAAATGTTTGGAAAAGGTTTTGAAAAAGTCTGGAAATTCATGTTCAAAATTTCATAAGAACCCTGTGAACATTACAAATAAATCAGAGACATGCAGAGGCAAAAAGCAGGCCACTTCCCAAGGCATTCAGCCATCAACTCCATCCTCAAGAGGTCATTGACCCGCATTGGTTTACCCTCTACCTTGGAGCCTGTCGGCCTGACTAACGATGGAAGGAGGCCGGATGGCTTGACTTTGGGCCCCTGGTACAGAGGCCGGAGCCTGGTATGGGACACAACAGCTGTGGACACATTTGCTCAGGGCCACTATAAAAGACTCCGCCAGACAGGCTGGTTTTGCGGCCACAAAAGCTGAGGTCGCAGAATGCCAAAAATATCATGACCTCCAAAGCAATTACCACTTTTCACCAGTGGCAAATGAGACCACTGGTGTGTATGGCAAATCCACTACTCCTTTTTTGAGTGGTCTTTCGAAGAAACTTGTTGATGTGTCTGGTGACCCCAGGGAGCACCAGTGGCTCCACCAGCGTCTGTCCCTGGCTGTGGCCAGGGGAAATGCTGCCAGCATATTGGCCTGTGTGCAAGTTTGATCTGATTTTACCTGTTCTTTTTCTAGCTGCTTTTAACGTACTGACCACCATCGCTGCCTACCATTTGCCCATGAGTAGCTATTGCATTCCGAATCCTCGTTCTTTCTGTAAGATTCATTGTTCCCTCGGTTGTGCAGTGTTACCTTGTGCAGTGGTTAAATATCTTTTCAATCGCACGGCCTATGATGAGAATACAGCGTGGTTTCGCGTTCAACATTGCTTGAAACCTCTGTGGCCTTATAAAAAAAAGCAACTTTTAGTATTGAGTAACAAGCCTCAGAAGTTTCAAGCGAGGTGAAACATATCACATTCTATGTAGCTTCACCTATGCAATAACCAAGATAAGCTATGCGGTGATCAAGATAACTAAAAGGTACTGACTACAGTACAGGTCCGCCAGTGGACCTTTATATTTGAAAAGTTATTAATCCGCCACCTGCAACATGATAGTAATGCATGATGAGTGTGCAGCAGATGGCACTAGGGTTGGTAGAAACATACCAAACCTAACCCCTAACTGAAACCTGAAACCTCAAACCTAAACCCTAAACCACAAATGTGAACACAAAAAGAAATCTGAATGCAAAGGAACAAAAAACTACTACAAAACTGAAAGGCGCCAAGCTAAGAGCTGAACCATTTGAATAGCATATGTAGACAAGTCCACTGCAATACAATGACGGTGCCGCGAAAGTGACAAACTCAGTGTTTTATTCGAACCGCCTCACTGCTGGCAGACCTATAGCCATTTCCTAACTAAACATGGAGCAAAATAACACTGCATAAGGGGACAACTAAACTTACAGAAAGCGCAAACATTCGGAAAGCAATGGTTTTGCGCTTTACAAAGGCAAGGAGTGAGCAGTAATGCCAATTAATACACTGGAAATAGATAAAAGATTGTGTATAAATGACTACATCTGCTTTTTGCTTTTGAAGGATTAAAAAAAACGTATCCAGCTTTTTGCCACATGTAAAGCTGAGTTTGTGATGTTTGTCTATCAGTAAACTTGATTGAGTGGGAAGTGTCTATTTTTGATGTGTGAGGGGTCTTCGCTTCAGCTCTTACCATGCTTGCTTTGACTTTTTTAACAGAGATACTACTTTTGGTGTTACATGAGATCAGTTCATATAGTTTGTGTTCATAATCTTTCTTGGGAGAGCTTTTGATGTTTGGGGTTTAGATTTAGGTTAGGGTTTAGAGTTAGGGCTTAGGGTAAGAAAAAATTAATCCTTGATTCTGAGAAGCAACTGACATACAAGAATGTCAGATATTTCATAGATATTAGAATTTGTCAGACATTTCATAGAGTCAACAATTTCACTTGGTATGTGTTTTAGTCCTTCCAAATCAAAAATTGGATATGGTCATTTAGATACTGCCTAGATAAATCAGATAACTTGCACATAGGCCAATATCACTTTGCAATTTCTGTAGTGTGTTAAATGTATATATTGGTACTAGGAGAGATTTTCAGGTATTGACATCCCATTTTATCGTAAGAGAAAGATGAAAGTTATGGAGTGTTGCTTTCAGACAGAATTCATTCTATAGTATTTAAATACTGTGATGTATTTGAGCAGTTGCAAGTCTTGTATGACAGTTGTGAATTTAACTCAGTTCAGCATAGTAGTTATCAAATTGATCAGTATTCAGTAAGCTGGCTGAAAATAAATGCTGTGGAGTCAGAGTGGATGAATTAGGACGTCCATAATTTTTTTATATGCAAAAAATTCTCATAAAAATACGTATGCCAACCAGCCTACACGTTAGTGGAAAAATGAAAATATAATGAGCCAAACATGATAAGTCATGGAAGTATGATTAAGATGTGTTTGTGTGAGCAGTAAAAAACATGAGGCATGAAAATATATTGTACCAAGCAAAATATACAAAATATAAGTATACAACACACCTTAATGTAATACAAAAACAAGAGACACAATGCAAATCAGCCATTTACACTACAAAGAAATGGATGTCAAACAATGTATGAATGAAGTATTGAGAAATACGCAGATGAAGAAGTGAGTCATGTATGTAGGTGAGAGAAGTGAGTGACAGGAGGTTACGAAGCAGAAGTTATGCAGCATTTATGACATAACAGTGGAGGTGCATGACAAAAGCAAGAGTAATTTTTAATAATACAGACCATGAAGAAATAACACAGTTACGCATGGCTCACCAGCAACTGTTCATACACAACAGGGATCTCCAGGGTTTTTCTTAGGAAAATGTTAGGTACCCAGTATGGACCTGATTTTCTCTGATTCTAGGGACTCGATTTTTAATTCTAGGGATCCGCATTGGGACCCTAAAACGTCTTAAAAAAACCCTGGGGATCTCTAACGTTTTTTGTCAGAGGACCACATAAGCTATGACACAATAGTTCGAGAGCTGGACATGTTACGTAATGGGCTTGTTTCGGGATATGTTACATTCTACCAAATCAATACATTTTTCGTAAATACATCTTTTATCATTTTTAACAAAATATCTTTGTGGGCCAGATGAAATATCTTCGCAGGCCGGATGTGGCCTGCGGGCCGCAGGTTGGAGGCCCCTGATATACAACAACACGAAATTAGTGATTCATACTGGTAGTTTCAGGACAACTGTTTGTGACCACTAGAAAATAGTCTATGACATGCTGACATTGCAACACATAGTAAGCCAAGAATCAACAAAACGAACCAAACAAGTAACATAATAGACAGAACAGAATAATACAGAAAGCAATCAGAGGCAAGGGCACAAACATTAAATTATTTGGTGGTGAAAATGCAGACAAATGAAAGGATACATAAAGCAGATGATGGTGGGCAAGCAATGGGTGAAGAGTTGAGGTATGTAAAAATGAGCAAGTGAGGCATGCAAATATGTGAGAGGTAAGAGACAATAGAGGTTATGAGGCAGTAAGCAATGTGGAAAACAAATTACAAAAAGAATCATGTAACATTGGCAAAACACAATGCTTATCCACACAAATCGTGAAGAAGCAATACAATTACCTATGGACCATAATGGAGTGCCATAGTTGCATGCATGTACCACTGGACACATAGCATCCCCGAATGATGTTGAATTGAAGAGACAAGGGTGGAAATACTTCCTGACTTCTGAATAGGTGCTTTCTGCAAGTTTCATTATCCCTTGTGCAATATTATTTCACTCATTGGTTAACTATCTTGCAATCGTACAGATTACAAAATGTTTAACAATAAAAAATAATCCAATACAACGGACTGTGCTAAGATGAACGAAAGACTGGCCAAAAAAATAGCTGAAAAACGCAGAGAGCCTATGCATTTCTCATGATACACATTAGAACAAAGCTCAGATTTGTACTATTAAGGAGCACCCCTGCTGCACTACAAGGCAAATGGAGTGACGTTCACCTTCAAGATCCCATGGACATTGACTTCAGTCTCATCTCAAGGCCAATAATTTGTTAAGGCTTAATTGTAAAGAATTAAGTTGGTGTCAAGACTCTGACATAACTTGTGTGATTGGTGGGATATGTCATGGCAATATGAATGATTTCTTATCATTAATTTTCCTATACCTGTGTATTTACCTCATTAGCTAGCCTTATTTGTTTATCATGTATCCAATAAGTGTTGAGTACATGAAAAACAAGCCAATGAAAGCAAATACAGGAAACAAATGCAGATTCATATGCAGCAAAGCATAAGAGAGAATGCATGATGTGCACTGGTGGTGACACCACGTGCTTTCTGGGCTTGTGATTGGTCAATTCCTCCCATGGAAGCATTGTTGCAAGATTACTCTGGGACTTCAGTGAAATTGTCCAAGCACTGACTGGTTCGAAGTTACAAAAAGGTTGGGGACCTCTGTTTTTGATACCTTGTCATCCCTTACTTCCCCTGTTTGACCATTTTTTACGCATCAAATTCCAGAAAGAAAATAATTTTTTTCATGCATGACAATGATCTGGACAAGCTCTCTTTTGAGGTATGACATGAAAATGTTAAAAAAGTCTTCTCAATGTAAAAAAAACTTCTTTGATGACACCAAGGTATTCAACTTTGTGTTTGACTATTATTAAAAAAGGCCCACCTGGCAAAAATTCACAACCAAAACAAAAGGTACACTGATGTTACGGCCAGGCAGTGATCAGTCTTCATCAGGGCCCAGAACAAGCTTCCAGCAGTTACCATCATTTTTGTTGTGTTTACTTAGTTAATAATTATATCTTTAAATCCTTTAGGTTTTTACCATTCAATTGGAATTGCTTTTGGAGTACTGTATTTTCGGGACCATAAGGTGCCATATCAAAAATTGAATGCTAGCTGTTCTTTTTTCATACATAAGGTGCGCTGGATTACAAGGTGCATTAAGTGAAGCAAAACTTAGATAAGTCAACCTGTATTAAACTCTTTTCCATTAACTCCCGAGTGCCTGAGTCACCACTGGGAGTTTAATATGTCATTACCTACTAGGGTGTTTAATCTGTCACACATGCCTAATCCGCTAAACACAAGTAGAATAAAATAAAAGTTGTGTGCGTATTTGATTTGGTGTGCACCAATGTAGTCAGGAGCCCCGCAGAGTAATATGATCTGTGGTATGTGCTAGCTACTCTTGGATGCTACTCATTGTAATTGATGTTGGTTTATTATGTAACATCATGGTCTTTTTACAAAAACTCATAACTAGCAATTAAATAAATAGCACTGTTTACCACATAAAATTAGTTCTAGATGAGAAAGCACAACCAGATTCATACATTAGGCATACTGCATTATAAGGCACACTTTTGATTTTTGAGAAAATTAAAGGATTTGAAGTGCACCTTATGGTCGTAAAACTACAGTAATAGCTAGTTTGCTGGCTTGAATCCTAATGTAAGTTTTAATTAATGCATTGACTAGTTTTTGTGCATTATCGTACTGCATCATTTACAGAGATGTCCAAGTTTATGTCATTAGCATACAATACAGTTTTGATATCATTGATGTGCTAGAAAAAACAAAAAAAAGACCAACAGTAAAGCTTTGTGGTTGTGGCTCACCGCAAATTATATTCTGGTATGATGATTTTGCCATGGTACATTGTAGTCTGCAGTTTCTAAAAGATTAACAAAGATGAGAATAATTTGGAGAGGTTGTTTTATTATTCATAGTAAATTAACTTCTGATGCAAATTGTTTTTGTCAGCATAATCAAAGTTTATAACAAAAGCCATATTGTTGACAACTTAAATACTTTCTCTACTGGCTTCTGTGTACTTGGTAATTACAGGGCAGATACCAAGATATGTGCCAACACAGATTTCAAATTTATTGGACACCGACTGAGAAACTATGAAGAGAAATAGTGTATTTAACAATTTAAGCCCTTGTTTGTTGTTTTGTGAAGCTGTTGTAAACATGGTAAACTCACAAAAACTGTACAGTAACCAGCCTGTTTCTTTCAGGAAAACCACTCTATCAAAAGTATTAATGGATGGTTTGTGAAATGCAACTGGATGCAGATTAAGTTCTTAACACTTTGAGAGCCAGCATACGATATATTCGTACTTCGATTTCGGCCTAAAAAACAACAGTTTTCGGTTGCCTTACCAGTGCCCTAGCTCCTCCGCCGATTGCGCTAGAGAGCTGTTCAAGTGCTCAAACGGATCAGCCAGTCTAGTAGATTGCACTCGAAAAAAAATTTTTGGTTGGGGGTGCGGATTTTTTGTGACTGACGTC
>Ga0210059_1011272_pt1 | contig 13692 bp, 10 predicted proteins | sample Ectturendosymbi2_FD_188042 | JGI IMG/M metagenome (GOLD analysis project Ga0210059, IMG submission 188042) | Ecteinascidia turbinata endosymbiont from Florida, USA - Sample 2 (SPAdes) (version 2) | ecosystem: Host-associated > Tunicates > Ascidians > Unclassified | place: Key West, Florida...
GGACCTTGATTCGAGAGGACAAACAAATATACAAGAGGAAATGCCGTTTGAGCGTCCACTTTTAGGCCTAGTGGTTTTGTAGCTTACTGTATTGACTTATACTACTGTATTAAACATGTGTTGTAGGCTTATTTTATGTGTACCTGTAGATAAAAATAAAATACTTAAAAAGGTCCCACCCGCGCCGGGATGGACCTCACAAGGGGTAGAGCGGATAGCGGGGTGGGGGTAGCGACTAGTTGAAGAATAGATTAAATCCAAGAAAGTTAAGTAAGAGGTATTGAGTATCATGGTTATAACACGTTCAAAATCTACCTCCCAGATCTCTCCACCAGCTGGCTCACACGCCAATAGGGGCGAGGGAGGATTAGATAATAGTACCAAGTGATTCTTTGGTGTCTGTTAGATTTCGATTAAACAAACTGACATGCCAAGTTGTGTTTTCATAAAAACTTGTTGAAGTTTATCTAAAGCATATTGCATCCCAGGAAAATTATGTCATTTCCAAAGTTGAGGAATTTTCAAATTACAGAAAAACGGCTGACACTACGAAAAAACTAACGTTATTTTCGGACTCAGCGCACCAAAAAACATCAAGAAACACCAAAAAATCAAAATAAAAAAAACAAGACCAAAAATTCGTTGCCCAGTGTTATTGGTGAGTCTCCTAGCCTTTCCCTGACCTTGACAGACTTGGTATATATGAGTGTTGCCACTGTGTTATGAAGAAAAACCTCAGAATTTACCTTGAAAAAAACCCAGAAAACAATAAAAAAACAGACATACAAAATGTTTAAATAAACCAAAACCAAACTTGAAATGTACGCTATCGGTACTTGCACATAAAAATTAAGGTAATATGCATTATTTGCATCATATTTTTAACAAGTTCAAGTATATTTTTGAACATACTGACAATTTACGAGTAGGCTAGCAGCAAATCAAATGCATAAAGTAACGTAAATAAACTAGTTAGATCTTTTCTAAAAAACGTTTAATTTTTTTTTTTTACTTTCCCTTAAATGCACAAATTGAAAAACATGTACATGATACATTCAAGGTCTGACAGTTTTCTTTTCACCCTAACCATTGCATTCATTGCAATATTTGACTACTAATTTGATATTGAAAATTTTACATTCATACCTATCACAATGAGCCTGTAAAACAATGAACAGATTCTCAACCACAGCATCTTCAAAACCAAAAAAAGCATTCTGAAATCATGCACAAGCAGCCACTGACATATCAGTGATAGATCAGAGTGCTGACCTGTGCTTAGCCAGTGCTTAATCTGTAAACCATTGTATTTCAAACAATTTGGTTAAGCCTAGTCCTACTCATCTGTACTGGCCATTGACTCTGCACATTACGCCTGTGAAACTACTGTATTCTTGAATGGAAAAATGCAGCAATACAACATACATTCCTAAAATTTGACCAGAGTCAAAAAACCCCAGAACCCCAGATGAAACAGAAACCCCAGAAAACAGCAGTGGCAACATTGGTATATACTGTAATGTCATTGTCCTTGCAAAAGACCTCAAATTGTTCTTCCATTACTCTAGCACAATTTCAGTGGAACCAGTGTGTACATTCTCCATCACCAAGTTATATCACATATTGATCACAAATTACTTTACAACCAGCAAGCACCACGCACTCACTCAAGTTAATAGATTTTAGTTCTAGCATCGCAGCTGCAAGCTTAAGCAAACAAGTCAATTAATCCAAACATCTAAAAACTAATTGAATAAAATTCTTGAATGGCAGTGTCTATTTTGCTGTCACTGGCATAAACACTGCAGGAGCTATTTTGCCATTTAGTTGAACCTGGCTGCTGACTGCTTGAATTGGTCACATGACAAGGATGATACACATGGATTAGTGCATTGTCCTTGCATTGTGACCTAAAACTCTGACCCAAAATATAAACTCATGTCTGGTTTTCGACCATATTTGAGCAGGAACAGATACTTTCCACTTGAACGGGTTCACCATGCTACTAAGTATTACACTATTACCAACTCAGTGTTATATGTGGACAAAGCTGAATACAGTTAAAATGGCAAAATATCCCCAGCAGAACTTTAGCCAGTGGCGGCAAAATATATACTACTGTACTTTCTTGAATAGAATTGAGAAAGAGTGAAGGATCTTTGGCAATGAAAGTAAGTAAATGATTTGATACCCAATAGTTTGTTTTTGTCCTAGTAGTTGGTATTGATTTTTTCAGACAAAGAGTACAATAATGGATAGGTGGTTTAATAAAGTTGCCCTAGTTACTGGAGCTTCTCATGGTATTGGCCAATCGATCACTGAAAAACTTGCTGAACATGGCATGAGAGTTGTGGCTTGTGCAAGAGGTATAAACAAGCTAAATGAGCTGGCAGCAAATGTCAACAAAAATAGTATGGGAGAAGTGTTTCCATACCGATGTGATATTACAAATGAGAAGCAAGTTGTTTCCATGTTCAAGTACATCAAGGAAAAGTTTGGCATTTTGCATGCTTGCATCAATAATGCAGGACTTGGTTTGAAAGCAGCTACTCTTCTTGATGGAAAAACAGAGGTATGTTCTTTCCAAATTAAAGTGCTTATTCCGTAACAACCACCTAAGCTGCTAGGTCAGCAGCAGGGTGTTTGTTACAACTCTAGGCTATATCTTTGATGAATGTTCCTTTATTAACTTCAATGAACTTGTCTGGTTTTGATTCAGTGGTTTTGAAAAGCCGGTTCTGGAAATAACAAAAAATTTTCCACATTTATGATTTGTGTTCAACTTGAAATGCTTTGGGAGTTTAGCTTGAATTTTATTTCTTCAGAATATCAGTGAGCACTTCACCTATGCGACTTGGGTATGTTTAGGGAACTTTTCATCAGGTCCTTTGATTTGTTGCAGAGTTTTTCAGCTTTTAGCAATGGAGTGAAACCATTTGATTTTAATTATCAAATTTTTAACCACGTTTTCTGGTCATGCGCATGTTTTCATTTTCTTGTGAAATTGTTTTCTTTTGTCATAGTTCTAACACACATAACAGTGCAGCGAAATTTTTGTAAAGCTGCTTGAAATCTTGCAATATTCTTAAAAGATGCTATAAAATCAAATGGTTATGCCAACATATCATATAGGACTGGAAACAAATGCTGGATGTCAATGTGCTTGGTTTATGCATTGGGACAAGGGAGGCTGTGAAATTGATGAGGGAGAGTAAGGTTGATGATGGCCATGTGATCAACATCAATAGCATGTCAGGCCATCGAATTGTTGGTATGCCATTCTACTCAGCAACTAAGTTTGCTGTCACTGCTTTGACTGAGGGTTTACGACGGGAATTGGTTGAAGCCAAGACTCATATTCGTGCCACATCCATATCACCTGGTTTGGTGGAGACCAACTTTGCATCAACGTGAGTTGTGCGAAATGATGAGATTGTTTGTAAAACAAGGTCCTCATAGATGTGAATACAGTTTGTTTTGTATTTGCGCCAATTGCATTGCGTGGTTCTGTCATTCATTTATCAATTTACTGTGACTTCATTTCACAAAGTTTTAACCAGGCTGCAGCATTTGCAGGATACCATGTTGTGCTCTTTTTATTTGACACTGTGCAGTTGTGAAGTAATAGCACTTGATTTATTTTCTTGAATCTTGCATGCCATAACATTCCAAGGCATCAACCATCTAAGAAAGGTAACTCTCAACTTGCGATTTGCGCTCATGGAAGAATTTCAGGTTATTTGAGAATCAAATAAGTGAACAATCTATCGCATACACTTTGTGGGTAAGTTGTAAATCTATGGAAATGTGTGTTGACCAAATTTAAACGTTGAGTTTTCCTTTTTTGGGTGTATGGTGTTTCAACATACTTTCATACATACATGTTGTGCAAAGGTTGTAAGCAAAAGATCTCCGCCCTGTTTATGTTTGCTAGAGTTCCAGGCACAGACACAAGGGGGTGCCAACCATACATGAAAAGTATTTACATGAGCCTTGAGTTCATTGAATGTCATCATCAAAGATGTTGGATATTGCTTTTACTTGCTTGTTAAAGGTGTTCAAAATTAAGATATTTGGTATTTTTATCTGCAATACCCCTGTGCCCAGATGAGTTAAAAACTTACGCACTATGTCCTGCAGGGATCATGCCTGAACCTTGTCAGTTCAGGTTTCTAACAAGTAACAACCTGACTATCGTCTTTCAAAACATAAAAAAACTATCTACGATCTATGTTCAAGAATCTGGTGTTTGTGACCAGCAACAAGACCTTAACGTGAAAGTCATGAAGGCACTCAATCTGCAGGCCTACACACTCTGCTTGTATTTGCTGTCAGTTGCTCAAACTTTGCTGTTTCTTCGTTTTTGCTCATTGGCTTAGTTCAGGCGTATGCAGCCTTTTTTGCTGACGGGCCACATACGATTTTTGGAAAGTTATCGTCGGCCACATCAATTTTTATTGGATGAAACTTTATTCATTATCTTAAAAATTAAGTTTAAGTGGCAACTCAGCAGATGGAGTATATGATGTAATAACCTCTGTTTAAAACAACCAATCACATGTCGGCGACAGGCTTATTGAAAAACTGTGAAGTAGATGAGACATGTGACATTATGACGTCTCTCAAATCAGTCAAACGCAATTTACTAATGCATATCGTTACTATGTCTCTTTAAAGTTGAGTCTACTAATGCGATGTTTGATGTTGAAGGTCTTTACAGAGTTTCAGAATGTTAGCTTTCATAGAACTGCAAGCAACTTGCAGTTGACCAATCAAATGTTGGTCTGACAGTTCTGTGTTTTCCTTTGCAATGTTTCATCTTTGAAAAAAATTGAGGTGCTTCCAAAAAGTGAAATGATCTTCAAGGCATGTTCGGCAAGGTTCGGATGCTTCCCTCGAACATATCTTTTGTAAAAAGCTCACAAGATCGTTTTTGCCAAAGGCTCTTGTCATATCATATCTGACTGCAGATCAGTCAGTTCAAATTGGACGCGATCAGGGCTTTGATCCACAACTGTGTTAAAAGGGTCACAAAATATTAAAATCCACTTCAAGGTTTCAAAAATCTGAGAAGCAATCACCAAAAACGGCACACCGACTTTTTATCATTCTACCATATTTTCATATTTAATAACAAGTCCTTCCTCCTTTCAAGATTTCAAGCATGAGAAGTGTGTTAGCATGCAGTTAGTGAGCTGACCATTAAAAATATCCAGTTTGTTTTGGAAGGATGTAATATGCTCAATTATTTTATCTGCCCGTTGTTTCTTTCTTTGAAGTTGCCCGTTTTGATTTTAATATTTTAATAGTGTTACATCGGTAAGGAATGCCAGGTCATTCACCCACTCAACGTCGTTTAAAAATGAGATATCCTGGTTCCTACTTTACATAATTGACATTTAATATCATCTCTTAAATGCCGGAATTAAAGTGACTGCCCCTTAACAAACCAACCGATGAGAAATACTTAATATCTGGACCGGGCAATCGCATTCAAGTTCTTCTAAAAAACTTGAGTTGCCTATGGTTTAATCCTCGGGAACGAATGCACTTGATACTGTGAACAACACTACTTTCATGAGATCAATGGCATTCAGTGCTTTATTGCATAAATTTTCTTGGTGGATAATGCAATGGTTCACCACCACTCTTCGTGCTTCCATCACAGGTTTTAGGGTGGTGATCGCCCCTCTGGATTCGCCACTATTGTAGCATCTCCCGAACAAACTAACCTGTGTCTGCTGTTGAGTCCTGGGCATAGTTTATAGCAGGGGTCACCTACCTATTCGTAACTGCGAGCTATTTGTGTACCGATTAATGCGAAGGGCTACTAGTTTGATACACGCCTCTGAAATTAAAAAATTGCTCAATTTACCTCCAATTATTTTAATATTGATATTTGTTAATGTGAAGACATTTATCATGCTAATGTTATTTTTAGAACAGGCCCGCGGGCGACCTACTTGGTCCTTGCGGGCACCACGTTGATGAATACTGGTTTATAGAGTCCGCATTCTTTTTCCTTTTTCCAAAGCGTTACTTACCTTGGGTTAATCGTGATCCACAGAGGTCTTCGTTGTTACTTTATTCTGGTGTAACCTTCGGCGATACGCGTTGTTTCCAAAGTTTTTCCAGATGCCCAGGGCAACTGCTTGTTTGTATGCCTCCCTAACAATGTCAGGTCTAGTATTGAGAAATGTGAGAAATCCAGGCAGTTGAAATCGAAATCCGTAAAAACCAGTGTTGCCAAAAAACAAGTTTTTAAATATTACACCCATGCACCATGTGTTAGTAGACGATACGAAAAAGCATCTGGTTAAAGCATTTTAATTTTTGTATTTTCACTCTTTGAATGCCCCCGCACCTCTGCACATCCCTGCTGGAACACCCTTGAATAAGATTTACAGGTGGAAGGTGTGGCTTTTATTCCGCCAAGCGTTTTTTCAGCCTTTCCGTCTCATTCCTTTCATCTTCTGCTGACGCCACATGATGACAAAATCACTGATCATGTTTGTCGTGTTGCGTGTGTTGTAGCAACGAGAACTAATGACACAGATATTCGGTTCTAGCATGACTTTAGCTCGTGCCTGTTCTAGCGTTGTGCGTGAATCTTTACGAACGTTCGTCAAAACTCCAATTGATAACAGCTGACGTCGTGCTTCACGAACATGCAGCGTGCTTGTCATTGTTGACTATTTCGGTTTTGCACTTTTGTCTTGTTGCCAAAGGCAACAATTGCAAATTGTGCATATTTGGCAGATCTGGTCGAAGCGAAGAGCAGGTAAAGAAACTTTACTCAAGCATGCAGTGTTTGCAAGCAGACGACATCGCCAGTGCTGTCGTGTTTGTGCTGCAATCACCGCCTCACATGAACGTCAATGAGATCTACATCAGACCAACAGAGCAGCAATCTTGATTGAAAAAGCAAAGCTATGGTACAATACAAGTGATAAGGACCTGATACAGTTCTGAGCAGTGTTTGTTTTAGCTTCTGAACTCTTCAAACCTGCGATGAACCTTGGTAAATTCAAACTGTATAGATCAGGGGTGGGCAATTAGCGGCCCACGGGCTAAATGTGGCCTGCCACAGCATTTTTAGTGGCCCACGGAAGCATTCAGAAAATATCTTCAAATCTGAAATATCCTTGAACGTATCACAACAAATGTTAATGCTGACTGGTTAGGCTAGCTTAACCGAGACTTGCTTCTATTTCACTCAGGAGGTACGGCCCTTCGCCAAACGTGGCCTTCTCAAAATGGCCCCCGAGCCGAATTAATTGCTCACCCATGGCATAGACCACTGGTTCTTAACCTGGTGTAAATTTACTTCTGGGCGTGAATTTCATATTTCCAGAGGGTAAATTTGCTGAACTGTAAATTGCAGCAAATGTAAATTTTTATAAATCATTCTGAACTAAGAGTTCGCAAATTTCGCATTTTTAAGAAATGGCACCACTGTGTGTATTGGGGGTAAATCTGATAATATTGCTTGATAAGAGGGTAAGATATGTAAAAAAAAGGTTAAGAACCACTGGTATAGACAGTTTGAATTTATTTATGCTTTGCAACAACAGCGTGTTCGTGGCTGTATTATTTTGATTTATTTATGCTTTGCAACAACAGCGTGTTCGTGGCTGTATTATTTTGATTTATTTATGCTTTGCAACAACAGCGTGTTCGTGGCTGTATTAGTTTGATTTACATCACGCAACGCAAGTGGTAGCAATATACGAAAAATAACAGTTAATTCCTGTGATTGAAAGGTTATTGTAACCAGGTAAGATGCCGCTCGCTCTCAAAATCCTCTCATTCGACTGAGCGCAGTGTCTTCACGTGGTTGAGAATTTTTCTATTATCTGCAATTTTATGGAAAGAAAGCAAGCATCATGCGGCTTGAAATGCGCCACCTGTGTGTGGCAAGGAGAGGAAACGACCTTTCTCGAATATGTTTCTATGTGTTATACAACTCGGTGCAACTGCCTTATTGTGACGATCTGTCACTGAGCAATGTGCTTATGGTTTTAGGGCACGTTACTCCAAAGTTTTCGTTTGCCCGATAGTGAAGTATTGCAGGCGATGTTGAAAGAAAGTCACATACAGTGAACCTCAGTTAATCCGAATCTTCGCCAACACCGGATAAAACTGGTGGTACGAATGATTTCTAACATTTTTTTAAATAAAATTATTCGGTTTATGTGTTTTTTTTAATCCGGATCTTCGCCAATACCGGATAAAATCTGCTATTTTCGCATCTCGTAATCCGGATTTTTCTGTGCTTACACACTGTTGTGTTCTCAAAGTGCATTCACTGGTCTCTAGGAAAGATTCGGCAGTTTTCAGGTGCAACACAAGCGTGCTCACGATCACCAACGAGCGTTTAGAATTACAACATCGGCCGCAATTGCGCGCCACATTCGACTAATCGTAAAGACACGATTATTTCGTCACACACGGGCATGGCATATCACGTTGAATATGACACTCAAGCCACGCCACCACACCACGGTTTCAGTCTGTCGATCAGTGTTGAGTGTATGTGTGCAGAGGATTACTATCTCCGAGTGTATTGTACTCGGTGACATGTCTAAGACTTGGACACTGCTTATGGATCAGACGCAGAAAGCTATGCGTCAGTCCAAAATCCCAGATTTCTTCGCAGCCAAGTAGTTTAAAATTATGAACGTGAGATTGTTCATTAACTGTGTGGATATAGCGGTAACTAGTCTTTTATACCTGGTCTTTTTTGAGGTGTTTTAGTGACCCGATTCGGGTCCCTAGAATTGAAAATCGGGTCTCTAGAATCAGAGAAAATTATCATCGGGTCACTAGAATTAGAGAAAATCGGGTCCCTAGAGTCGGAGAATTCGGGTCCCTGCAGGTCCATATCGGGCACCTAACATTTTCTTTAAAAAAAAAACTGGTCATACTATTGTAAGTAGCCTACATCACTAAATTGATTTTACGTTAGTTCTACGAAAGTCTGCTGTTGTGTCGTAAATGCGTTCAGTTTAAGTAATTTTCACCGTTATCCCGGTACTTGGATGACGTCAGTCTAGAAACAACCATTATCGGTTAGTCCGGATCTTCGCTTAAACCGGATGAAATCGTCGGTCAAATCGAATCCGGCTTAACCGAGGTTTACTGTATGTTGAGCTGCTCAAAAGTGAACCAAACGAGTGTGATGCCAAAACATGGCACACACGTCTGTCAGCTACCACAAGCAAGCGCAAGTTCCGCAGACTGTGCGCATGCATCTGTGGTGGTGGTGGACATGAAATCGACTACTGTTCTTCACCGGGCAGGGTCAATAAGGTCCATTTGTTTTGAGAAATTTGTGGTTTCCTTGAGACTTCTCCCTTTTTTCTGACTGATGCGTTAACGCAACCTTAGGCTGCGTTGAAAACAGTTCAGAACAGCAGAAAAATATCAGTGCAATTTGCAACATGACCAATGAGTTCTTACGTGATTGAGCTTGCAGTTTTTTTTAACTTAAAGGTTGGTTGATTCGCCAGTGCTGGCCAAGTGAATAACATTTAAGGTGCTTGTTAGTGTCATCGATTATAATCAGCAGTGTCCGTCCAGCGGATATCTTTATTTCTCAAGCCTTTACCAGGAATTGCACTCAAGCTTTTAGGTCATTACGACTCTACTTCAGTAATCATATCACACGTAGTTTCATAGCAACTTGCGTAGGTGTTAATGGTGTGGTTGAAAAAATGCAGCTCTGATGATCGCAGGATTTAATCGATCTGCCCATATTTTACTTGCGATATGCTTGCGCAGACTTTTTGAACCTTGTAAATAAAAGTTCTGTGATTCTATGCACCTTGTTCAACCTTAGCGAATTTGTGTTTGCTCACTTCATCTTTTTCGTTAAATCTGTGTTGCAAGATGTAACGATCGTTCGCTTCGCTGCAAGTTTCCATCACTGTTCCGGGTGTGCTTCATCCTTTGCTGATACCTCTTTCCATATTAACAACAATAAATTCTTCCATGCTTTGTTTTGTATTATTGTCACTAAAGTATTTCCTATTGTCAGGCCTTTTTATGTACAGCAGTTTCGTTAGTTATTGTAGTGGAAGCTTAGAGCTTAAATCAGCGGTTGTTAACCTTACCAACCCCGGGGACTTCTATTCCTAAAGATATTGGCTTCGGGATCCCTCGTCTGCGTTGTCATTAGTCAAAGTTGTGGTCGCTGTTTTGTGTGCATTTGTGAGTTAAAAATAAACCTTTTCGAATTCCTTCTGGGAACCCACAGATTTTTCACTGGAGACTCTGAACCCGCAGGAGGCAGTTCCCCCAATTTTTCTTGTGCATCCCGAAAATTTCATGTGACCAAGAAAATCTGTTTCAAACATATAGTGAAAACAAAAATCTTCCACCCCTAAACTGCACTTTGCCTCCCCAAACTTAGAACCTGACTATGGGCCCGTGGGGCCCCTTGAACCACAGGTTTGAAACATGTTTTGCGCAAGCGAATGACTTGTCGAACATTTTCGTTGTTCGTCGCACCTAACGTGATCTGCGATGCTAGCGAGCATAGGAAACGACGCCGCCCAACCTTTTCTGATTGTACACCTATTTTTCAAGTCGCCAGCCTTCCGTAATCCATCAGTCCGGCGGCAACATCCTAAAGTCACACACATCGCTTCCCCACTGAGCAGCAATAAACCAGGTAAAAGTTTCTTGTCACAACTACACATCAAGGGCGGATCCAGTGGGGGGGGGCGATAGCTCCCCCCTAAAACCTACAAAAGTACCATTTTTCACCATGATTTTGTACAATTCGGAAAACAACATTCGCGATATAGGGTCATTTTGCCGTATAAGTCACCGGTGATTAGTCTGGTATTCGAAAAGCTATTACCAAAAATCTTGTTGAAAATGGGATGAAAGTTGTCGCTTGTGCAGAGAATGAAAAGATATATTCACTTACCGTAGGTCTAAGCTAAACCGCAGTAACCAAGGAGTAGTGTTTCCCTATCAGTGCGATGTCACAAACGAGGAACAAATGCTTTCTATATTTAAGTACAGTACATTGAAGAAAACTTTGGTACGTTGCATGTTTGTGTCAATGGCGCAGGTGTTGCGTCAAAACGAGCCACTGCTCCACGGTAAAACAGGTGAGTTACAGCTTGTTGTATGCATTCGTTCGCTGATGAAAATCTTCAAAAACGTAGTTGCTGACCAGGACCGTAACCAAGGGGAGCTTAGACCCACTGCAGAATTTTTCACCCTCTCCCTGGAAAAATGTGTTGGATGCAGTTTACAAAACTTGGCCCCTCAGGAAATTCATCGTCCCACCTGGTGTTCCAAGCAGGTTACGGGCCTGTCGCTGTCTAAGGTGTGTATCTGCGTAAAATAGCAGCACTTTACTATGGTTCACGACGTTCTCGTTAATTTTGAGTTGAAGCCAATTCTCGGACTCAGCCAAGCAAGACTATGAAATGAGTACTTCGTCGAAAGTGCGCTTCATTCAGGGCATGCATAACGTGCGAACCACTAAAGCTAGCTCTAAAAATGCGGTTTTTCGCCTATTTTGTTTTGCAAAAAAAGCGGGAAATTGCCACTTAAAATTTTTCTCAGGCCGTGATTGCGTCATCCAAAATCCCTTAACCTCCCCCATTCGTGACACAATCACTTTACAAAGGTTGAGGGCCAGTGGCGTGCGAGGCGGGGGGCTGTCGCCCCCCCGGCTTGAAAAATTCAGGGCAAACTCTGTTTTCAGGGCAAGCTCATGTTTTTCAAAAATCCTGAAAGATAGAAAATATTTCAATACAGTGAAAAATTCTGTTTTTCAGGGCAAGCGCAGGTTGTTCAAAATTCTGTATGATAAAAAACATATATTCAATACAGTGAATTCAGGGCACAATCTGTTTTTTAGAGCAAGCACAAGTTCCTCAAAATCCTGAATGTAAAAACTGTATTCAATACAGTGGAAAATTTCAGGGAAAACTCTGTTTTCAGAGCAAGCGCATGTTACTCAAAAATCCATATTTCAATGCAATGAACATTTTCAAGGCAAACTCCGTTTTTCAGGGCAAGCGCAAGTTGTTCAAAACTCTGAAGGATAAAAAATACATTCAATACGGTGAATTCAGGGCACACTCTGTCTTTCAGGGCAAGCAAAAGTTGCTCAAACATCCTGAATGTAAAAAGTATATTCAATACAGTGAAAAATTCCATGACAAACTCTGTTTTCAGGGCAAGCGAAAGTTCCTCAAAAATCCTGAAAGATAAAAAGATTTCAATGCAGTGAAGAATTTCAGGGCAAACTCTATTTTTAACCCTTTAACGACCGCGCGCACCAATAAATTGGCGCGAGGTTTTTTGGTTATAACTCGCCAGCCGCTATAGCTGGAGAGTTGTTCGAACCCTCTACGGATGCGGCAAGTCTTCTTGGTTCTATTTTAAAAAATTTTTTTTGATTTGGGTGAGGGGTTCGCCTGGTAGAGGTTCGCAAAGTGGGGGTGTTTTCGGTTTTTAGACCAATTTTGACGGGCCCTGGATGCCAATCCAATGAGCCAAAATTTTGGCTCAAACTCCTTTTGCAAACTAGATGATCTCCGGCGTCGATAGAGCCCATGCGTGACCTTCTAGCATGTCTGGAACCAAAGATATGGCCCAAAAACTCGAGTCAACCACTGGCGGCTACTGTAGCTCGTGATAACCCGCGATAACTCCCCGCTAGAAGATGCTAGCGAGCTATACGAGCCCTCAAGACTCGTGAAGTCTTCTGGTTTGCACTGAAAAAAAAACATTTTAGATTTGGGTTCGGGGTTTTCGGTGGGTGGGGTTAGAAAAAGGGTAGTTTTGGCCTTTTTTTGTTTGTTTCATTATGACGTCATCACTTCCACAAAGGGCCAAAATTTTGGCTTAAAATTTGGTTGTATTCTAGGCTGGAATATGAAGCTTTAGAGGCTTAGATCGACTTCCTAGAGTTTCTGGTGCCCAAGTATGGGTCAAAAGACCCCAAATCGTTGAGGACATGGCTGAGTAATTTCAGGGGATCTCCCTAATGAAAATCCGGAAGTTTGGCCATAACTTTTGAACCAGAAATGCTGGAAAGTCCATCAAACCCTCTAAAGACTCGTATTGAAGCCTAGAATAAAAAAAAAACTTCGAGTCACCAAATCTGATGGATGGTTCGACTCCCCGGAAGTGACGTCATTATCCAAATGTATACAAATATGCATAAACATCCTCTCATTGTGTAAATATCAACAAAAACCCGTGATGTCAAGCTGAAAATTTTTTTTTCCAGTCTAAACTAAAAGTCTTCACAAATCTTTCGAGGGTTTGAACAACTCTCTAGCCTATTCTAACAGCGAGTTATGGCCATATACAAACAGGGCGTTATTCAAACCATGGTTACCTTTTCATGGGTAGAAATTTTGACCACTTTTTGGTTTTTCTGGCATAGTTTTTCATCCAGATATGCTAGAAAGCCAATCAAGGGTTCTAAAGACTCGTAAGATAGCCTAGTTTCGTAAAAATATTTGGGCCAAAATGTGGGCCCATTCAATGGGCGTCCAGGCCCGGGTAAAGTAGGCCATAAAAACGCGAAAACGCTCCCACTTGTCACGTGCCCCCAAGAGAACCCCAAACCCAAAACTGAAAATTTTTTTTTGACTCGGAACTACTAGACTTGCTGAATCCGTAGAGGGTTTGAACACCTCTCTAGCTGCAGCA
>Ga0210059_1011273_pt1 | contig 13692 bp, 11 predicted proteins | sample Ectturendosymbi2_FD_188042 | JGI IMG/M metagenome (GOLD analysis project Ga0210059, IMG submission 188042) | Ecteinascidia turbinata endosymbiont from Florida, USA - Sample 2 (SPAdes) (version 2) | ecosystem: Host-associated > Tunicates > Ascidians > Unclassified | place: Key West, Florida...
AAACAATCTTGCTCAGTGCGCAGTCACTGTGACGTCACGTGGGCGCAGGCCGCGCAATTGATCCATAAGAAAACAAGGAACCTTCGGTTGTCACGTGCGAAGCGAAAGTAGAGGTGACGCAGCGCGCAAGCAACCTTGAAGGGAAAAACAGGACAGTATTTTTTAACCGCGGTATTGGGTCAAAAAGATCATTCTGTCATTTTTGCCATTCTGTGATTCTGCATCGAATATCATATGCCGACGAACGAATATTGCATCTCTACGCAACGAACTTCTAAGCAGATTTGTCGAGACCAGCTGTTGCGACGAACGTAAATTGAAGATCTCAAGCAGAGTTTATTGTGCACGTGTCCGAGCTAAGAGCCACAAATCTCGGTAAGTCTCACCCAAATTTTAGGAGCCTCGCTAAATTCACTTAAACGACAAAATATCCAAACGCTTGGGTTTGCCTGGAGAGTGATTTTAAGTATTTTTGCGACAAGCGTAATCGTGTGATAAGTGTGTCTGCATACGCTGTGTTTTTCTTGGATGCCAGTGAACTTGCCAACATGTGGTTGTAAAGTCTAACGCATTGTGTGTCAGTGTTTTATTTATTGCCAGAATCGTGTGTATTTTTGGCCGCTGCTAAGTTTGCCTTAATTCGGGAAAAACTTGTTTTTACGCCTCACAGTAATCCGGTCATTGCGTGCTTTAACAAACTACTCGCGTACTCCGATCGCTGATTTCGCATTAAACAGAAGATACTACTCAGAATAAAACCAAACATAAATCTATCTCAACACTGATTCATAAAGTCGGTATTATTTCAGCTGCTTACTTCATGAGTCACGAAGCTCCGCCTGCTTCACCCGATACCCATTGGGGCGAGATCGCGTATAATAAGTATTTGCAGGCCCACCCTAACTATCGAGTTAAGCGTGGTGACGTTTTGATCTTCTTGTTGGGTCGCTTTCCGGTCGAATACACGGCCATTCCTCTGTGTGTCTTTGCCCCCGGTAGAAACTCGGAGTTGCTCTTGTTGGGTTGTTACAATCCGTGTAACAATCAGGCACAGACTAGTGAGATAAGCTACTCTACCAGCAGGTACCCCACCGTAGGTGTTTTTCATCTGGCCTAGGGCTCTACGCACCAAGTTCGTGTAAAAGGAATAGATTAGCAAGGTCAGCCTTGATCCCGTCGTCAATTCTATGAATTTCGTACCAGGTAGACCCTCTCCTCCTTCATTTCCACACGACACGGCTTGGGGATTCGAGGCCTTTTGCAAGTACGTGGATAACCATCCAGATTACGAATTAAAGAAAGGGCATCTTGTCCTGTTTGTGGTCAGTTCTATCGCGGGCAAACTGACCTCCCTTCCTCTGGGGATTTACGAACCAGAACAGGGCGTTAGCCTGGAGAGACTAAGAGTTTTCAACGTAGACTCGTCGCGAGCGCTGACTTACCCGTTAAATTTATACCTTCTGCGCTATCCGTCTTCCAATTCCCCTAACCAGCAAGCCGGGGTCTCCCTCGACGATTCATAGATACAGGACGACAAAAGTTTCAACACCTATCTAGCTCAATCGTCTGGTGAGTTATGGCCAAAAATCTTTGAGCCGATAAGTGGCCCTTTGACAAAATACTTGCTATCTGCAGCTTGGTGGAATGAATCATTGGTTTTACGCGGTCACAACAATTTTTGCTCACATTTGAATATTTGCAGTCCAAAATTGGGTTATGACGCGCCTTTTGCCCCCATCTGACTACGCGTCAGGAAGCAGTGACTGAGGGCTGTGTGCTCTTGGTCCTTTTGTTGCAATTGAATTCCCGTAGACCAGCGGTTCATAACCTTGTTACACCAGCGGACAGCGGACCGGTAAAAAACGTAAAAAAAATTTACGGACCGGCAACTTAAAATTGCAATGAATGGAACAGATTATCACAATCATTGCTGTTATATACGATTCCATTTCGAGGATCCTCATTTTCAGGTAAATAATATAGTCAAAGTCGTAAGCTGATTCCTACAAATGTTGACTTATAATGTCTAATAACTCTATAGCAATGACATCAGCGCTTGTCAAAAAATCGTGAAAGCTTAAAAATAAAGCTTTGAAAGCTTTAAAAAATAACAAAACCAAATGCCACGGCATCTCTAGAAGAACGTTTCCAGCACTTAACCCTCTTATGCCTTCCCAAACGTTATACCTTATCCGTAGTCAAATTCATGCACTCTTATTGCAACAAACTGCTTCCAAACCATTTTGATGACTATTTTATTTTGATCAGCTCAATTCGTTCTCACTCCGCAAGACAATCAACCTCTAACAACCTGTTTTTGCCTAGAGTTAACTCTTTCTCAGGAAAATCTTCGCTTACATTTGTTGGCCCAAAAGTGTGGTCTTCAATTTTATATTAAGTCTTCAACTACTTTTACCTTCAACATGGAAACTTAAGAAACACCTCCTGCATGAAAAAGATACACAATTATGAACTTTAGCAACATTTCACCTATCCTGAACGAAATCGTGTGAATTCTAGTATCTTGTAATTCTGTTTATTTTTTATGTATATTTACTTTCGTCTTTTTTCTTTCCTGTGTGCATCCTATTTTTTTCGGCATGAAAGTAGTTTTTTCTATTTTGCTTTGTTTTTCTTTTGTACCTGATTAATTAGTTTTTGTTACTTTTTTGGATTTTTTAATTTTTATATTTTGTTTAAACATATTCCTGACCACACCAAATTCTTTCAACTAAATTCGATCCGCACATCTGTGTAGGCTACATAGGCATCATGCGCTTTTATCTGTATATTTTCTTCATCATGTTCTGTTTTGTTTGTTTTCCTAAGTGTGCTTATTTGATCTACAACTGTTGTTTTTCAACACTTCTCAAAAACTGATAAACAGGGTTGGTTGACCAGATGACCGCCGTGGTCCTTAACCAATCCTATATGACACAGCACCCCTCTTTGTTTACACTGATCAGCTATATGCCATGGTATTTTCATTTGCGCTAATGTTCACTGATGGTTGGTTTACTTAGCGTGCGATGGCTTCTGCTTATTGGCTGAGTCATATGAAGCAATAAACCATTAATATTACCGTTAATATTAATATTCAATCGTCCAGCAAGGGAAAAACAACATTATTATATCAAAAGTCGCAACAAATCCATTAAAATAAGTCAGATTTATAACTAAAATTGCAAAAGTATATCAATACCTATTGTTGTAGCTTCAATGAAATATCGATAAAAGAAAAACTCTGCTGCAAGAAAATTTTGACCTAACGATAAATTTTGACTTTTGTTTGACCTGATAACTTTTGATTCGCTCACGATATCAGTGTGAAATTTGGTTTGGGGGCGTTTCATAAACTAAAAAAAAACAACCAAAAATTGACTTTTGGCTGCCCTACTAATGATTATTGTGAATTCTGCGTGTAAGTGGATAGGCAATGTGACGTAATAATAATAATTGTTCAGGACACATAGTTTGTACTGCAGCTGTGAATGAGAAAATAAATTGGAGTTTTTACTGTTCTCGCCTTTCAATTGATGGAATGGCACTTGTGACCATTGTGTTGCACTTTCCTTGCACACGGGTGCATTCTAGTTTCATCTTTAAAATACCGTTGGATAAATTAACATTTGTGGCAAAACCGGAAATTAGATTAGAACTAAAATTAGAGCACTGAAGCTTTTAGCAAATTAGATTAAAAATAGAATTACCGTCATTTCACCCTAATTCATCAAATTAGAAAACTAGAATTATTCAGTTGTCCAAGTCTGGTGCGAACTATCAAATTCAGGCGTTCTTAAAGTTGTAAACAGGATTACGCACAATCTGCAACTTGCTATCACAAGATTACATTACTATTCATAGAGACTTCATCATATTAATTATGCAATGTGACAGATTTAAACCAAGCTACAATGTACTGGATAATTGAAGAACGTTTCAGAAAACGCGTCACCGAACGTCACAAGAGAGGTCTGCGACGTCATAATGAAAACTACAAATTTAAGTATAACTGGCGAATACTTAATATATCGTGACACCTGGGTTGTGCAATATCACGGCAAAGCTACCCAGTGAAGGCCTCTGCTCGTGGTCTCCAGAGAACCGCTCCGTGCCCCCCAAGGGGAGCCGAGGGCCCCCTTGGGAAACCCTGCAATAGACGATTATGAACAAGACAGACTCTTTTAATCGTCAGTCACTGCAGTTAAAGCAGCTTGTCCTTGCCTGCTGTAAACCAATCTCGTGAAGTTTTTTATGTGTTACATAAACAAATAATAAAAACGTCTAAAAAACTAGACGTTAATTATCTCTGCGTTCATCACAAGCTCCATAATTTTTCAAGCAACAGCACGAATATTTGTGTAAATAGCAAAATTCCCTCCTGTCATCAGCCGCAAATGACTCTTCTAGTAAAAACCCTCTTCTTTTTCAAATAGTGCATGTGCTGATGTAGGGCAAAGCATTTTGCGAGCTGAATCTGTAACCAAACCAAGTTTTTAAGATGGTATCCCATGTGATGCATAGCGGAAAGCATGCTGCGGATGAAGTAGAGAAAATACCGCTGTCTTATGATATAATTAACATTTGATGTAAGCCTACCATGATTATTGTCACATCGGCCATATTCACAACAGGGTGAATGGGAATGCAGCAATCGATGGCAGGGGTGAACGAAACCGAAACAGTTAGGAAGCACTGCGTGTAAGAATATTCTGCGAAATCACATGAAAAATTTGAAAGCCACATGGAGACAGGAAAAATGTTGGCGGGGTTCAGCCTTCATGAGATTCCCCTAGTTCAAGGCCCCGACAGGGGGGGCAATGCACCGGGCCGGCACTTTTGGTGAAAAGAAGGAATAGCTGGTGGTAGTGGTGGTGGTGGGGCGGCACTTCCCCATGTCGGGGCCCTGCCCTGGTTTCGTCCATGCGAGAAGCCAAAAGCGCGCGAGGCCGAATTTAACCAAGGATCATGCGACATAGCAAACAGCCTCTTAAAAACGTATGAAACGTTTGAAGGAGTGCCACTAATATTCGGCCAACTTGACAAAAAAGCTAGCTTCTGACTGCGTGACAAATGCGCCTGGGTGTCGAAACCAAAACACCTACTTCAAAAGCAAATCAAATACAACTGTCCTTTTTTTCAAATCTATTGACATCTTGTCAGCTGCTCAAAGTGTTCTTGCTTTTTCAAAACTTTGCTGGAAATCAACTGATTTTGCTTGTCAGCAGTGACATAACTAAAGGTTTGAGCCAGGGGGTGCAAAACGTATCTGAAACTGAAGGGGCCCACTAGCCAACACTCAGAAAAAAGGTTGAAGTCAATCCGGATGTCGTGGATGTCTAGCCTATACCAGCTAAAAAAAACGAAAACAACCCAAAAAACGCAATAAAACAACAACCTACTGAAAACCAAAGGAATACTAAATATCTAAGTATCAAATAAAGGGGGTTCAGTTTTTGCAGTTAGCTTGCCAGAGGTGACGGCTCGCCCCCCTGGCTCCCGTCAATTACGCCACTGCTTGTCAGCAGAACAACCTAACAACTACAGGTGAACGAAAGCTGTGTTTTTTTTTCATAAAATCACAGTTACGATGTTATATACTGTGATCAGAGATTCAAAACTGTTGTTTTTTTTACAACGAATTTATTGTTAGTACTGTAGAGTAAAAGATTGTATACTTCGAAAATACAATGAAGTGATCAATGACAACTTTGCTCGAAACTTGACGAACTATCGGCCACAGTATCGTAGAAATCTCGGTAACCACTGCTACCATCAATTGTGCAAGTGAATGTAGTAATAGTGTCCATATAATTAATAGCTATACTGAATTAGAAATGTTTGAATGAACATCCGCAGTATCACGAAAGAGAATAATAGGTGCTTGAAAAGTTTAAGTTAACTTTTTACTACAATGGTTAAATTTCGGGTTTATGAGTCGGCGGGATATAGGACGTAAATGTCTAAATTCAAGATAGTTGGATACCGTATAGCAAAGCGAATCACCTCAAATTTGTAAACGAACAAAATGTGTTGCTTTTGGCAGATTATTCTCTAAAACAATGCAGACCCCAAGATCGTTCATGGAAAGTTCTGATAGGGCAGTAGCGTGCAAAGGTCTGGTGATGCCTGGGGCGACTTGCTTGATTGTATGCCCCCTACCAAATCCTAGTATTGAACAGTGGCGTATGGTGGTCATTGTTACTGGATATACGCTTTTTGTGACGTCACAATACGACGAAATATCCATGTTTCTAAGCCAGCGTTTGGCGACACATGTGGACACAACATGCATATTATGCTACACGCACTCTCCTTACTCGTTGTTGTACAATGTGTCACTGTGGTGTACATAATTATCAGCGCTCCAAGCTAGGAGACGGGAGAAAAATAAAGCACACAACGCTGAGACAGAGCAGTCCATAACTGCAAAATATCCGGCAACGCATTGAAACACAGGAGTAGAACACACTCGGTGGCACGTCAGCAGCCAGAATGAGGCTGAAGTGGCCATGCCCCTCCCGAAACAAACTTTCTAAGATTTTTACTGGTTAGTTGTGACAATTTTCAACTGTCGGCAAACGTCAGTGACTGAAGTCGTGATTGAGTGGCCCTTCCCGAACAAAATTATTGACTGCGCTACTGCCAAAACCATAAGGCTGCTTTAGCGCGACCGCTACATGTGAGCAAAGATGGCCAAAGCAAGCAGAAGGGAAAGACCAAGCAAGCGACACTTATAAGTGACTTCCATGCACATGGAAGTAAGAGCACTCTTTGGCCGATTCGTCTGGCGCGGAGTTGACAGCGATGACGTCAAATCCCCATGGTTGTGGGATTGATCCATCCTTCCCGAGGTTCGACGATCAATCCCACACTGAAGGTGTGCGAACACAACCGGGTTGCACACCCTTCAATGTGTATTAAAATAGTGGAGTAAAACACAGTCAACACCATGACAGGGCAGTTCACAACTGCAAAAACATCAGGCTGCGCGAATGTCTCGTCGAGTAGCAGTCGAGCAAAGAAGGCATGCGAATGGGATGGCGGACACCCAGGGTTAACAATTTGAAACTTGCTAAACTACACAAGAATCGAGAATGCGAAAATGCGCAAAGCGCGTGTTTTTATTATGTGGCTGTGATATGTACAACTACTGGGGGAACAGAACAGATACGAGCTTGAGTGAGCAGTTATGATCAATCCGCCTGAACTGCCAATGAGGGACGTCAGAACAGCGGTGCATGACGGGGCACTGCCCCTCAGTGGCGTACCTAGGGTTTTCTGCGCCCGGGGACAAACTCAATTTTGACGCCCTCACCCATCCCGTTCATGGCAGCATAGATGCGAAGAATGAGTTTGGAATAAAGGGGCGTTGAAAGCTGACTTGGCCCTGCAATCGCCTGCGGCATAAAGTTGCTTCTAGACCCGTCTGAAAACTTCCTGCGATTGTGACGTCACAGAAATGACGTCAGGACCTTTGAATCCTGGAAATCATTCAACTACCATAGAATTAAACATCTAATCGTTTCGCGTGAAGCTATTCTCTCTGAAATTTTGCTCACGATTGAACATTCAAACTGTCTTATTACGACACTCCAAATTGCGGTAATACATTCTCGAATTGTAGCAGCTAGTGAAATAAAATGCAAAAAGTTTCCTGATCAAATGTATAAACATGCATGAATTTTAATGACAAATTTTTGTGGACAAAAATCTGCTGATGATACAGGATAACATTGGCCAGATTTACACCTTGTTTTCTAAACCACGACTTTGTCAGAGTCTTCTGAAGATGCCAAATCCAGCGCAGCTGCTTTTTCCACTCCGTGGTCAGGTCTGGTTACAATCACTGCTGATGCGAGCTGCAGGAACTAGGGGTTTCTGGAGCATACACTCTCAGAGTATTGAGCAATAAAACATTATAAAGGACTGACTGAGGGAGACTCACGCTTCACGACTACATAAAAGAGAAGAACAGACAGAAGAATGCATAAGAAAAACTGAAGGCAAATGATTTTATACAAAACTGCTAGACAAATATAAAATTGCTAAATCCCAAAGCATTTTCTTAAATATAATACCTTGAAAGTTGAGAGAAAGTAAAAGAAATGCTGCCGATTTGATGCTTTACCCGTAGTTGTCTAACTTCAAAGAAAAAGTTTTTTGCCTTCACTGTAAATTTGTGGATTGTTCCTTCAAAAAACTGCTTTAAATGAAATGTGTCACATCCACTAATCTAAGAAATATCTAAGGTCAGGGATGCTCCGTGCGAAGTTCCAGGTTAGCAATTGCGTGACCTGAATTTCGACAATCATGTCCAAGGAAATGCTCAGTTTTCTCGGCCAAGCACATATAGCAGTAACCGAAACGTTCATTAGAACTAATATACTCAATGTTGTTACACAGCTGCAATCAGAATTTTGCATAAGTATTCAGCGTTTATTTTAAATATCCCACAAACAAAAATCATCATAATTTCCTTTAAAACCACACCAAATCCATTTCAACACGAATTTTGTCAAACCATAAAAACTTAAAAATTTTCCTAAACATCAGATTTGTAGTCGTAACAATCAGAGGCATGCAGATAGATCTGGTGATTGCCGAGGCAACTGCTTAATTGCATGACCCCCACCAAATTCTAGTATTGTGGAATGTGAAAAATACAAGCATTTGAAATAAGTAAAACCTACTTTTGACAAATAAACAAGTTTTGAAAAATTGAATTAAAATGAATTCAAAGAGTATTTTTTGTTTTTAATGTGTCAGGTTTTTAGTAATTTGTTTTATTCTGCGGGCTTGAGACATCTGTTTGCAAGCAAATTTCTGCCACTCATGGGTAAGCTGTACATTGAGGAATTAGATGTTCCATTTGTTCATGCAAGTACGTATCAGATAGGCCCACCAAAGGAAGATAGCACTTACGGCATGTTAGGAGAAAGAGTTGTCTATTGTTTCTCCAAGAAATAGTATCTGAAAAAAGTAGCCTATAGTACAACCATGCAATTTGATGCATTGCCGCCCTTTATATTTTTCTGAACTATAAACAAATTACTAAGGATGTCTTGTTCAGTAAAAACAGCTGAAGGTAGCGATGGTAGTGCTTCATCTCTCTCTCTCAGGTCACTTAACATACATTTGCATACTCCCTCAGGCAAGTTCCCATCACATTCATGCAGCACGTTTTAGTAGCCAATAAGAAACGTCGAGTTTAGGGGTGCAAAAATGCGGTCGCGCACTCACGCCGTGCGACCAAAAACGTGGAGTGCGCGAACATTTTTTTTACATTTTATACTTTATGCATATGAATGCGGTACAGCATAGCTTATACGTGTATTTCTGCGCGCTACTAACATTCACAGAAAATTTTTCACCCCTGGTCTAGTTACAAGATTTTGATAAATGCACTTTTTGTAATTTCACTCTTTGGATGACCCACTGCCTTGGCTGTCTGGGGCCGTCGCCTCGTTCATCCCCCATCTGCACATCCATGGCAACAACATTGTGTAAGTTTTATAGTTGCTCTAAAAGCATGCGCAACGCAATATAGCATTCTGCATGCTCTGTGAAAGCTGGATTCTCGTCACATTGTGATGCAACTATAAAATGATAGAGAAGTCGGAAAGTTCGCAACTCTGGCTTTCTGAAAGCATTGTGACGCAGCCGTGAGCCGAACCACAAGCGGGTGCTTATCGCTGGAGACAGAGACACCGCCTTGAAACGTCAATAAGATTCACAATTGCTCGCTTTGCGAACGTTGGTGATCTTGATTAGATTTCGCAATAATTTTCGACATTTTGTTAATTGTAATTGTTAGCATCCGCTCTACATTTGACATTTCGTAATTAGCACGTAACATTCCGACCTCAATTTGGTGCCCCCAAAGTGCTGCGCCCATGGGCAGACGTCCCCCCTTGCCCCCCTCGTTGCGCCACTGCTGCCCCCCTTCCCTTTGAAAGGGGGGGCAACGGGACATAGGTGCCCTTACCCCTTACAAGTAATTTCATGATCTATCAAGATGACTTGAAGCAAATTTATTGCAGCTATTCGCGCACACAAAATTTGGAATGGTTCTCTACAATTTCAGTTATTATTTTCAAGGTCAATATTGTTGCTGAACATGTAATTGCGAAGAGAATGACTATTGTAGTGCTCTTTTGCACTGAAATCAAACAAACAATTTTGAACTCTTTGTACAGTAAGTCAGAAACGTGGGCGGCCGCAGGGGGAGAACGAGCATTTGCCCCCTTGGAAATTGGGACTAAGAATCAAAATTTTATAGAAAACCTGACGTCAGCAGCTCAATTCCGTTTAATTGACTTAATTATTTCAATGACAGTTTATTTGCCGTTTTTTTCCGCTCACATTGCACTTGATCCAGGTTCGCTGTTCTGGTGTCATGCAGTGATGAGCTTGCAGGTCGCTTATTTGTCTGCAGAGGCAGGTTGTGAAACTGCGAGTGGATTGCTCTACTGTTGGTCTTTATTGTGGAACAATGACATGGCAACAAATCTTCTAATGTTCACTTCAAGTTACGATAGTAGGCGTTTTGCTACGTATATGATGCGACTTATGAACGCAGACATCTTGGCACGTAATGCAGCGAGACAGTGACTGCTGATAGCGGCAAGCAGAGACGCCAGAGATCGGGGGGATTGCCTCCTGGCCTTTCATAAGGGGGAAACAGGGCGGAGGTGTCTTTTACACAACAGAATCATTGATAATTTCATGGGTTATCAAGGTGAAATTGAAACAAATTTTCTATAATTTTTTTTAATTATTTTTAGGTCAACGTTGTTGTTTAACAGAAGCAAGCATAATTGGCAACAATTTTTGTTGTTTTTTATTTAGGTTTCCATTGCCCTCAACAACCTTTTTACTACCCCCTGCCCTACCGCGGTTCCGGCGTCCTTGCTGCCAATTAACGACGAAGCTCGAAATGATACAGATATTGCAAGCACAGGCATGCGGCTGTATTAGCGCACACCTAAGGTTGCGAGATCAAACACGAAACGAGAAACAAGTGATGCATCAAAAAGTCAGCTAAATAACGCAAAGTGAAATAGGAAGGTTTTGAAATTTGAATCAGTAAATCAATTAAACGTCCATGATTATCTTTCAATCTTTTTGGTGATTTTCACTTGATCGCACGATCTGGAAAAAGTTCATATCGCTATCAATTTGATTGTGCGTGCGCCGCGCAGCTAAAGTAAAGGTCTCTGGTATTGAAGAATGTAAGAATTACTGGCATTTGAATACGTAAAAACTAGTCTTGACAAAAAAGCAAGTTTCGAAAATATTCACTCTTTGGATGTCCCCTGCCTTGGATACCCGGGGCCGTCGCCCCTTTCGCTCCCCCCCCTCTGCACGCCGCTGTGATAGGGCTTGAGTTAAGTCGTTCCACAGCCAACTTCTTATGTATTGAACAGAAAACTTGAACGAGTGCAAACACTTGTAAACAGTGGCGTACACAGAAAATTTTGATGGGGTAGGTTTCATTCAGTGGCATAGGGTAGTCATTTGTATTTGGTGTGCGCTGATTGTGACATCACAATTTGACGTCATAGTCCTGTTTTCAAACCAACGTTTTTGGCGAAGTTTGTTGACATGATATGCACATTTTGCTATACATCCACTCTCCTTATTTATGTGTCATTGCACTGAATATAAACTATTAGCGCCCCAAGTTAGGCTATCGGAGGAAAATACACCCAACGCTTAACGCTACGATACAGCAGTTTGTAACTGCAAAAATATCAGGCTGCACGTTAAAACAGGGGAGTAAAATACACTCATCAATTCGTCAGGGCAATTTCCAAAGGAAAAATGAGGCTGTGCTAATGTCTTTTCGAATACGAGCAGTCGAGCATAGAGTAAGTGCGGATGGACTGACTGGCGCACACCCCGGTATGAAAAATCGAATCTTGCTAAACTACACAAGAATTGAGAATGCGCATAAAGTACGCAAGAAAACTCTCGATTTTGTTGTTATTTATAGAATTCCAGCAAACTTTTAGTTTTCCTTTTTTCCTGCTGAGACACAATAAATGCCTGGATCCTTCTATGTTAACAACTGCTGTTTCTGAGCTCGTGCAACAGTTCTATCATGCTGCAGAAATTGGTAGGCCTAATGCAGCCAATGCAGTCAGCGCTTGCGCTGATCAGCCGTAGCAGACAAAATAAAGACAATTGTTTCGGATAAAGTGAACTATCGTGGAACACAATCTTAAACATGTGTAGTGGACGAAACGTCTGCAAAATGTGGTGAGGTGGTTTCTGGACGCAGACGATAACGCAGATTCCCATGAAACCTAATTATTACTTTTTGGCCCATTTCCAATGTTCCCTGAAATTTGCATGCAAATTTATTCCGTGGTATTTGCATTAAGTCGACAAATTAACAAGCAAAAAGGATGCGAAAACAACTAATCTCCTTGCGAAGGTAATAAAGATTTTGTAAAATATCAAGCTCAAGAGGGGGCTTTAACCCCAATCCCCCCTTGCGTACGCCCTTGCTTGTAAAAAACAGCAATGCGAATAGTTTCCCTCATAAATATGCGAGCAATAAATCTGTCCTGGCATTTCAAATTTAGGGACAACTAATTTTGTATTTTCATTGCAGTATCAAAAAAAACTTTGCTGCTTCAAAGTTTTGCAGAATTAAGCTAAAACTTTGCAGAATTAAGCTATGTTTTGCTTTCAAACCATTGGCAACCTTGACGTATAATGCTATCCCATGTGGCATTACGTTTGCGGTAAGGGATGTCCGCACGCTCACAACCGAGAAATGATATAAAGGTGAAAGAATTCTATAGTACTCTCACTCTGCTGATCACAACCAAGCTATTTCGTCATTTATTCGTCGGCGAATCAATTACAAACAGTTACAAACCCCAGTACAATTCTTTGCTATTGATTCTTTGGTTTTTTGAAAACAGCACACTTGAATCAAGTATATTCCAGGTTTGTAAACAACACGAGCGCTTTCATCAGCCATGTAAGAAAAAACTGCTTTTATTTATGCCAAAAATGTGTACGTGACTCATGTTTACTGCAGGAGATGATATTGTATGCGTAACCGTTAATGATAAAGTACATGATAAGACGCGTCGCGGGCATTCAAAATTCTTATCTCGTTCTCCGGTGCTTTTCTTTTCCACACTGTTTAAAACAAGCTGCCATCTTCACCTTTTCGCGACACGGCTACTTTATACGTCGGTATTCTGTTCTTGGAACGTAATTAAAGGACAAGAACACACAGGGTTCGCTTTTCCTAAGAACGAAGGGACAAATAACGTTAACAGCGTATTAATGTCTTGAAGAAATTACCAGGCTTGTCCATGGAACATCTATTTTTGTTCCATCTCGTACATCAACGTATGACTGTGCCATCCCAACCCATGGAATTCCCACGAAACTAGTAACACGAAGTACATTACATTATGTGCCTCTTAAATGTTTAGCCTCTAGAGTGCCGTGACTAAAACAGCGCAAAATTTCCAATTAGGGGGGCCAATGAAAATTTAGTGACCCTTTTTTTAGTTGTCGCCTGAAAAAGACCAAATGATCCTTATTATGGAGGCCTCGCGTTACTACGCCAAGTCGCTAAACCACTACGTTTAATACTGACTGTGCTGTTCAACTTCAGAAAATTCCTGCTATATGACATTAAAATTACTCAAGATGGGACAT
>Ga0210059_1011274_pt1 | contig 13691 bp, 11 predicted proteins | sample Ectturendosymbi2_FD_188042 | JGI IMG/M metagenome (GOLD analysis project Ga0210059, IMG submission 188042) | Ecteinascidia turbinata endosymbiont from Florida, USA - Sample 2 (SPAdes) (version 2) | ecosystem: Host-associated > Tunicates > Ascidians > Unclassified | place: Key West, Florida...
GACTTTCACAACCCTGAGGTCATTGGCAGTGACAACAATGGGCGACGGCTGCAGATTCTTGAATCTTTGTTGATTCAAGAACACAAACCAGAGCTGAATGCAAACATTCCATCGATGCCTCTATGCATTTTTAACTTGTAGAAGGCCGTCATGCTGCACTCATGACGTCACGCGCCATCACCATTGGCGCGTATCCAGCTGAGTCATGTGACTACGTATGTTTCGCGCCACTACGTCACTACCGAAACAGCCCTTTGCGTTTTTAATTTTTTACAGCGCTTTTCTCCTGAATAACCAATAAGAACCTGCAGCAACATCACTGCAGTTCTTTTGCTATGCACTGAGGATGATAACAGTAGTTATCGAAACGTTTGCAAGATGGCGGTTGTATCGTTTGCTTTGGCCGTGATATTTATTATAAGGCTATTCAGCACTTCCGTTTTTCGTGTAACGAAATTTAAAATTTCAGAAATCAAAATAGACACCGAAGGTAGTTGAGTTAAAGGGATAATCGTGCCTGCGTGATTGTGTGCATGGTTTCACCTAGAATTGCAATTTGAATAATGCTTTTGCAGCATAGGTTGAAGTTCGAAGTTCAAGCAATGGACTTACTTTTAATTGTTTTTGTGAGTTGTCCGATGCTTCATGATCAAACATTTCTGAACTTTGCAAATTGTTGAATAATGTAGCACTAACTGTTTGCAGTTTATTCTGAAATGACATGCAGATATTCTGCTTGCAGATACGTTTTCGAACATGTGCTTGTGTTTAATTGTATTTTTGTCATGTTTCTAGTCATGTTTTCAATCTTTGAACAGAATGGAAGCAAGTGACAAACCAGAGACAGAATTGTTGCGTTTTTGAGTAGGATGAAATTGTTATAGCTCGTCAAATATCTGTTTATCATAAGAAAAGTATTGACATAGCTGTTATTTTCTTCTCTTCTTGAATGGGTAATTTGTTTTTATTTACAAGAGGCAGTAGTGAGTTTTCCTAATGAGTGGGGTGTTGTAACACAAATAGTATGAGCCTTGCCCCGAAATACAGTAAAATTATAAATGGCACAAAAATATTTCTCGAGCAATGTCTCTGAACTAGTAGTAGTATCACAAGTATTTTTGTAAATTTCACATAAAGCACTGTTGCTACAAATCGCAAGTTAAAGCTTTTTTCATCATGGTTCCAAACAACAAATATGTGTTGAGTAAACAGAGTTCTTGCGAAGCCTAAACTACTGGTTGTGGATCTGGCCGATGAAATTTTCTAATGCGGTTTACAGAATTAAGGAGACTTGTTTTTTGTGCATCACGTTGGGTGTGTAGTACCAAAATTCTTAAAACTGTATTTCAAGGAGTTGAATTTGTGAGCACTAGGAATTGTTTCAAACCAAGAGATTGTAATGAAGAAAACCATGCGAACATTTGTGTGGGAAGGCGTCTGCAGGAAAGCTTTTCCCTGGATTTTGAAATTTGTTAGTTTGCTATTAAAGTTTTAGCAGAAAAATATTTTTCTTTCCGTTTCGAGTTTGTAAAATGAAATTTCACCACTATTGGCACCCCTGGAAAAATACCATTGGTCACCACCTGGAAAAACCCACTACTGCCCCACCCCACATGGAAGAAATTTTTCTGACGCCCATATATACCGCCATGATTTGCAACGTCTACGTCTCTTTTCTCGTTGGACTCGTTCTGGATTATTGCCTGCACACACACCAAGAGTAATAATGTGCGTGACAGTACATACAATAGCAACTTGATGAAGACAATTCTACAGGCTTCCAGCATCCCCGTTTGGTGCGGTTACGATGTTTCAACACAAATTTCTTGAATTTTCATTGCGTTGTTATGATTTTTTTTTCATCATCTTTGCTCAACGCTTTTGTTCTTTAAAACCAATCACTGTCTCAGTTCATCAAAGCTAAGGTGCAGCGTGTAACAATTTGCTCCACAACACATTCTTTTATTTTGGTTAGACTGAATCAGTTTTCGGTCATGTAATTGATTGGCATCGTCAAGAAAAGCTTGTTGCATCTTGGATGCTTGCCCTGATAATGCGAGCTCTTTTCAGCTGGTGAAATTCATGTACATGGTAATACTGTGCTTGCTTCAATTTTTCAAGCCGATGTTTATCAAAATATCATTCCCAGTTTGTGCTACAGTGAGAAACATTGCAGGATGTTGATTCATATTTTCAAATATTTCGCCAGACAGCTGCGTTGCAAAATGGTCTGTCATGTGAAAATTGCCCGATATACAAATCTAGACTTCAGTGTTTGCTTTCTACTTGGAAATACTGTACGATAAATAAATGACGTAAATCATGAAAACCTGCCAAATGCAGTGATTATTAGAGCAAACACGATATAATTGGAATGAGTTAATTTCGGACTATACAAAACAGCCCAGTTGTAATTTTCTTTAAATCATGCCAACTGTTTCCACAGATGAACCACAGCATCGAATGGTCGGATCATGGAGTGCTTCCCGAAAAACGTTTTAAGTTGCGTCTGGAGTACGCCATGCCAAAAGTAAAACGGAACAGACGCTTAGATGGGAATGAAAACGGAAATGCGAACGGCGCAAACGTTTAACGTAATCCTTCTTCCTTGGCTTCTATTCCAAAGTCTGATTTGTAAAAACCTTGCCCACACGCTCTAATTTTTCTGATTTCCTGTTTCAAATAGCACAGGTATGACAGTCGACTTTCCCCATTTGGGCTGTGTGCAACCAGTTCCTCTACCGAATTTTCATCAATGCTCGAACTGTTGTTTGAATATGCGCAGAAAGAACGGTCTTGAACATATTGCCGTTCTCTGCTGGTAGCTTCACAGTAGTTCTTTCATGTATGAATGGTGGACAATATTGTTTATTTTTTTTACATAGTTTACCATCCATGATAAACTTGATTATTTTACCCCTATAGTTCAACTTCATATATCAAACGCGATCGACATCCGCTTTAATTTTGCTGCAAACTGAAAACAGCGTTTTTCAATACTTCTAAGTTGTTTCCATCTTTTTTATTTTCACAAATCGCAAAAAAATGTTTTCAATCGCAAAAATCTGATCGTCCTAAAGTTGTATACATGGAATGCATCAGTACAATTTCAGGACAAAGACGTCGCAATCCAAAGTTTTTTTGTTGTTTTGCCACAAATGTACTTGTTTTTACCTATTTCTTTTGGGATTGCTGCTGAAATGCTGGAATAAAAGACAATAACTTTGAATTGCTGCTCTCTTACTGTTTATTTGACAGTTCCTGAAATTTTAAGTATTTGTCAATACACCGCTGACAAAAGCATTTCATAACTGTTTTGAGATACTCGAATAAAACCTTCACTGTAATTCCTGAGTTGAACAATTTCTTTAAAAATATTCAAAGTCATATTTTAATATCCAACTCCTGATTCTTGATTAAGATACGGAAACTTACATGATCCTTGTGTTTACAAAATGTACGTGATTATGGCCAAGAAAAAATTTTCTGTTGCGACTTGGTTGAATTCACAATTGTTGCGTTTGCTTCATCCCTGTGATTGGTCTCTATGACTCTCTTTGTTTGTTTGTGCTATTTTTCTTATAACTGAAGTTTGTTGGCTGTCAAAATGTGAGTTGTTTGCTAGCGTTTTATATGTATTTATCTTTAATCGAGCTTTCAAATAAAAATCTTAGACCTGGAATCTTTAGAGTAGAAGAATGTTAAGAGGCAGTGCTGCATTTTGAAATCCATGCTTCTTCTGGGATGTATTGGCAAACCACTAAGAACATCTCTTCCAATTAAGAGTTTACAAAACAGAGGACGAAATGTGCCATACAAGGCCATGTAGACTTTTACAAAACCTGCATTATTTCTCAAATATTGCGAGCGTTCTTATAATTTATTGTTCCACATACAAAGACAGCAGCCAGAAAATGGCCTTGCTAAAAAGTGATGCGCATGTAGTAATGGTGACCTTGAATCTTGGGCTGTTTTGGTAAAAAGAATGACACTGGTACCGCTCTGAACACTTTTCGTAAATAGACTAACCACTAAAATGATGGAAGAATGAGATAAAATATAGGAACCTGTAACGCACTCTCATTAAATTGAGTAACTGCCATTTTAAAAGCCTTTTTCAAAGAGATTTTGCCAGGTGTGTGAGAACTACCAACAACCGAACTTTCTTTTATTCTGTTATAAGATTGTATCGTTTTCAGGTGTGCTGCATATTGCGAAATTTCGATTGCTTTTTGGCAATAAGCAATAGCACAATTCCTTAGAGTTTCGTTGGAAGGTTGACCATAAAATTCATCGAATGTAAATAAACTCCCAAATGTTTCTATTAATCCGAATTCCCCGACGTTTACTTAATGCTTTACATTGCAAATTAGACAGAAGGTGTTTTTAAAATAAAAAAGTTAAGCAACATTCAATGCCCGAATTAGCAATTCAGTCAAACATAAGTTCTTGAATATAATTGAACATGAGTCAAGAATTCAATCATCTCTCAGAGTTTATGAGGACAAGATAAAAAAGAATACAGTATGATGACATCGAACTCCAACGTTTCTAACGTCTGCCTTGGGTCATTCTATTTTGACCACATTTAACGCCCGCGCCGGCCACTAGTGGCCTCTGGGCCGGTAAAGTTATTATCGGTCATAAGTCCTGAACGGATTAGGTTAGAGAATCGTGATGGCATAGTCGGATCCGGAATACAGCAACGAATCTTTTGAGGTAGGCTGAACGCGCAGGTGACGTCGTTCTGAAGAAAACCCGGTTTTAATGTTGCCAAGAAAAATGAGTTGCTTCCATTCGAAAAGTCATAGAGCTCAAACCAAACACGTTGGAAATAAACTTTCTACATAAAAAAAGTCGGTAAGGACCGTAACTTTGCGATGATGATCAAAGTAATTGAAAACATTTTGGTGGGGCTGAAACGAGTCAATATCCAAACATTTTGATTTTTCTTGCTTTTGAAGCCACTTTTCTGCCGGCCAACACTCACGAACCCTCTCAAATTGAAGAACAGGTCTTCTTTTGGTGCCAAAATATTGTCAGGAAAATATTTTTGAGGAAAATAAAAAATACAATAGGTTGCTGAGCCAATCTTTTGGTCTTTTTTGGGCCATACCATCCCAACCCCTAAACCTAGAAGGCTAATCAAGGTCTCTAAAGCTTCAGATTGCTCCTCGATCATTTCAAAGGAGAAACCAAGTAATTACCTGGTGTACTCTTTTCTCACGACACCAGAACGTCATCTGGAAGTCAATGGACCCACCCCACACTCTTTCACCCTAAAAAAACAGCCCGGACACACTTTTCAGGGAATGTTTTGTTTTGGGGGTCTTCGGACGTAGTCGAAATGAAAAAAACGCTGCGAAAAAGCTAAAACGGATGCGGGGAACTAGTTTTTTTTATTTTCTCTGAAAATTGTCAAAAAATCAGTACGGTAAATTCAAAAATATGGATTTGTTTCAAAAATTTCAAATGTAAAGGTAATTTGTCAAATTCAGTGGATTCCTTGCTGTCTCCCGCATCCAGGGATGTTTTCATTGGCTCTCCAACCCAATCCGTTCAGGAGTTATGGAAGATAATACCTTCACATGCCACTATTTAAAACGTCCGAAAATCAGGAACACGTGGGTTGATTGAGCCCCGATAGCACAAAGGCAGCATCAAGACCGCGAGCCAAACTGCTCAAAGATTATTTTTTGATATGAAGGAAACGTTAGTTTTAAGGTCATAGCACGAGGGGACGAAAGATTCTTCGCTCCCAAATTTTGGACAATAGTAAAAACATTGTGCAAAAATTGTTATACACGTATAAAACCATATTTTGGTTGGTGTACCTTGTCCCCACAAATAATTTTTTGGCGAAACATCTGGTTAGCTTGTTTCAAAGTGACTCACTCATTTTGCGGCTGGGCGTGACAAAACTGAGCGTAAATTTGGAACAACGGTAATTTAATAACTTTTCTGAAGCAGTTCTCGTAAGGAAATGGACAAATACTAGGTGAAATCACAAGCAAACATTGTTTGTAAGTTGTCATACGATGAATTTCTCTAAGAACGCTTTGTGAATATGTCTCGGCGCGTGATCACACACATCTTCTTGGTGAAGCTGCAGGTGACGAAGTGTTATTTTCCAGTCCTTCGATTCCACGTTTACTTTATCCAAAAATGACTGGAACACATTGTGTGGATGTTAATCCTGTGACCAGGGCGCTTAGTTGTGTAGTGGCTTCGATGCATTATGACGTCTTATTCAGGTTAGCTGGTTGGTGGTTATACAACTTGGCAGTGCTCGAAGGTTCACGATGAGCTTGGTGTTGTGAAAGCCATCAGCGACAGCATCGTAAAGACAGTTAGGACAGCAAATTCAGTTTAAGTGAGACCAAATTCTCCTGTTATATTCTTACACTTCAGAGATCAAATACAAATTGCAGTCGAATTATTATTATTATTATGAGGGGGAATGGCACTGTATGACTGCAAGGTCTTGGTAAAGAGAATCTATATGCGTATGCCTGACTCTCGCACAAAAGCTCCCACATGCTTCGCAGCAGCTGTGCTACGTAGGATTTCTGGGATGGAAAAATTTATACCAAGATCTTCGACTGCGTTTTTCAGACGTCATCGCGCCTCTGTGAATTTGGTACAAACTTGAATAACGTGTTCTACAGTTTCTGGAATCCACGCTGGTCACAGAGCCCGTCAGGATGAAGACCGATGCGTGACATATGATTTAGTTGACAGTGACCTGTGCACAAACGAAAGATTATAGTGGAGAGGGAGTGGGTCAACAGAGAGGACCGCAGCAGGGCAGGAAAGATACTTTTGTATGCATTTCCTCTTGTATCGGCCTGGTATTGAATTTCCCACGCGTGGAAGGAGTGCTTGTACAGATATGGCAGCATATCAGTAAAATTCAATTGGGTGTTTATCCGTTTATAGTGAACACATTTGGGTGGATTGGATGATGGTTTGGCAGTGGAGAGTTTTGCCAATTGATCAGCAATTGCATTTCCTGGGATGTTTGTGGCCCGGAACCCAAAGGAAACGGACCTCGTATCTCGATGCTGAGAGTGTGGAATAGAGGGCAATTTTATTTGCGAAACTATGCTTTTTCCAGTTCCAATTAGTGATCGATTGTAATGAGCTGAGACTGTCTGTGACAACAACTACTTTAATAATTTTTAGCGAGTATGCCAGGTACAATACGTGAAGAATGGCGAAGAGTTCAGAGGTGATGGAGGAGGAGAATTTGTTTATTGTAATAGAATATCGCAGGTTCCTATCCGCTATGTATATACCGCAACCGGCTCGTTCAGAGGTTTTTGATCCGTCTGCATAGATCTTAACAAATGCCGTCTGACGGAAAAACTGTAAGAGAGTGAGGTCGATGACGGGTTTTTGTATCGACCAAGGCGGAATATTCAGGATGAGCACCGGAGCGCCGGCGAAAACGGAAGGATCAACCTCAGTCTTTGTTAACATGTTAAAAGGGCGGAAACCAGGTGAATCAGGAAAACGTTCCTGCCAGCAATCCTCAATTAACGACAGGGCTGGATGGTCACTGAACGATAAGAGATGGGCTTTAAACTTCAGGCACAGGAACTTGTGCTTCATGTGCAAAGGCATCTCATTGCACGCGTGATGAAGGCAAATCACTGGAGAGCTGACCAGGTCTCCAGTACACAAGCGCAGTGCTTCATTTGAGCTTTTGTAACGGTTTTAACAGACTGGGAGACGCGAAAAAATAGGCCTCCATAACCTACTATATTACAGATCTAACCAGCGACCTATGGACAGTAAGAAATGGACGTTTACCTGCACCCACGGACGTATCTTTCAACATCCTAATAACATTTAGCCAAGCCTGGCATTTCGCTACAAATTTCCGCATATGCGTCGAGCAAGAACCGTTTCATTGAAACGTTAACCCTAAGTACTTGTATTCATTTTTTAGTGGAAGGCGGATACCATCCTGCAGACGCAAGGAAATCCTGGATTGTGTGTGTTTCATTGTAAAACAGGACAGCAGCAGATTGTGCTAGACAACCTTTGAAACCAGTCTTCACACCATTTGCACACTTTTGTTGAAGAACGTTAACACAGCTGGTTTAAGGTTGTATCAGAGGCACATTCCCAGAAGCAAAAGTCATCCGCGTGCTGTGCAGCATGAGAGGTAATTCGCTTTGGGAGATCGTTTATCATCAAAGAAAAGAGTATGGGGCTAAGGACTCTGCCTTGCGGAGTGCCGTTTTCGAAGCGTTTAATCATGGATAAAGTACAGCCAATGCGGACTTAGAAGGTTCGATTGGAAAGAAATGAGCGAATGAAGTGAAACATTCGACCTGAAATGCCATAGCTCAGCAGCTTGGATAGAAGAGCCTCTGTTCACCATGTCGTACGCCTTTTTCTATGTCAATAAAGACAGACAAAACGTTATGTTTGTTCGCCATGGACTTGTGGATTGCGTCATGGAGATGGAGAAGATGATCCGTTGTTTTGCTGCGCTGTCGGAAGCCGGACTGCGAGATACGAAGGACACTATGATACTCTAAAAACCAGTTGAGGCGACACACAATCCTTTTTTCGAAACGCTTACAAACATTGCTGGTCAGGGATATTGGGCGGTAGGAAGACGGTAAGTGCGCAGGTTTGTTTGGTTTTGGAATAGGGACAACAATGGAGTGTAGCCAGGATGGAGGAATTTTGCCGGTGAACCAGATTTTGTTAAACAGCTGTAGAATGACTTGAGAGTTTATGGACATACGTTTAGTGTCATTGATAGCGGAGAGAAGTTCATCATTGATGAAAAAATCCTGATTTAGAGCTGGATCAATTGGCGTCGTATGGGACATCGCATTTTGCAGTCCCGTTTGGATTGGTAGGGTCACGTTGACAAAACGTGGCGGATAATTTCGACGACTGCTGGATAAAGCGAACTGGTTTGCGAGCATGTTGGATGTGTTGTTTATTTTTGACAGAAATACCTTGGGCATGCGACGTTGGGATGAAATAACTGGAGCAGTGACCGGAGAAGCTTTTTGATTACCTTCCAAACTTTGACATTAGTGTGGGATGTAAGCGATGTGCAAATTTGTTGCCAGGAGGACGACTTTGCCTCAGTATAATCCTTCTCGCCCTGCCTCTGCACCGTTTGAAAACAATAATATCACTTAAAACCAAGTCCGTTTCATTCTGTTGAAGGCACGCTTTTTTCACAGCAACGTCGCACTGCTTATTCCACCGTGGAACAGCGATTTTAAGAGACTTCTTGGATTGTGGAATAGCTTCCAGCGCAGCTTTGCGAACACTAGTTTCAAAGAGGCAATAGGCGTAGCTCAGTGAGATGGAGAAAGAAGTCAAAGTTTGATCGCAGGCGGCGCTAAATTTCTGCCAGTCTGCTTTTGGAGAAGTTCCATTTCGGGACACCATGGTCTTCCGATGTGGTGTTCGCATTGACATTTATTAGAATAGAATGGTCACTGCCCAAGTGTTCGCTTGTTACTGTGCATGTGCAGAAGGAAGCGTATGAGCTAAAGACATGGACCAAGTCTAATAGGCTCCAGGCTCCATGCATTACGTCCAGTGAGTGAAAAATGCGTTGGCGTAGTAGTGTTTAGGACAACTAAATCGTGTACGTCGAGAGCCTCCCAAAGATCCTCCAGTACAGTTTGTGCACTGGCTTCCCCACATCCCCTGGTGAAGCGTTAAAATCGCCACAGAGAATAACTTTTGCAAAGTTGGATAAAAAATCAAGGGAGGTGGAGGTCAAGCGGTCGGAGAGGGGGTTGTAAATGTTAAAGATGGAAAAAACGTGTACAGCAATGCCTAGAACTTCAAGATTGCTGCTGGCATGAAGAGCGACATCAATCTTTGCAAAATCTAAAGACGTCTTGGCACAAACTATGAGGCCACTGCCTTTTCCTTTGGAAAGAGGCCGGTCTTTACGAATTACCTGATAGTGGGAGATGGAAGGCTGGTATTTGGTGTTAGATGCGACTCTTGGATGCAGAGGACATCAGGTAAGTGGTATAGCGCAGAAAGGTAGTTTTTAAATTCATGCCATTTTTAAAAGCAGGAATTCCATTCTGTAATATTGTAAAACCCATTGTTAACTAGAAAAAAAGTGGCAACTTTTCGGCATCCAAAGGTAGGCCCATGCGGTCACCAGCTGCCTTAGTGATAATTTGACATACTTCAATACTCTCGCTGTTGTCTTTTGCCAGCATGGTTTGCCTGATGACTTCTGCTAAAAAGGCGAGGAAGGTCACTGGGTTGCCAAAGAAGAGGATGGAAAAATCAAGTTGTTCACTAATGATCATCTCGTCGTGATCTGGTGGGACACCAGCGGCATGCGGAAATGGAGCGGCACCAACAATAGATCTGGCTTGTGTACGATTTACTCCCACTGTCTTTTTCGGAAGAGGGGGAAAAGCGGATTGTGAAACCATAGTCGGAACGGGAGGACTTCTAGCAATTCTATGTGCTTTACAGGCATCAGCATAGGACAGTTTCGCCTCGTTTTTAGCTTAAGGATTTCAGTTTCCCGTTTTTATCTCGGGCAGATTTTATCATTCGCGGAGTGACCGCCTCCACAGTTTGGACATTTGGAGCAGCAGAGCTGCACTCGCTATACTTATGTTCGCCACCGCAAATTGAGCAGCGCAGTTCACCTCGGCAATGACCAGCGACATGCCCATAATGGTTACACTTAAAATACCGTAATGGTCTCGGAACATACTGTTTTACGCGGAAAAACAAGTATCCTATTTTCACCTCACCAGGGAGGTCAGCAGTACCAAACTGCAGAAAAACAGATTTAGAATCCTTCAACTCAGAAGAATTACTTTTCAAACGAAAATGTTTCACACATTTATCCCCTTGACTTGCAAGGCATTCCACGAGATCGTCTGTGGAGACATCTAAAGGTACGGTATAGATAACACCCCGTGCGCCTAACGGTCGCAACGAACCAGCCGCTATGTCGACCGAGACGGCATCTGCCAGCCTCGGGCATTGTAGAAGCGTAGTCATCTGCTGCACACTGCAACATTTTACAATCAGATTGCCATTTCACAACGGAGAGCAACTCTTGTACGAGCCTATGCACTCTAAGGCAGTTATGAATAAACATCGGGCTATAAGCTTTTTAACTCCCTGCCTGTCTTGCTTTCTAAAACAACCGGGAGCAAATCCACTGCTTTGTTCTGTTTGCAGCTTTCACCGGAGCCAGCAGTTGAATCGGTTTTCGATTTTGGCTTTCTCGGGGCTTGGAAAGATTGAGCATTCCTGTAATACTCCAATTGTCTAGGTCATCGTTGTCCATCTCTGGGCGCAAAGCGCACCCGCCTTCTATATTTCGAGCACGTTCGTGGAAAATAATGGAATATCTCCACCCTAATAAGAAAACAACTCACGCCAAAGAACAAGTGGAAAATAGAAAATAGAAAATTAACGCAGAGACGAATTCACACGGTAATAATCTCTCTACGCGGACAAATGCTTTTCACCAGCGACAACAACCAAGTCTCCAACGAACCTGACGAACCAAACTGTCACTTCTGTTCTGCAGTCGAATAGAATGACTCAAGCAAACAGAAACGTATAAGAATGCTTGTCAGCAAATCAATGCTTCCACGCTAATTACACGAAGAACACGAATCTAAGCTTAAGGCTTCCCGTCAAGTTATGAGACACATCCCGATAGAGTTCAACAACAATACAATTTACGATGCATAGGCTTATGTTGTCGTTGTGTACGCCTCAGATTTTCGCGGCTGTATACTGGCATGTCCGAGGCGGTCATCCCGCATTGAACTTGTTTCCGGGATGGAGCGCCACCATCGACGTGGGAGGTAGGCACAGACCCTTTCTCCACTGACGTCGTTGCGGACCTCGACGTTGAGGGTCTATTTTCCCAACTCGACACTTCCCCGGGCTCTTCCTCCTCGATGGTTGCGTACCTTGGTCATAATTGATCAATGTGACATATCCAAACCGGACTTTTCGGGATCATACGAAAGTGGAAACTCCGAGTCCCACGTTTCTTTACCACAATAGCTGGAACCCAACAAGGGTGTTTATTCTGCCTGGGTCCAAAGTAAAGGGCGAAACAAGGATCACCAATCTCGTAGGTGTAAATCTTCTTGACCATCTTCTCTTGAGACTTCACGGCCTGTTTAGATTGTAGGCTTTGAGCATCATGAACAGTAGATGGTAGCAAGGTGTCGATCCTTGTTCTTAATTGCCTTTTATTTAGCAACTCACTTGAAGAGTAGCCCACTGCCATTGGAGTATGCCGGTACTGCATCAAAAATTCCATGACAGCTTTCTTCAACAGTTTCGATGATTTCCGTAAAGCTTGTTTGATGGTCTGCATCAAGCGTTCTGCAGCCCCATTTGTTGCGGGATAGTAAGGAGCGCCCGTGAGATGAACGATTCCTCTCTCCTTGTAGTAGACTTGATATTCTTCTCACCTATAGTTTGCTGTATTGTCTGTCACAATAGTATGCGGATACCCGAAATGAGCAAAATCTTGCACTAGAAAGTCTGTAGTTGAATTCGTCGAGATTGACTGAGTCGCATGAATACAAGAGTACTTTGTGTAAGAATCGATAACGACCAGCCAAATGTATTCCATGAAGTTCATGGTATGGTTCACGTGAATACAGCTCCATGGCTTTTCTGGTAGCATCCGGAGATGAACAGCAGCCTTGGTTGGCTCGTTCTGATGCTAGGCACACATGGTGCACTTGCGGCATAAATCCATTATATCAGCATTAATGTTAGGCCAATGAACGGCAATTCTTGCCAACCGCTTCATTCGCTGCATCCCGAAATGTCCTTCGTGCAGTATTAGCAGAACTTGCTTGCAAAGATTGGTGGGGATCACTACTCATCCGCGTACAACGCAGCAGGAGAGGTGATTTGCTTTGGGAGATCATATATCATTATGGAAAAGAGTATGGGGACTAAGGATGCTTCCTTGCGGAGTACCGTTGTCGAGGCGTTTCGTCATGGATAAAAGTAGATCCAATTCTTACTTGAAAAGTTCTACTGGATAGAAATGAACGAATGAAGCTAAACATGCGACCTGAGATGCCAGACATAAGCAGATTTGAAAGAAGTACTTCTTTGTTCACCATATCATAGGCCTTTTCTATGTCAATAAATACAAACAGAACGTTGTGCTTGTTCGCCAGGGACTTGTGGATTGCGTCATGGAGACGGAGGATATGATCCATGGTATTGCGACGCTGTCGGAAGCCGGACTACGAGATATTGAGGATATTGTGATACGCTAAAAATCAGTTGCGGCGACAAACGACCATTTTTTCGAAGAGTTTGCAAACATGCTCGTAAGGGATATTGGCAGAGGTGAAAGTAAGCCGGAACGGCCCGGAATGCCGTTCCGGTAAAAGAATTATTGCCGGTACGGCGTTCCGGTTAGAATTTATAGTAGGTTGGTATTATGACGCTGACGCAACAATGGCGGTACCTGAACTTTACTAGAAACAGCTTTTGCATCTTATTTCCTGAGCAAAGTATCATATGAGTTCAAGGCAAATCATTTCTAGGCGCCTCTACGTTCGTTTCAAAGGAACTTGTTCACTCCCTAGCCGAGCACTTTTAAATACCGGTGAATAACCCAAATAACGTAAATTTTAATTATTTGAAAATTCCCCAAAAGCATT
>Ga0210059_1011275_pt1 | contig 13691 bp, 14 predicted proteins | sample Ectturendosymbi2_FD_188042 | JGI IMG/M metagenome (GOLD analysis project Ga0210059, IMG submission 188042) | Ecteinascidia turbinata endosymbiont from Florida, USA - Sample 2 (SPAdes) (version 2) | ecosystem: Host-associated > Tunicates > Ascidians > Unclassified | place: Key West, Florida...
AAAAACTTGTTTAAGTTTATCTAAAGCATATTGCATCCCAGGAAAATTATGTCATTTCCAAAGTTCAGGAATTTTCAAATTACAGAAAAACGGCTGACACTACAATAAAACTAACGTCATTTTCAGACTCAGCGCACCAAAAAACATCAAGAAACACCAAAAAATCAAAATAAAGAAAACATGACCAAAAATTTGTTGCCCAGTGATATGAAAGCGTCAAATATTCTGTGTACTTGAAAATACTTCCGGCGAATTACGCTTACGGTTTTATCCGGCCTGTGCTGGTGAAGCTTGCTACGCGTGGTATTCACCCAACCACCCAACACATATGCTCCTGTTACTCACAATCTCAAGCAATAATTAACATCAGTATTTTTTTCATGCTATAAATAAAACGTGCTGGGACAGGCTGGTTTTTAAGATGTTCCGGTTTTATGTAACTTCACTGAGGCGATTGACATGAAGGAGATAGATCAGTGAACTTGTGGACTTGCCTGTAGTGTACAACTGACCAGTGATGCCAGGTTATTTGTAAAAACAAGCAAGTAAATCTGAAAATCAAGCCCAAAATGCGTTTGGTAGGAAGATTGAATAAAACAAAAACCAGGTTAATTAAAAACAAAGCCAGAAGGAAAATGCGAAAAAAACAAGCCCAAAATGAGCAAATTTACACAAAACACGACCAAATTACGTTTTGCGGTGAAATGAAACGAAACAGCAAAAGTGCCATAAAGTAAAACAAGTCCGAAAACAAGCAACCCGCAAGTCGTCAAAAACGCGCAACTCCGGAAAAAAAACAGGCCCAAATTCGGGGGAAAACCGCAAGGTTGGCAATACTGTAACTGACTACTGTGTTCTTGGCTAAGCAACTGCGAGTAGAAATCACACATGGCCCAGCACCCCAATTGATTTACAACACCAGCAAACAGTGGTTGTTTTGCAGTAAAAGGAATTCGTACAATTGCTGCTTTGTGAACCGCAGCATCGAAGTGATTTAAAAAAAAAGGTATTTTCAGGTACATAAAAGCTTTGGAAGAAATCAGAAAAGTGCAGAAGAACCAGAAAACTGAAATTGGAAGGGAAAAGGTAGCATTGGAATATCTGGAAAACAACAGCAAAAGTGCTGCAGAATTGGAGAAAGCTAAACAAGTGTGTAGTTTGTGATTGCTGTATTTAATGCTTCTGCATTTGCAAGAGTTGCTTACTTACAAAACATCATTTATTTGCAGCGAAGTTTTTTCAGTTAGTCGGGCAATTTGATTCAGTTAGTCGGACGATTAGAACGCAGCATTGAAAAAACACTGCATGCAGAATCAGTCAGGCAAAGGGAACGATGAACTTCTGTTGGTTGAAGCGTAATTTTTGTTGCTTACGCAAAACGATTCAAAAACTCACAAACGCAAATAATTATTGCAGAAATTCGTCCGTTTTTGTTGTGTGGCACATTCTGGTTGGGAAACACGTCACGCCGAATCACGTTTTTTTCCTGTATTTTTTCTGTTTTGATGGGCGTCGGAAGGTTTTTTTCCAGGTGGGGCAAAAGTGGTGAAATTTCGTTTTACCCACCCGAAACGAAGAAAACAACCGTTTTTTCGCTAAATATTGTAATAGGAAAATTTTAAATTTAAAAATCCAGGGGGCCAGGGCCTCATCGTACCCGCTATCCGACGTGCATGTCTGTTGTCACCTGCTCTTGTGAATCGAACCCTGGCTTTCGTAGTGGATAAGATGACTCGGTTTCTATGGTGACGCGTCGTCGCAGGAGAAAGAACGCGAACTGCAAGACGCGCGGCACGCGGTGGATCGAGCCAATGAGCGGTTGGAGCCTGTCGAGCGCCGGCTGAAAGAACTCATTCGCAGTCGCGATGAAATAAAGAACTTAGACGGTCAGCTCGGAGCGATGAGGAGCCGCAAGCAGCAGATGGTCGAAGACAGGGAAAAGCTGAAGAAGAGGATCAAGCAAGAGTTTCTGGTAACTTGTTTCGGCAGATTTTTTCCTTTAAACGAAAGAAAAGTTTTCCGAGAGGTCGCAACTTGTTTTGCATGCGTTTGCGATATATAGAACGGCTGGGAGCGCGAGTTCGTCATATTTATCGACGCTGACATGCAGCAGCAGTCACGTAGATGCGGGCTCGCAACGTTTTACCGATGTTGGTTGTGTTCATTCCATTTCCCGTGGTGCTTTATTCCTTTCTAGTGTTTGTACGTTATACGCATTGATGTGTCACTGTGGAACCGCAGTTTGCATGCATTGCTGAAACGAATATAAGATTGGAGAAAGAGTGGCCCGCCGCCTCCACTGTACTGTTTAAAAATGCTAACTCACGTGCTGAGACATTTAAATGCTATACTATTATTGCAGGGCGATTGACCACCCCTTTTATTCCATTAATTCCATCTGTGACACCGTCATTGTGCCTCGTGTTTGTGGTGAACTGCGCCGTGACTTGAAACGTCTCACGCAGGGAACCGACGAGCAACTCAGGAAACTCATAAACGAACAAGACAGCTATTTAAAGGCCAAAAGTGAACGGCAGAAGAATTTTGAACGGAAGATTTTGCCGCTGCAACAAGAAATTGGTTCTCTCTCAGAAAGGAAGACAAACCTCTCAATTGCGCAAGGTTAGTTTATCAATTGCACGTTGTTGTTCTGCAAACAGTGTTAAAATGTGTCCACTCCGCTTCTTAGCCTTCATGTTGCCGTGTTTCAGCTAACGTGTATATTTTCAAAGCTTCTTACTAGCATGAGACTGTGACGAGTATGCACTTGCAACGTAAATACAAATCTTTGCGATGACTATGGCCGAAAAGACGCAGTAGGCCTTCGCTCCAAGTTTTGACGAAAGCTCTTCATTAAGTTGATTCGATTTATGCTTTCACATTCTGCAAGTCCTGTATCACTGGTTCTAAACTGAGAGAATATCGGGAAGGTATTCGGCGCGACAACCTAAATCTGTTATCTACGCAGTGTTGGGGAGGGCGCGCAAAGCCCAGTTCAGCCAGTGGCTAGTAGAATGCGTCTTTGTCGACGGGGGAGGAAAAAAGTGCGCGTGGGGGTAGCACCCGACCTTCATGCTGTAGAGCCGCCAATGTGACGACACAAACCTTTTTTTGATGATTTAGGAAAACTCCAGCAAGAAGTCCAGTCGGCCGAGACGAAGAGGAAAGCTCGGGACGAGATCGCGCGACAACTGAACAAGAAGTATCAGTTGAATGTGACTGAACTGCAGCATGGTGATGGTGAAGAGCTGTCCGACGACCAAGTGGATCTTTTCGAGTCAGCCTTCAAGCTACACGTAGACGACGAGGCCGAGAAAATGCGCACGCAAAAGGTATCGATTTGCTGGTTGGACCCTTGTTTGGTCTTGCGGGTAAAAGCAGACCCCAACGTCGGTACGCACCCTTTTTCATTGGTCGCACATTTCCGCTGCGAAGATTTTTTCGTAGCAGTCAAAACGTCTTGGAGGTTGGTCCTCCAGGAGCAGAGGTAAACATCTCTTAACAATAACATTGCCTAAATGCTCGTTGTCAGCCAATCTACACGGAACAGCTGCATGTGCCTTATCGTGTTTTGCTGCTTCCATCAAGCGCGTTCGGGAGTTGCCTCCATCTGCCGTTTTTAATGCCCCCCGTGTATTTCTTAATATTACCAGCCCTGTCATATACTTGCAGAGTCGTCTGGATGCGGAAGTACGCCAGGCCGGCGATGAGCTCATGCTGGCGTGGCAGGAAAAAACCGAACTTTCGGAGGGCTGCAAGCACAAAAGGAAGGCTGTCAAAGACCTCAAGGACAAGCACGTGACGGTACTTGCTACTATTTTTTCTTTGTGGACTTGCGCCGTGGATGTTCGCAAGTGAAGTTGGTGCATTCGTGGCTTACGCGGTTTGCTCCTCAGGTCAGATGAGACGAGGCAGGACTTGGACTATTTGAACATCAAATAAATTTGACTGAAATTGTCAGGGGACACACATCACTGAAAAACAGCGAACCCCCGTTTTTTTCGCATGGCGTTCAAGGCCACGTTTTTGCTTTCTTGGCGTTAGTTATTCAAAACAACCGAAAGATACTGAGTTAATTGTCAGTTGTTCATTCTGCATCCTAGAGAGCCGCATCTCGCCTTAAGTTACGGATGCTGTCAGCGTCAAAACCGGTCATCTCTTCGACGCGTAACGTCTTTTGTCTTCCTGTGCAGATCGCGAGGGACTTGTCACGGCTTCAGGTCGCTTCGGACGGAGGACAACTGGACCTGTTGAAGCGACGCCTCGATGACGCTGTAAGTTGCACAGTCGAGTTACCCCGTACTTGAAAGTAGTGAACTTTTTCCAAGTAGGATATTGACGTTGTGCAGAGCTGATCATGTGTTTTTATAACGACCCTCTCATTTTCTTATCTGCAACTAGTGATCCTTGTTTTCATTCTTAGCAGAGTTATTGATTTTTATAACTTTGGGAAAGAAGCGCATGGATTGTACATAGTGTTGAAAAATCTGGTTTTACGAAAACATTTGGTATACTTGCTGGTGTTTGTGCCGATAGGATCATACAGTGTCTTAGGGTGACTTTCTATGTTTGTTTCTTTGAATATTAGTAGTCTACGTTTTCAGGGGCGTGCCGAGAGGGGCATGGAGGATTTCCTGCCCCAAGCGTCATCTAACATCGGTACGTGCTTGCACGCTTTAAAGCCGTTGTCATTCGCAATACGGAGGTGGCCGGATTAACCTAATGACCTTACAATTAATTCCAGTCCTTTTTTCCACCTTATCCGATTCAAAGCGTCCTGTTGACACATACCAATTTTCCTGATTTCCTCTTGGTCCTGCCTTCTCCACGTTTTCTAAGTAAAAGATTATAAATAAAAAACAATTTCCATGTTTTTTTGCTTCCAGTGAATGTGGTGCTTGCTTCAAGGTTCACTTTTTACGGGCTTCGACGATACATTTTCAGATGTAACTTTAAGTGCATAACTTACCAAATTTCATCCACCTACTCTATTATACCCACGATGCTTAGACAAGAATTTCCAGTAAATACCGTCAAGCTCGTTTTTGTGTATTTCCAGCCGAATTTGTATTTGTGCGCTCACAACATACAGACCTAGGTACAGTAGTTGCAAACGCATCGTATAGGAATGCACCAATGACGGAGTGTCGAGACGTCTAGAGCAGAGGCCGGCAACCACCGGGCCTCGACCAGGTGCCGGTCACTTTAGTACACACATCACTTTAGTAGCATTATCACAGTAAGCCCTACTGCTTCGAGAATCAAAAAAACGAACCACACATTTGTATCTCAAAATTTGAGTTTTGTTAGAAGACTAATTGCAGCGAATTTGTTTTGATTGATGGACTGACCAAAAAAAATATGTAATGGCAAAAAGCTGAGCAAACATTACTTGTGCGGCCATTCAGTCCAACCGCCGCGTACGACGAAGGTTGAGTGCACAGCTGAGCAACGCTGGCATAAAGCGCGAGCGTACGCGGAGTCTAAAGAGCTTCAAATCTGGGTGGATACCTATCGCCCCGTTCCACGACGTCTGTGACCTCCAAGCACTTGCAAACATTACACGCAGTTGCAGCGAAGTGCTGTGCTTGTTGAGAAACTAACTGATACGATTGAAAATAGCGGCCAAGCTTTTCCTGGCACGCGACCGGTTGGTGTTGAATCCCTAAAGTCCTGTCGAAAGTTTGCTCTGTCAATTACGCCCCGTAGCGAACTGGTTGGAAGCGTTACCTTTTTCATCGCTGTCATATCATGCAATTGTCTTGCAATGCAGCAGACTTTTATGACGAGTTATTCGTGGATAGAGCCTAAGAGTTATTGCAGGAAGATGCTCGTAGGTACATTTAGCTCGAAACGAACAGCAACTCGATCTTTTCATTTTTTTGTGCGCAGAAAGACGAGTTGGCTGTGATGGAATCGGCCTCGAACGTCGAGCAACTCAGATCCGAAATCACGAAAGCAAGCGACCGCAAGGACGACGTGGAAGCGAAGCTCGCCCGGATAGACAACGATGTTTGTGAGGCGCAGAAACATGCTGATAACAGGTGCTCCAACGTTCGTTTGGGACTCTTCATTGGTGCTTTCACGATGCCACGTTTAGTAAAACTGGCGAATATGTTGTGGTTTGTGGAGCGAACGTAAACTGTGTGCAGTTTTCATTCAAAACTTTTTGCAGGTTGGTTAACCCACACTAGATAGTATGCTGGGAACTCGAATAGGTTTTCCTGCGATTAGTGATAGCGCTATTAATACTTCAGTCCTGGTCGTGCCGCTAAACTGCAACCGGTGATGAAGGTAGCAATCGGTTTATTTCGCAGTTCGCCTGTGACTTGTTAAACTTTTAAAGCGGATCATCTATTTGTCGAGTGCGGCACAAACCTGTAAAAATCTTACAAGAAGCCCCTTTTTTTCTCCCGGAAAACGCGTTTTGCGGCGCTTGGGTTGAAACCACGTGGCAACCACAAGGCTCACTGCCTGAGACGGTTCCGTCTGACCGCAGGCAAGTGCGCTCGAAACCATCCCTGCCATGTTTGATGTGAAACGGTGTTTTTGTCGCTTGTGTTTCAGGATCACACCTTAACGCAGTGCTTTGGCTTACGCTTGATCGCCACTCTGACGTGAAACCGTGGTTTTCGTGTCACGCAGCCTCTGGTACGAAAAGTCTCGTTTGCTGTGTTTTTCCAGTAACCAGTCTCCACGAAATCGACAGAGTTGAATCAATCAGCAAACTTTGTTTACGGAAACAGGCAATCGATTTCGCGTAACACCTCCTCAGTCATGAAATCTGATTCAAATAGAATCTCTGGCCTATCTCAGCATTGAATTGATCACATCTTCGTGGGTCGACGTCACTTGACCGACCAAATTTGTGGAATTAAAAAGGGCAGTTCACCGACAACAAAGGAAATTTTCCAAAACAGTCAGTTGTCCGTGGTGTTTTTGTTTAATTCACTTTTGTCGGTCAAGTGACGTTTTTGCGTAATTCACTTTTGTCGGTCAAGTGACGTTTTTGCGTAATTCACGTTTGTCGGTCAAGTGACGTTTTTGCGTAATTCACTTTTGTCGGTCAAGTGACGTTTTTGCGTAATTCACGTTTGTCGGTCAAGTGACGTTTTTGTGGTATTCACTTTTGTCGGTCAAGTGACGTTTTTGCGTAATTCACTTTTGTCGGTCAAGTGACGTTTTTGCGTAATTCACGTTTGTCGGTCAAGTGACGTTTTTGTGGTATTCACGTTTGTCGGTGAAGTGACGTTTTTGTGGTATTCACTTTTGTCTGTCAAGTGACGCTCCCCCATCTTCGTTGTCCAACCAAACCAGATAGCACTTGCTGTCAACTTGCTATGGCCCTGTTTTGCGACAGCGATCTTTTTTATTCCGGCCAGAACCAAAATCGAGATGTTGGCCAAAGATCGATCAAACAAGGAAGCGACCATCGAACGCCTGAAGCAGAAGCATCGGAAGGCGTTGGAGGAGCTGGGGCTGGCTGCCGATGGCTCTTTTCCTGACAAGCTGCAATTGGCCGGGTGGTTGGAAGAGAAAGAATTCGATATAAAGAGCGCGCAGAAAAAACTGGACGAGGGGAGGTGAGCTGTTTTTCTTGGTGCAATTTCCATGTGTTATGCGAGTAGGCATGAAGCATCCTATGATGGATTCACCGCCTGGTTATGCCTCTGTGTAAAAAACTCATGTTTTCAGTCGGTTGTGAACTATCGAGTGTGCTACGAACGTTTCGCGATTTCAGAGCGGTTCCAGTTGGTTGAAAGGGTTCAGTTATGATATACTCGTTTTTAGTAATCCTTTCGGAGTGATCAGCGGTTGCTCATCTCCGCCTAATCTGTCCCTGGGGACCCACGGCTGCTTACGGAGTGCATGCTGCATTGATGGTGAAGTCAGCGGAAGTACCGCCGTTCCCTTGCACCCACCCATCAACACCAAGCACGAGGCTAGACAGACTGCAATCAATTTTTTCACGTCTTCGGTACGACGCGACCGGGAATCGAACCCAGCCTACTAGATTTGGTGGCGCGTTCTCAACCAGCGGTACCACAAAGACAGTCCAAAAGGCTTGCTGATGCAAACCAGTGCTTCCCTTTTATCGATGGTCGACGTGGATTGAGCGTGGTTGCACAGGAAACGCCTTCAAAAAACAAAAAAACGCCAACTCTACGCCACAGTTTTGTTTTATTTCGGACCAATTTAGGTCGGTGCCTTCCCTGTACCCGAAATCTCTACGTCCACTGCTGATAGCCATTGAGAAGGTGTCTGGTTCCGGATGTACTAACGCACTGTACAACCGGCAAGCAGTGTCGACCTGTCAAACACTATTGAGACAAGAAAAACCTCTGTGCGTCTTAGCTTTAACGAAGCCCAATCACTTGTTTGCGACAGACAGGGTGGTGCTGGCTTTGTTTATTGAGGCATTCTTCTACAGTCATTGCGAAAGTAGTTTCTCTCCCATCTGGCCGACACGGTCTCGCCGTCTAACTTTAACAGAGATCATGGTGAATGCGTCGGAAATACTTTACTGGAAAACCGTTAACTTTTATTGCCAGCAAGCACTTAACTCAGCTGACGACAAAACGAGACTACGTCAACAAAGAAATGCAAACGGCGAAACAGCGCCATGATCACCTGGATGAGGAGTTGTTCGAGCTGTGTGGATCGCAGGATTTGGAAATCGACCTGGCAAGCCTTAAAGCAGAAATACAGGACTTGAGGGACAGCAAAGGTAGATGCGGCTGCTATAACACCCTGACTGTATTCTCTTGTTTTTCTACTTTACTCTGTTCTTCACCACGGGAAACTTCGCCTGTGACCCTAGCAGTGATAGCAGTATTATTATTATTGGTGAAGTAGTTAATTGCCTGATAATTTTCAACTCAATGTCTATGGCCTATTGGTGTCTTATAACAAGTTCAGTTGCAACGCAGCCATGTATTGTATGTCGTAAGCCACCAGCTCTCAGCCTTTCATGGTCCGTGCCCCCACCCCCCGTCGAGACCCTCAGCACTCATAGCCCCCTGCTCTTCAATAAAAAACATAGGTTCATTTAATTCGTCACGCTGTACTCATGGCTCCCAAGCCAAGGCCTCCTGTTTCCTGGTTGTGAAGCTTCGGACTGTAAGCAGTCATTGAGCCTATCAGTTTGGGCGACCACACCGTTAATACAACTTTTTATTTTCTAAGAGCAAAATTCGTAGCCCTTTTTGGTCGGCTCGCTTGTACGGGCACGAACTGGTCGTGAAGTACTGATGGCTGGCAACTTTAGCCCCTGGTGCATGTACCCCTAGGGCAGGGGTTCCCAACCTTTTTACGATCTCGTTCCACTTGGGCACTGTGTATTGTCAACGCATACCACTTTCTCTAGAGCAGTAGTTCTTAACCTTTTTTTGCATATCTTACCCTTTTATCAAACAAGATAACCAGATTTACCCCCAATGCACTCAGCAGTGCTCATTTATTGAAACAATGAAATTAAGGAACTCCTCGAGAAAAAACAGAAATTATTGAAAAGATTTACGACCAGAGATGGTTGTAAAGAATAAACAAATGGTTGAAAATCATGTGACGTCTGCACGACTTGACATAATTATTTAATGTGACGGCTGCCCTTGCTTTTTGGCAACGAGCTGTTCAATGTCTGGCGAAATAGTGGACAATGCACAACGCATATCGGATTCGACACTATCGGATTCAACGCATATCGGATTCGACATCCAGTCGGTGTCGTGTTTTAGATTTGATAGCAAGCAAAGCAGAGAAGCCGCACTCTCACAGGTAAGTTGAAGAAAACGGAACAAGAATGTTCGGAGCATTGACACCTAGTCGTGGGTAACACCGTTGCGTTTTGATCCAAAACTCCTGTAGGTTGCAAGTGCGAAACCCATCTCTTGCAAAAGAGTCGTTTCTTATTTCTATAAATTCTTCCTGAATTGCTTCTGGAACATCTTCCACTTTGCACATAAAGGGATTTCTTGCTAATCTCACCAAGATTGTGGAAGTGTTTATCTCGGGAAAATATCGTTCAAACTCTTTTTGCAAGTTCTGTAGGTGGCTGATGATGTCCTGCTTCAAAAGTTGTGCAATATCATTTCCAGTTACATCAGTCAAACGGTGAAATGGTTCAAAATTATCATTTATTGCTCGTTGACTCCAAAGTTTGAGCTTTTCCACAAAGGCATCGATGGCGTCACAATGCACGATTGTGTTACTTCCAGGACCTTGCAGTTTCTTGTTCAGCTGATTTAATGCTTCGAATATTTCAGCAAGATAAGCTAAGTACAAGGAAAAATCGTCTCTGCAAAATGCTGACAGAAGATCACTTTTTTGTTGTGCAATTAGAAACAACTTGATCTCTTCTCTCAGTTCGAAAACACGAGAGAGCATGTTTCCCTTAGAAGGCCAACGAACTTTCGTATGATATAAAAGTGCTGTGTGATCAGCATCCATCTCTTTACAAAGCTTGCTGAAGAGTCGAGTGTTAAGCGCTGAAATTTTCACAAAATTAACGACTTTAATTATGACAAACATATGCTCATGAAGTCTCATCGGAATGGTTTTGGAAACGAGCGCTGCTTTATGAATCATACAATGCGTTCCTTGTACTGCTGGATTTTTCTGCTTAACAAGGGACAACAATCCAGATTTTGAGCTAATCATGGCTGGAGCACCATCGGTGCACACCCCAATAAGCTTACTCCAACTCAATTTGTTTAAAAAAAAAAATATCAATCAACACTTGGAAAACATCGGCTGCTTTGGAGGTTGTTTGTAAAGGTTGGCAGAAGAGAAATTCCTTGTTAATTTTATCATTTGCAACATATCTGCTATACACAAGTAGTTTTGAGAGATTGGAAACAACAGTGGTTTCGTTCAGCTGAAGAGCAAAAACAGGTGAGGAGTCAATCTTCGATATTACCTTGCCCTTGATATTGTCAGACATTTCATGTATTCTAGATTTTATTGTGTCATTGGACAGTGAGATTTGTTTCATTGTTTCAGATGCTTTTCTCCAAGCATTAACCTCACACTTTCCAATATGCAAGGTTTCAGAAGGGTTTCACCAATCGTATGTGCTTTTTTAGCTTTTGCCACATGCAAAGCAATGGCAAATGATGCATGTATAGCAGTTTTGTTAGTCTTCCAAAAAATTCCAGTTTTGTCCAGCTTTTGTTTTTTTAGATGGGACAGTCTTAAGTCAAAAAAGGACCTTTCTTTGCTTATCATACTTGGATGAGAATTTGCCAGGTGTTTTTTTTGGCGGAGCAGATTTCATGGTACTGTTTGAAAATGTTTTCATACACAGAACACACTGAGGAATTTGAATACCATCCTGAATAATGTATGTAAATCCAAAATCCAAGTAATTGTCCTGATAGTTACTCTTCTTTTGTGACATTCTAATTTAATAAACACAACACTGTGTTATTTTTGTGACTAAAGTTTTATGCTGCAAATACATACACGTAAATACCTCAACCTCATAACAAAATTGCCCACATCATACCAGCTTTGAGACATTAGCTTACCTAGGCAGCCTCTGTCAACAATAGTGTTAGTAGCCTAAAATAAAGTTTACAGTTGCATTCATCCAATCTAGTATATTTAGCAAAACTTCCTAGCGTTGCTTCGAAGGGATGACTTATCCAAGGAGAGTAATGTTGAAAATTGCATCATTAGAGTAGTTGTTTTATAAGGCGGCTAGATGCTGACATATCTCAACGCCAAGGTCGGCAACCTCGTTGTGGCTTTTGCTGACTTGCCGATCATGAAATGTTGGAAAACATGCACAAATTCCTTCTTGAACCCTCCTATTCCACAGGTCTAATTTTTCCTGAAATCCTTAAGTTTTATCACGTACGTCAATAACAGTAAAACTCTTTTCCTGCCTTTGCACATTTGGTGATTAGACTTGAAAAAATATCTGTCAAGTATGCGAATGCACCAATAAATTCGTTGTTGCCAAAATGCTTACTCAACAGGGATTTACGTTGTCGAAGCAAAATCTCAATTTCAAACAGTAGTTCGAAAAGTGTGATGAAAGACACTTTTCTTTTACTTTTCTAGATACAACGCTATAGGATGCTTCCAATGCTGGTTTCTCTTCAGAAACGAAGCCTAGTTTAGACAGAGTTCCTGCAGAACAAAATCGAGCGCGTTTCGCCAGTAAAGACATCACCAAGCCAAAAGATCCACCAGGGTTGATAAACATCTGTTACGATGGAATCGAACCCGAAGTCCACATGTGCTTCTAGATAAGTTTTTTCTTCGATATAATCAGGGGTGTAGTGCTAAAAAAAGGTGTGGGAACACTGTTCTCACCCCTGCTTTAGGTTAAAGCCGAACTCTAACACCAAATATCGCTCAGATGCTCTCACACACAGACCTCCCTTAGGTCTCACAATCTACTCGGGCAAGCAGTAACCTACTCCACAACGGCCTGTGAACTTCAAGACTAATTACTCCTCTGAAACGAAGATAGCAGAGTTACGATAAATGCTAACAATCAGACGAAGCGTGGAATGCGCAAATATCATTGCTGATGCCACAAACAGCCAGTACACAACCATGTTACGGTGCTATACAAGAGGTAACTTGTCATTTATTCATTTATGCTGCTCCAGGCGCTCCATATACTAACTGAAATGAAAAATCTAAATCTTCAAGTAACACGTTCCCGCCCCACCACACCCTGGATATAATAACTCAGAATGTTTTAACCTGTATGCGTTAGCTGATGAATAACTCCTTCACTGAACACCTCTAATGTGCTGGCTGTTCATTGCCCAGCGTACTATGCCGTGAAAAGTATGAGAAAAATGGCGCTGCAGGTGTGAAATCATTATGAAATTTATTGCAGAATAGAGGATTTTGCAATCTGAACAGGCCTACACTCTATTTTGTGTTCAAAGTTGCAAGTCAAGTCATGAACAGAATAATGCAGCATGCATGAGCTGCTCCAATCCATCTGGTAATCTATATGTAAAGAGATGAACTCTAAGTAAAAATAACACTGAATAATAATGCAAGGTGCGACATTCAAGTTTGTGTGATACATCCTTAAACCTATTTGGTAACAATGCTCTGTGACGCATGGCGTGGAGTAAAAGACCACAAACTAAATTAATGAGATTTTTCTTTTTGTTTACCTTCCGCCAAGTGGTCGATGCGTGGCGTAAATTTGCTAACAGCGCATCGAAAGTCATGTTATGATACAATAGGAATAACAGGCTACAGGAAAATTTATCCTTCAGAAACAAAGCCCGGCATGTGCACGCGAAAGCTGTTCACATCCAAGTTTTTGTGAAAAAATGGAAATTACTCGCGTACCACCTGGAAGACCTTCGCGTACCGCAGGTTGAGAACCCCTGGCCTAGGGGTACATTTGCCTATCTCCAGGGGAGCAATTAAGATCACCAATGGAAGGAAAAATCTATCTATCTAATATACAGGGTGTCCATAAAGTCACTTTACAATTTAAAAAAATTATTAAAAAGTGAAATGATGAGATATCGCAATGAAGTTTGTTTTATGTTAATCAGTATTTCACAAAGTTTTTATTGATACATTAAATACACTTCTAAACATTTAATTAACATTTAATTGAAAATAATTAAAAATATCATTACTTTATTTAATACACTTCTATATGGGCACCATTAGTTGCACGAAGCACATCTAAACGGTACTCA
>Ga0210059_1011276_pt1 | contig 13690 bp, 7 predicted proteins | sample Ectturendosymbi2_FD_188042 | JGI IMG/M metagenome (GOLD analysis project Ga0210059, IMG submission 188042) | Ecteinascidia turbinata endosymbiont from Florida, USA - Sample 2 (SPAdes) (version 2) | ecosystem: Host-associated > Tunicates > Ascidians > Unclassified | place: Key West, Florida...
CCTGCTGCAACCAAGAAGCAAAGTCCGGATCTGCCAACCAAATTTCATGAAAGTGGCATTGTTTCGATGCCATGTCATTATCAAGATTAACAAGTAACTTATGCTAACTGTCTATTACAAGTGTATTGCTACTGCCTCCCTGTAACATAAGTCTGAATAGCTTGATACCAGTAAACTTCAATCTTTTTCTCTATGTTATAGTGTTACGATCGGAAATCCAGAGTGGTATGTGCGCAAAGCTTCGTACCGTGGCAGCAAGCAATAGAGATCACGCTCGCAATCTCTCTTACTGTTGCTTGCTCGCGCTACAAATATAATGGTGTTATTCCTCATGCACATCCCGTTCGTGGTGAATCACACAATCAACGCAACACCACCGGAGAGGTTGCAACAATAGTAATGCTGTGATATGCTTGCTATTATCTCATACATTTTGTGATGCCAGCGATATAACAATTTCATGCAACTTTACACCCAGAACTACAAAATACAAACAGGAATGAGTTAGGTTGTTTAAATCAGCGTTTAGTGAGTTGAGGGTTACCTTCTCGTATCTTTTCACGTCAGTGATGAAGGAATCACACTTTTGATTCTTTTATCATTGTATTCAAGTTTGCATTCAAGTTTAAACTTCAATCTTTTTCTCCAGATTACAGTGTTGCGATCGGAAATCCCGAGCGGTATGTGCGCAAAGCTTCGCACCGTGGCAGCAAGCAACAATAGAGATCATGCTCGCAATCTCTCTTACTATTGCGACAATCATAGCCAAAAGTATTTTTGCACTGCACATTACTCGTTGAAAGATGCTAAAAATTAACTTATGCTGAAAATTAGTCCAAAACCTTTCTTCGTTTCATTTGATGAACTGTTCTTGTTTGTGGAACCTGATATAAAATAGTCAATGATTGCATGGCCGTCCGCAGGGGGGCCAAAACGGGCATTTTTCCCCCGCCTCGAAATTGGGATTAAGAACCTAAATGTTTAGTGCGCGTGTGACCAATGCGCGTGAGTGTCAAACTTCACTTATGCAGGCCTCTTTTCATGCAGTATACAGTTGCGTGACTTATTATAATACATTTATGCAGGCGTGTGGGAATACGTCTTAATCGTTAAGGTTTGATTGTGACATCTGAATGAATACTGAGTGCAAAGCTATATTTGCTGTGTCGAGTTTTCATGATTAATCTCGTCAATTTTGCAAAACCTGCGTGGTGTTCTAATTCTAGTAAGTTTGTTCGTAGTCGTGCCAATATACAGGTCTACTTAATTGTCCGGTTTGCGTGGCAAGGTTTGATTGATCGCTTTGGGTGACATCCCAGACGTTTGCAGCTCTTGTTTCTAAGTCAGGGTTTTTCCAATGGGGCACTCAGATCCCCTTGGAGGCCACGGAGCGGTTCCCTGGGGGCCACGAGTAGAGGCAGAGGCCAAAACTTGGTATTTTTATTGATGAGCAGGGACCACGAGCGTTGAGAGTCCTTTGAAAGGGGCCGCAGCTCATGAAAGTTTGAGAACCACTGTAAAGTGATGCTGACAAGTTTTGAAAGCAGATCCCGCAACCAGGGGGAGAGCAACCGGGCAATTTCTACCGAAATGTTCAAAAACATGTTCAGTTGTTAGTTTAGTTGAATATATCAGCTGGGTGCGGCCCTGCTTGCTAAGCAAAATAAAGTTATAATTTGTGGTTTCGTTGAAAACCATGGCAATCCAATGCTTCTTTCTTCACTGATAATGACAACGCTTACTTGAATAAAAATGCCCTGGGTTGAAAATCTGCAGATAACCTACTATGTAAATTGTCGTAATATTAATATACCTGACTATTGCTGCCAACGAAGCGTTTTTTTGTGATTATTACCGTAACATGGGGCATTTTCTTGTAGTGTAGAAAAGAAGCGTTTTGTGGAAGTCCATTTGCATTGCATCGTCGGCAATGTTCCCTCTAAGCTGCGCAAATACTTAGGAACACCAGAATTGTTGCGCAGTGAAATCTCATTCTCGCGCACTTACAACATTCGAAAGCAATGCAAACTGCACCGAAAACAATGGGCTGTTTGAATGAATTGTGTATTTTGTTCGTATTTTGATAAGATTGTATATTATTACATATTTCAGAAAGTTTGAAATTCATTGAAAACTCCACTAAAGTAATCACGCTCACTGCAAGAAATATTTGCTCAGTGTAAAATCTGTTTTTTTATATTTAAGGAAAATATTTGTTTCCCGGTATGAATCTGCAGGGACACGATTTCTCTGATTCTAGGGAGCCGATTTTCTCTGATTTTAGGGACCAGATGATAATTTTCTCTGATTCTAGGGACACAAATCGGGTTCCTAAAACGCCTTGAAAAAACTGGTAAAATTATCTGAGGGAACACTGATTGTCAGCAATTTGAAAATGATGAACAAAATGTCGACGTTCCCCCCCTGGAAAAACTTCTGCGAACGCCCATGAATGATCGTGCTTTCTCGCTTTCACTCATTACGAATTGTTTATTTCTTTCCGTTCTCTTAATTTCGGTTGCAAAATAAAGAGAATCAACCCGTTTCTTGTTATTAGTTCATCAACATTACCTGCAATAACAACTATTTTACACAAATTACTATGGATGTCGTGGACTATTTCAAACGTTAGTCAAAAAGTGTAATTGGTTCCCAATTTCAAGAGCACTGATCTAAACCGCATCCAAGTAACTTCGCTCACTTGCTGCAACATACACGTTAAACAGCGTTACTGCGCTATGCTGGCTACTGCCACCGGTGATTGTGCTGCAACAAACGTCACCTACAATGTGAATAAGTATTATGTCGTCACGTGAACTTTAAATCTCGAGTCTTCAATGTACCCACGCCATTGGCTACGTCAGATGGTTTGTTAAGTGCCACATTGCTTGATAGTTCCGTAGCGGTGCAGTGTTAAAGTTTGACCAGTTTTGTCACTCGAGCTTCTTCTAAACCAGGAGTGGGCAATTAATTTTGCTCGGGGGCCACTTTGAGAAGGCCGCGTTAACGGAGGGCCGTACCTTCTCATGGAAGTAGAAGCAAGTTTCGATTGATTTGTAGCCTCAGCACTAACATTTACTATGAGAAGTTGGAGGAGATCTCAGATTTAACGATTTTCCTGAATGCTTGTACGGGCCAATGAAAACGTTGTGGCCGGCCACATTTGGCCCGCGTGCCGCTATTTGCCCACCCCTGTTGTAAGCCAAGCTTAGACTTATTTTCTCGTAAATGTACGTGTGCGAAAGTGACTGATTTATGCAGTATGGTCCTGTGAAGAGTTGGGTTCATTGCAAATCGATATCGCAACCCCCCCACCAAAGTAGCTTGTGTCCGCTATTGGCATAGGTAAAGCAATGAACTTAAATTGTTAGATGATATTTTTGAAAAATTAATTGTAAAAATTTTTTTCCTTTCTTAGCTCTCCAAAATTTGTAATCATTTTTCAATTTTCCATGACTTTCTCGGAAAATTTATATTTCCTGGATTTTCAATGATTTTTCATGACCGTGGGAACCCTGATGGCAGCGCCGGATTTAGAGGAGAGCCCAAAAGGGCCGGGACCCCACCAAAAGGGGCTCCCCGCCATGTTCATATGTTTAGCCATATGTGCGTGCCACTTAATCCTTTTATCGATGAGAGTTTGTTTGCAGGTGTTATTAATTATATCGGTCGGCAGACGGCAGTATTTCACTTAAATATGATTTGATATTGTAACGAAACAAACACGTATTGGTTTCCTGAAAGTTGATCAGGTATTTGAAAATAGTGAATGCAAGGCCAAGCCACGTAGAAAGCATTAACTTGCGTCTCCACCTGTTACTGGTAGATTTTTCGTCTGCCTTACTCAGATTTGCACAGGTCGCATATTAACAGCATTGCTAAGTAAGGCTACCATACGTCCTCTTTTTGAATTACATGTCCACTTTTTTCATGAGAAATGAAATATTCTCTGAGGGCATACAAAAACGTCAAAATGTCCTCCTTTTCGCGTTTCTTATTTTATTTAGTTATAATCAGTGGCGTAACCAGAGGTTTCAGCCAGGGTGGAAACTTAGCTAAGAGGGGACCACTGGTCAGCACACAGAAAAGAAACTTAGAAATGATGGTGAATCAGGACGTGGATGGTTATTCTTAAACCCTAAATCACCGGAAAATAATTCGAAAACTGCAAAAAAATTAACCCACTGACAACCAAAACAACACTAAAACCGTAATATAAGTTAAGTGGGAGCTCGGTTTTCACATTTAACTTGTCAAGAGGGGGAAATGCGACCCACCGCCCCTTGTCAGTTACGTCACCGGCTATGATGTTTTGTATTTACATACAGTAGGATAAGGTTTGCCTACTCAACTGCCACAAGACACGTGCTGGTGGCGTGGCTTAGTTTATGGGAGGGCCTGCAAGAAGTCTAATTATTCAATGTGTTGGTTGAGTTTTAGGATGGAAAGGCAGGAATGCTTTAACATTAGTCTTTACATAACCATGGTAAATCTTGTTTCAGTATCTCAATCACCTTGGCATTAGAGTGCGGACTGCTGACTCCATTATACTGTACTAGCTTTGCTGATGAACCGTGATACGGTGATCAGTGTATTGTACATAGCTTAGTGTAGTAATTTCTAGCAAAGTTCTCTTTGACCTTGTGATGAAAAGCTACTTTTAAGCCATTATGTTCCACAACACAGAAAAGGCAGAAACTCGTTAATGGAAATTCACCACAAGTCTTATTCGTCGCTAGAACCTCAACGGCGAAGTAGTTGATAGAAGCTGGCTTTGTTTTTCTCCTTCACAAACTTGTGTTTATTGTCTCACTTGCAGATTGATGCAGTCTTTGGTGGGCTTAGGCCCCCAAATTGAAACGTGAAACACTATAAACATGTGGAGTTTTGGTTAATTTTATGATGTCAAGCCCCCCTGCAGAACTTCAAAGCCCCTCTGTTGAAAACTTTCAGGCGACGGTTCTGGACTGATGTGCGTTGATACGACTAATAAATGTGCGCATTTCTTTATTAGATAAGGAATCTTGGACTGGAAGCACGCTCTTGAACGCCCGAGGAGCTACAAGCAATAAGTGGAACATATAAACATATAGATGGCACGATTGCGTTTAGTCGCAGATGTAACTAATCACTATGAAGAATTGATACAGAGCTAGCCAGTCAGGTCAATAAATGCGAAAAATAATGAAAATCGCTTCTGTCTGCAACGTTTGGTTTCTGTCGTAAAATTTATTGCTGAGCGAGGACTGGAATTTAGAGAAGATGAAAACGTTGGATCGTCCAGAAAGTTTTTTCAAAAAATTGTTCAAATCCTTATTGAAGCAAAATTTCAAAAAACAGAACTTGCGATGCTTCTGGTGACCGATTTTGCAACAGTTTCACAAATCGCTGACCATTGTCAAATATCATTTGCATCATAAAGTTTTGTTGCACTTGAGTTAACAAATGTGACGTCACATGATTGTGTGTCTTTTTATGAACGTCATAAATGTTAACGATCCATGGAAATACTAGTGACTTCATCGATCATTCCCTACCTAAAGATTCTGTATCCGCACATGGGGCCTCCCACCACGCCTGGGTCCCAGGTCTCACACCATCTAAATCCGGCGCCGCCTGATGGAATGGAAATAGTATTATTGGACAAATTCCGTGCCTTTCAACACCGTGCCCTGTCGCACAACTTCCTGACATGTAGCTTCTCGTGTAGTTCAAAAAAGCATGTTTTCCTCAAATCGTTTTACATCAATACAAGGCAAAACCATAACTTGGATTCCAAAAGCATACGTGCCATCGCAAACTTTTAGGGTGTCATTTTGACACCTAAAACTGCCTAAAAACACTGACTGAGCACATCAAGAGTTCTCACACGATGTTGAGATTTGGATAAATTCAATTCAACCGGACGATGGATATGGAGGCATCGTCAAGCAACCGTTTCAGCTTTCTGTCTTGTACTTCAAGAGCACACTCAGTGACAGCTACGTCATTTATTGAGTCACGTACTTTCACAGATCTGCCATCTAAATACACACAAATATTGGTCTCTTTCACCGCCAGTACAACACAACAATTTTAAGTTACGGGCAGGGCACTGAGAAAACAGCTGTGATTTTATCCGCCGCAATAAAAACACAACGAACAATTTCACATAAAGCGTCAAGTCACGTGAACGGTCAAAGAGTATTCCACACCGGAAGCAACAAAATGATTTTCTATACAGTGTGTGTTAACATATGAGAAGCAAAGTAACCAGAAACCAAAAATTGTTTTCCGCACTCCTGGAAACATTATGGTTTTTCTCAAATATGTGTTCGCATGTGCGTGGTCAGGTGGCTTGACTGGGAAAAACTTGTTCCAATAAGGTTTTTCTCCAATGTGTGTTCGCATGTGCGTGGTCAGGTTCCCGGCTTGGGAAAAACTATTACCACACATCTGGCAACAATAAGGTTTTTCTCCAGTATGTGTTCGCATGTGCTTGGTCAAGTGTTCGCATGCTCATCTTCAGGCTGCTGGCAACGGAAAATCTTTTTCCACACTTTTGGCAACAGTACGTTTTTTTCCAGTATGTGTTCGCATGTGCATCTTCAGGCTGCTGGCAACGGAAAATCTTTTTCCACACTTTTGGCAACAATAATGTTTTTCTCCATATGTGTTCGCATGTGATTGGTCAGATTCCTGGATTCGGAAAGTCTTTTTCCACACTCCTGGCAAGAATAAGGTTTTTCTGCAGTATGTGTTCGCATGTGCCTGGTCAAGTGGTAGGCACGGGAAAATATTTTTCCACACTCATGGCAGCATTGTGGTTTTATTTTCACATGAATTTTAACGTGTTTAGTGAAATACAAGTTTTGCGTAAAAAATTTTCCGCACTGATGGCAACAAAACTGTTTTGTTCCTATTGCAGTTTTTGTGTGCTTGATCAATGCCGTTTTTTTGACTAAGCATTCTCCAATATGCTGGCAATGGCTTCTTTCAGTAAATGTTTCGCGTGTTATGTTGGGCAAAGATGTTGCTTGAAGATCGGATTTCTACTGCGTTTCAAGCACAAGCTTTCATCAGCTAAGCTTTCGCGATCTTCTATTTGACTTGGTTTGTATTCATTGCAAATTCCACATCCATTGTGTTGAGAAGAGTTGCTTTGAAGATTGCACCTCGGGACTTCAAACGATTGCTCCCTGTCTAATGTTTTTCTGCTATTTTCAAAACTGCTTTTCGTAGGAACATCTCTGGTTGTTTCCCCCAAAGGAGATGACTGTAGCGATTGTAAATAACGTTTTCTGCAGTGGTTGTATTGGAAATCATTGTTTGCTAAAATACTAGTCGAAACAATTTTATGATATTGTTTTGCTTCAAGAGATTGTTTGCTTTTGGATGTTGTTTCTAAAATAACTTTTTGAGTCAATTTGCTGAAGTGTCGCAAACGTTGATCTTTCGATGTTTTCAAGGAATCTTCTGAGAGGATTTTTTTCCTGAGATAGAAGAACTTCTCCGTGTTTGAAGATTTGTTCAGATTCGATGAAATGTTTTTTTTTCTAATGGTTTTTCAACGAAAAATTTTCCATAATTTCTTTTTTCCAGGTCTTTGATGAAATTCTTTGATTCTTTTGTGATCCAGTCTTTGCAAAACTTCTTTTTGATATTTTCTTTTCGTAGGCTTGATCAACATTGATCTTTCAGTCACGATTGCGTCCAAGTGTTTGCTACCTGTTTTTTTGAAAACATGTTTAGCACATCACATATTTGAAGTCATAGTTTTGAAAGCAATAACGTTTCAACTTATGACATTTGACCATAAATATGTTATCCACAGGGTCGGTGCTAGGTGGTTGGGGCATTGTGGCACAGGCGTAGGAGCCATGGCTGCGGAGCTCTTGTAAAAATGAAATGGCTCTGGATCTCTCTGTTTTCGTAAGCATGGCTCCGGCTCCGGAGCTGTGTTTTTTTATAACATGGCTCTGGCTGTTATTTGTTAATACACCTCAACATTTTCGGGATTCCTAGTGTCCTTCTTGTAGCAAGTGAGCGTGTTATTCCAAAATATTTTGAACGAATCTTAAACACTGCTACCACTGCCAGGCCTGCGTAGTCGAAGTCGGAAGTAGTTTGGTCTTGAGTAATCGGAGTCGGTAAAAATTATTTTTTTGAAATCTGACTGGGGGCTGATCGTCTGCTAGCCGATTGTGACCAGTGTTGCCACTCTGTTATGAAGAAAACCCCAGTATTTACCTTGAAAAAAAACAGAAAATGATACAAAAAGCCAGACATACAAAATGTTTAAAAAAAACTTCAGAATGAAACTTGAAATATACGTTACCGGCACTTGCACATAAAAAATTAAAGTATTGTGTATTATTTGCATCAAGTTGTTATCAAGTTCAAGGCCATTTTTAACATGCTGACAATTTACAAGCAGGCTAGCAGCAAATCAAGTGCATGAAGTAACATAGAAAATTAGAACTTTTTCAAGAAACGTTTGATGTTTTCTTTTACCCTTACTTAAACCGGTGGTTTTCACCGTGGGCGAAATCACCCTCCAGGGGGCGATTTTGTGATTTACCAGATTTGGGGGACGATTTCAGTTTCTAGGGGCGCGATTTTTGAAGGCTAGAATATACTAAAAGTAGGAATTGATTCCAAAAATAAAAAATATATTTGCAACTTTCGAACCAAATTAGTTGATGCACATCGACTCCATAGTTCATTACAAAATTTATAAATCACGAGAAATGGGACTGCTGATGTAACAATCAATCTATCATTGTCCTGTGTAACGCTTCACTGCACTAAGTACTCAAGGCCACCGACGGTGTTACTGGTTGGGAGCCAAGCACTGCTGTTCTGACGAATTTTCAGGTATGTTGTTAAGCCTAACGTTCAAAACAAGATAAAGGAGCGGGGAAACTGTTGCAATCAGTATTTTGGTAGTTTCTTGACCCGGTCATTGCATGAGCAGCGTCAAATAAGTGACATCAAGCAATGACATTTGCAAATCTTTAGGCAAATCAAAGCGAGCGGACTTTTGGACTTTTCTCGTATACAGCAGTATGCATTAGTGCGTTTTATTATATCTTTTTTGGTTGAACGTGACCAATACTGATATTAGCTATCGAAACATGCCTAATCGGTCGAACTCAATTTCTTGACGAGGAAAAACTGAAGTTTCTTTAAATATACTAAAAAGGGTCGAACAACCATAACATTGCTACCACCGAATCATCACATTGACTTAAGCTGCTATTAAGAAAATTATTCAAAAGTTGTGATTAACTTTAGCCTGCATGTTTTCCGCTGGGAATTGTCACAAATACCTCCAACTTTATGTGTTATTATTAGCAAAACTGCATTGTAACTGGACTTCATATAGTCTTCGGTAAAGCATTGCCAAAACATTGATTCGTAGACAAAACATGTTATAGTCCGTTATCATGTGTTTTATGAACTTTGGTTCGTAATCGCAACTTTAGTAAAACAGTGGAACCATGTGTCTTCTACTGAAAACACACGGGTAAAACGACTGTTGCGACACAATTTGCGTAGCAGTTAATGGCTAGCAAAATTAATTCCGGTTTTTCGTAAGTTGTAAAACGTGATTATGTTTTTCCGTCAGTTTGCGTTCGTCCTGACTAATGGCAGTGTATACCAGTACAGTAGACTAGGAAAGGGAAAACTTAGACTAGCAAGTAAGTCCAACCACCCACATGTTGGCTGCACTAAGAATTTCAAAAAATCGTTTTCGCCACCTTTAATTTGAGGCATTCTAAGAAGTCTTTGTGTCGTGGAGATAACGCCGAAAGTTGGATTGCGTAGAAAGTGACTGGGTGAAGTGCCTTTTTGCCTGTTAACTTACATAAGCGAGTGCGTTTCCACATCCAGGGACTTATCATCGACTTCCAAAGCGATGGCCAAGCCTGTGTCGTATTTTATCAACACGGCTAGTCGGACTTGAATCAAGAACAGTCAGTGTTTTTAGGAAGTTTGCTTTATTACTACTGGTGTTACCCACGACATAAGTTGCTGAGCAAGGTTTCAACCAAGTACTGCACAGTCAAGGGCGTAACGTGAGGGGCACACAATTTCCCGATCGCCGAATCACTGTGGGAGGTGCCGAAAAATCTCAACAATGTCACCAGTACTTTCTTCAATACAGTACATTTGCTTTCGAAAGATCTCAGGTTCAACAGAGGGGGCACCAAACTTGCTTCTTGCCCCGGGCCATCTAACCTCGTTACGCCCCTGTGCACAATGCACATGCGTAACAAATATCGCAATCGTCTTGACATGAACAAGACCGGTGGAAACGCCATATACCACCAAAGCTGTCAAACTTGCAACCGGCCTGCCTTAAAAAAATGAATGAAAAGCCAAGGGCAAGGTTCGCAGTACTTGGAACAAATTGTTTTGGAAATGAATAAGCATTTATTCTAAAAATGCAATTTCATTTGCATTGTTCGTTTATTTGTGTCAAGTAGATTGCCCTTTTATTTCATTAGCATTGAAATGTTTTCAAATTAAAATAATATTTTAGTCAACACTGAAATCATAGGTCAACAATGAAATCATAGCTAAGTTCCTGAAGGGGCGATTGAAAAAAAAGGTTGAAGACCACTGACTTAAATGGAGAAATTGAAACATGTGCATGATACATTCAATGTTTTACAGTGTTTTACCCTAATCATTGCAATATTTGACTACTAATTCAACATTTTACATTCATACCTATGCCAACGCGCCTGTAGAACAATGAACAGATTATCAACCACAGCATCTTCAAAACCAAACAAAGCATTCCAAAATCATGCACAATAAGCAGCCCTTGACATATCAGCGATAGATTGGGAGCTGACCTATGCCTAGTCAGTGCTTAATCTGTAAAACATTATATTTTAAACGATTTGGTGAAGCCTTGCCCTTCTCAACTGTACTGACTCTGCACATTACGCCTATGAATCTACTGTAGTCTTGAATAGAAAATACAGTAATGCAAGATACATTTCTAAAATTTGACCAGAGTCAAACAAACCCCAGATTTTCAATAAAAACCCCAGAAACCCAGATGAAAGAGGAAAACCCCAGATCTAGTGAAAAATACCCAGCAGTGGCAACACTGATTGTGACTGTTTGTGCTAAAAAAAAGTGTGTAAGCTTCACACTTTGCGTTTTTGCACAAGGGCCTAGTCTCGTAAAATGTGCAAACATGCACTGCGCTGGTGTTGACTGACTTGTCAACAACACAGTCGGCATTAATCCCACAATCTGATGTGACTAGAACTAGTCCCAACTTGAAACAAAAACGCATTGTAACCTTCATCCCTGGTAGAACAGACCCTCGGATTTCGCGGCGGCGAACTATTTCGATCAAATTAATTAGTCGCACAGCATGAGCGAACCATTCCAAATGCCAGTGCGCAGAAAAGGTACGGGGCCGGAGCTGCTAAATTAACCACCAGTTCCGGCTCCAGCTAAATATTAAAAGCAGCTGCGGCTCCACCGAAAATGGCCGACTCCGGGTCTCCGGCTCCGCAGCCCTGGTAGGAGCACGTAAGTGTTTGGGGTTGTGATGGATTTTTGCCCGAATTTCCCCAAACTTTCCCAAAGAGTTTTTGTGCGATTTTTGCCAACAAATATTCTCCCACAAAGATCGCGAAGATCTTTTTGGTGTCACCTCTAAAAACAGGTCTTCATGTGTTTTTTTGCAAACGCCTGGCGCCACTTCTTGTGGTCAAAAACGTTGGGTGCCTTTTTAACCCGGATTTCCAGGCATTCTTTCCAGATTTCAAAGTTACAAGCGCTTACAAATTGAACTATGAAACAGTACAAATCAGTGGACTTTTTGTCAATTTGTAGAATGTCAAGCCACTCCTGCTCAAATGTAAAGCGCTTTAACTTAAGATATTCTGGCGAAGGTTCTGAGCATCAACACAACCTAAAACGCAGGCAGACTTTAGCATTTTCCATATTTCAAGTTAGGAAAATGACAAGTTTTGAAGAATGCAAATTATTTTGTCAACTTAGTCATATCTAATCTTGGTTTTTGCAGTTTCACTTTCAATAGACATCATTGCCTGGTTAATTAGTCTTTCATCAGTCATAGTTGATCTGTGAAACGTTTTGATTAAATTAAATTTTCTGAAGCTCCGACCAAAAGTATTGCGCACTGCAGTGACTGGCAAACGTCTGTTGTGATTGCCCCACTCCCCCTTTCAGTCGTAATTGAAGGGCCGTGCTTAATTTTTATGCCCAACTTCAAACTTATGTTGTATTCATGTACAACAGTGGCCTTCAACGTGGGCGAAAACACCCCCAGGGGGCGATTTGGTGATTTACGAGATTTAAGGGGCGATTTCAGTTTGCAGGAGGGCGATTTCCAATGGTGTAGGAGGCCGGGTTGCAGGCGCATCCCCAAATATTTTGATGTGGTGAAAATTCCGGAAAATTCAATGGAAATATGGGCAAAATCACTGAAAAGCATTACCATCTGGCAGTCTGTGTACATCATGCAGCAAGCGGAGTTTCGGACTTTACCCGCATAGTATGCGTTAGTTTGTTATATTGTACTGATATTGGCTGAAAACGACCAGTACTAATATCGGAAAATACCCAATCGGTTAACCTAAATTTCTCAAGCGGAGCAGGAAGACTTCACTTTTTTCTGAAGATTGTAAAACGACCCAACAATTATAACATTGCTGCCACTACATCATCGCATCGACTTTCGCGGCAATAGTGAATATTAACTGCAAGTTGTTGCCAAGGTCAGCTTAGTGGATTTCCGTCGTGAACTGTCAGAAATCCCTCCAACCGCATCTGTTTTTTTAGTTAAATTTTCATGAAACAAGCCTTCATCGTCTTTGGTAGAGCATCTCCATACCATTGTTTCGTAGGAAAAAAATATTAGTTCTTTATCGCGTGTTTAATATATTTGGTTAGTACCTCGAGTAGAACAATGTAGGCCTACTGAAGTGTGTTCTATTGCAAAAATACTAGAAATATGACTGTTGCAAGACGATTTACGCAGCAATTAATGGCTAGCAAAACTAGAAACAGGTAGCCGTAAGTTGCAAAACGTGCTTATCGTGATTTTCAGTCAGTTTGAGTGCTTTGCTGAATTGTGGATACAGCTTTACTGTGTACTTCTGACTTGTGACAGAGTACAACAGAAGAGTAGGCTAGAAAAAGAGTGACTTAGACCGGCGAGTAAGCCCGCACACTCAAACCTGGCTAAACTAAGGAGTCCAAACTTCCTTTTCGTCACCTGTTTGAGGTTTGCTATGAAGGCATTTATTTGTGGAGATCACGCCGAAAGTTACATTGCGTAGAAATTTACTGGGTGAAATAAATTTTTTGCCAGCTAGCTAGTAGTAATGGGGTATCGAGACTTGGTCTCGGTCTCGAGACGTGTCTCGAAACTCGTTTTTTGGAGTCTCGGTCTCGAAAGTCTCAGGTCTCGTCTCGGTCTCGAGGTATTTCGGTCTCGGTCTGGAGCTCCTCGTCTCGAGACTTTGCATAGGTTATTTTTCATGAGGTTTTGCAGGAAGGAGTTCCTTTTTTCGTTTGAGCGAGCTCTTCTTTTATCCACTGCTAGCCCGCCTAGATATCGGGGCAGGTGTTGAGCAGTCATTCGGTTGTCTCATCGTCCAGAACCGTCAGACCGTGTTGTCGAGGGGGTCGGTGGATTGGTCAGTGGATG
>Ga0210059_1011277_pt1 | contig 13689 bp, 5 predicted proteins | sample Ectturendosymbi2_FD_188042 | JGI IMG/M metagenome (GOLD analysis project Ga0210059, IMG submission 188042) | Ecteinascidia turbinata endosymbiont from Florida, USA - Sample 2 (SPAdes) (version 2) | ecosystem: Host-associated > Tunicates > Ascidians > Unclassified | place: Key West, Florida...
TTTGGAAATTTGTTGAAGCTGAACTTCCTTCTGAACCTTGCTTGAACAATCTGGAAAGACTTCGTTTCGTAATATGTCTTTACACAAAAGATCTTCTGCTCCATCGACCAAGGCATCATTAGACTATTTTTTGTTTAATATATAGAAAGGTTAACTATTTCCCTGTGACAATCTGGAAAGAGAAAAATGAATAAGGTCATCGGTAAAGGTTTTAGAAGCTGCCGCTTTGTTTCAACAATTGTGAAACACCCTGTACATGCTATGACGTAGAAACTCTGCACGTGTTGCCAGGTCCCCGACATGAGGGGGGGGCAATGCCCCGGGGCGGCGCTTTTGGTGAAAAGAAGGAATAGCAAATGGTCTTTCAGGAATGAACCTAAAGCAGTGGTCTTCAACCTTTTTTGTAAAATCGCCCGCCTACAGGCACTTCGCTTGAAAATCGCCCCCCTTTCTATAATTTTTCTGAAAATAGTATTTTGTTTTGAAAATAATTCAGAGCTAATGAAATATAAACGGGCATATAATGAAATATATAAATATAAACTAGATGCCACAAAACAAAACGAATGCAAATGCATTTGTAGAATAAATATTATTAATTTCCAAAAACAGCTCATTCCAACTAATTCGAACCTTGCGATGGTGTTTATCTGCTAGCTTTTTGAAAGCAGGTTGCAAATTGGTCAGTTTAAATGGAGTTTCGCTGATCTTGTTCATGTCAAGGCGATTGCGGTATTTATTACCCGTGTGCAGTACTTGGCAGAAACCTTGCTCAGGGAAATACGTCATGGGAAACCCCAGTAATATTAGCTTCACTTTTCCTGAAAGTTGAGACGTTCCTGGATGGTGGAATCGTATTCGCTTATGTTAGTTAGCTGGCAAAAAGCTGTATTTCACCCATAACACCCTGTAATTCACCCATAACTTTCCACGCAGTGTAACTTTCGGCGTGATCTCCACAACAGAATGACTTCATAGCAAGCCTCAAACAACATGTGGCGAAAAGGATTTATTGGGGTCTTTGGTTTAGCCAAGATTGGGTGCTTGGGCTTACTTGCCGGTCTAGCCTACAGTTCTGTTACACTTTGTCGTAAGCAGGGATGTAGCGCTAACAAAAAAGGTGTGGGAACGCACCCCAAAAAATTAGCCATTTTGAAACAGCTTCGAACTAATCTTAAAGCAAAACATGAAAAAGGTGTAGGAACGCCGTTCCCACGCGTTCCCGCCCCACTACACCCTTCTACACCCCTGGTCATAAGTCAGATGAACACAGTAGAGCTATATCTACAGACGCCAAAACACTCGAAGTGACTGAAAAACACGATAAGCACGTTTTACAATTTACGGCTAGCTATACCCATGGGCGTCGGAAGGATTTTTTCCAGGGGGGCCAGTAGTGGATTTCCCCAAAATTTTTTCCAGGGGGGGCAAAAAGCGGTGAAATTTGGTTTTTACCGCTCGAAATTGAAAAAACAACCTTTTTTTGCTAATAATTTTAAAATCCAGGGGGCCAAGTCCCCCTTGCCCCCCTTCCGACGCCCTTGGCTATGCCTAGTTTTAGTAGCCGTTAATTTCTGCGTAAATTGGTGCAACAGTCATCTTTCCAGTTTTTTACAACAGAACACCTTTCAGTAGGACTACGTTGTTTTATTCAAGGTACTAACTAAAACTTATAAAACACATGATAATGGACTGCCGTAGTTTTTTGTCTGCGAAACAATGGTTTGGCAATGCTTTACCGAAGGCCATGAAGACTTGTTTCAAGGCAATTTTGCCAATAATAACACATACGGTTGGAGGGATTTGTGACAGTTCACGACGAAAATTAACTGCGCCAAACTTGACGGCAACCTGCAATTCGCTATCGCCGCGAAAGTCGATGCGATGATTTAATGGTAGCAATATCATGATTGTTGGGTCAATTTAATCTCATTCCCCCTCTTAATCTGTTGAGTGGACACGCCAAATTTGCTAGCATGAATCTGTTCCTGGTGTGGCAAGGTAGGGCTCTTTCAGTACACATTAAGGACGTTGTTTGCTGCGTACCTGCACTAAGGCTAGTTAGTGTAGGCCTACTGTGATCTAGTCTAGACTAGCTAGAGCACTCTATCTTTTAAACATGATATGCAAAATTGTTGTTTAATGCTTTGTGACATTGACTTGTTAGTCTGAAGTTTTAGTCAGTCATTTCAATATGAATGACATATTTTAAGCCAGTGTATTGGTTTGAATGTGTAAGCGCCCTGCAGAGCAGCGCTTATATTGAGAGCGCAAGGAGAAGCGCATACCCGGCCAAAGCATAACATCCTCGATAGTGAAATCACTATCGGAAGCTTCCTTTGGCCTAATGGCTTGAGGCGAAGTAAAATAAAAATGGTCGAGATGTGGGGCACGTCATAGTGGAGGATGTGGGTTCGAAGCCATGACGTGCAGGTAGCATACGATCTTCAATACATGGGTTTTGTCTCGTTGAGCATGAATGGCTCGAATGACTTCCGTAGGGAAGGGAGTTATGTAAGCGCCCTGCAGAGCAGCCCTTACATTGAGAGCGCAAGAAGCGCATACCCGGCCAAAGCATAACATTCTCGATAGTGAAATCACTATCAGCAGCTTCCTTTGGCTTAATGGGTTGAGGCGAAGTAAAATAAAAAATGCTGTTTTGGTTTGTAGACTAGCATGGCTATGTAGTTACAGGTAGGTTTAGTTAAACTGCAACAATAGGATTTATAAATGAATTAGGGTTAATAAATGAATTATGAATCATGCATGTTGTTAAAATCTAACCACTGTTACCAAAGAAATGGCTAATGAAAAGCTTGGTGTGGCAACAGAACCGTCACCAGAAAGTCTTCAATTGGGGGGCTTTACATTTGTGCAGTGGGGTTTGACATTCTGAAATTTGAGCAAACATCACTGTTTTATAGTGCTTGATATTTCAATTGGGGGGGTTGGAGCTTTGTTTCAGAGGGGATAAGCTCACCAAAGCCCCCCGTCGGGACTGTGTGGCAAAACTTCAGCTTGCTTTTTAATGCAATCGACTTGGAAAAGTACTTAGGTTACGCCATATGTCAAGATTGCAAGGTATGTCAAACTTTCTGTTTATAAGCATGACAGGGCCCAAAGTGATGTTGCAACCCCTTGGTTGGCGTTGCGTTGAATGTGCGATTCATTATGAACGTGATGTGCGCGAAGAATGACACCCATATACAGTTTTTTTAAGGAAAATGTTAGGTAGGCTACCCGGTATGGACCTGTAGGGACCCGATTTCTCTTTCAGCAGCTGATTCTAGAGACCCGATTTTCTCTGATTCTAGGGACCCGATTTTCAATTCTAGGGACTCGATTCGGGTCCCTAAAACACCTCAAAAAACCCTGCCTATATATATGTGGCCCGAACAAGCAATAATAGTGTGATCCCGATGGAGTGATATTGGTGAGTGACATCTATAATGTTTGTGAAGCTAGTGAACAGTTGATAGTACTTACTAATGGTGACGACAAGAGTGATCTCGTGATCTCTGTTGTTGCTTGCTGACACAGAGTGAAGCTTTGCGCACTTGCCACTCAGGCTTTACGACCGCAACAGTGGTACAACGCATTCAGGTAGCCTCTGTTCTGCTTCATGAGGCAAAACCTGTGTTGGGACTATTCGCCTTCATTTGAACACAGTTGATTGAAGTGGTCATGTGACAAGTACAATACGCAGAAACAATTGGTTGGGGTTCAACAGTTTATGGTTAGGGTTTAGGATCAGTGCTTATGGTCGAGGTTTAGGGTCAAGTTTTAGGTTTAGTGGTTCAGTGTTTAGAGTTAGGGTTTAGTCTGCAGTTCACTTAATGCAAACAAGAAGCTGCTAACTGCTTGTCAGCCCTGAAGCTATTACAACACTTGTCCATGCATGCGGGACTGAGCTGTTACAGATGTCACGGCCAACTAGGCAGGACATGCGTTCCAAACATGTCATGTGACTACTTTAACCAATCGTGTTCAGCTAAAGGTAAAATAACTTCAGCGGTTATTTTGCTTCATGAGGCAAAATAGACACTACACAAAAATGTAGGCTATGTTGTCCATCATAATACACTTTCGGATAGTTTTCGGATACGGTTAGTATGATTTTAACCAAAACAGGATTCGGATCAGATACGGATATTATTTTCCAAAAACAGGATAGGATCGGATAGTAAAAATCCACTATCCGATCATCTGTGTAGGCTATTACTAAAAATAGAGGTGTGCGAACGCCTTTCCTACACCAAACACAAAGAAAGACTGATTCGCCTGCAAGAATTCCCACAATGGATCCTCCTGTTGCACTTTAGTGCTGCGGTGCTATACACGAGATAGCTTGTCATTTATTCATTTATGCTTCTCCAGGCTCTACACGTAGAAACTGAAATGAAAAATCTAAATCTTCAAGTAACATTACTAGGGCAAAAAGGTGTGGGAACGTCGTTCTTACCCCCGCACTACCCCCTGCTAGCAGGTCTGATGCTAATCAGTAGTCATCTTTAGCATAGCTTACAGCTAATCTAGCGCACTTAATTTTAAGCCTATCTGACATGCAAGCTACGTTTTACGGTTAGGTTTGATGTTTTGGAATTTACGCTGTCACTGACCGCTCTGACCTAGCCTGTAGTTAACTGCATTGTAAGTTCGCTATAGCGTAGTTTTAATGTCTTCACTTAACTGCAGAAATAACATGAGCTGCACTTATTTGTAAAAGTTTGAAGAAAAAATAAGTATGTCTTTCAGCTTTTATCCACATTCTGCTCACTTCCGTCGCCACGGGGGCTTTGGTGGACTTCGCCCTGCAAAACAAAGCTCCAAGGCCCCCAAATTGAAACATGAAACGCTATAAATCACTGGAAATTTTGTCAAATTTTTAGAATGTCAAGCCCCCCTACTGAAACTTTCTAGCGACGGTTCTGAGTATGGCTGCTTATTCATTTTTTGTTCACAAGAAGCCCAATCTTAGCCAAATTAAACAAGAGCCTAAATCAGTGGTTCTGCGCCCCACCAGTGGGGCATGGCAAAAATTTGGTGGGGCGTGGAGATTGAAGACATTATGAAACAATTTTGGTTGAAATGCAAAATGAAAAGTCACTTGTTCACAATCAAACTGATTGGTAGATATAAGCTGGTCCACTTGTTTACTCCTATAGGACGACAATCCAAATATGTTAGTTGTACATTGTGTTATCCACAGGGAAAATCTCGTTGCAAAATTTTGCTCCTAAACTGCACGAAATACTATATTCTGTGATCAAATGTATCAATTCCATCAAAACAAATGGCAAAGCAGAACGTTTCTTCCAGAGTTTTTGTGAGGCTAATCATGTAGATCATAGACAGTGGCGTAGCTAAAGGTTTAAGCCAGGGGGAAACTTTAGCTGAAGTGGGCCCAACAACCAACACTCAGTAAAATATTGAGAAATGATAGTGAAATCTGGATGTGGAGGATTTCCTTACTAAACTCAAAATCAGCGGAAAACCTTGTGAAAAACAACAATCTACTACAAACCAAAGAACAGTAAATACCGAAATATAAGTTAATGAGGGCCCATATTTCGCCAGGTGGACGTTCGCACCCCGCCCCCCATCAGTTACACCACTGATCACAGGAAATTGTTGCTCCACACCGAAGTAAGGTGGCTCTCAAAGGGCAGAGGTGGGCAACCGCTACTTTGAAAATAGCGTCGCTATCGCTATTTGCTGAAAATAATAGCGGCGCTACCCTTCCCGTTACGGAACAAAAATAGCAGCGAGTTATCGCTACCGCTACTTTTGGTAAACTTTTAAACTTTGTGCTGTTTTGCAGAAGTAGGGTTTATTTCACAGTCTCACCTTGCAATGTTTTTTCAGCTATTAATTTTGTTGGGCGCCCTTTTTCAAACGACCATTATCTGAAAATAATAGTCACTGAGGCTCGATGATTGAGCATTTATGATTAGGAATTTTTCATTTTACAGCAAATGCACATATCAATGAAACTTAGACTGCCGATACACATAGAGTGCATTTAATTTTGTAAGTGGATTGCTGAAGGTTTATCAATCGCCTTTATTGCTGCTTTCTTGCTGGAGTCGAATATAGAACTCAAGATAACAATCAAGCAACAAAAAGGTCAAAATCCTTTTTAACAAGGTTTTACGCGCGTGCAAGTTGAATCAGGCCCACAACCAGGGTGGGGGAAAACCAGGCATTTGCATTCGCCCTAAAGTTTTCAGGCATCATTTTAGATTCTGTGAAAAAGGTGATATTGATCTTTGATTTTAGTGAAAGCTCCTGAACAAACTGTTGACTACATGTATTGCAAACTGAGCTCCTTGTTTCCCTATGTTTCGGCTTATTCACAACAACAGCTTTGAATAGGATGTAGTTTATATAGCCTGCGTGTAAAGATAGCCTGCGTGTAAAGATAGCCTATTTAGATATCGAGAGCAAATTGGCCAACCACCGTTTTGTTAACATTCTAGCTTTTGAAAGTGCAATCCAAGTGTTGAATGGATAGGCTGCAAACGTGCGTAATCCGGCACTAGCTGTAAAAATAATCCGTGTATGATGTGTCACACACGAAACTAGTTTCCTTAACGCAATAAATTGTGATTGATTCGCATTGTGTGGGTCACTGTTGTGACTTAATTATTATTGAATGATGAGTGCAAGCTTGAATCATTGCTAGAAGATGGGAGCGGAACCAGGCAGGAGATTCCTCAACAGCCTGCTGCAAAGCTAGAACCTGAAATTGTTGTATATGTTTATTGGTAAATATATTTTTATCATCTTCCTCAGCTATAACAAATTTTGTCATAACAAATTTTAGATCAGTGATTCTCAAAGTAGACGGAATCACCCCCTTGGGGGCGATTTTGAGGGACAAGTGGGCGATAAAACCAAAGGGGGAGATAAGGGGGAAACAACACAAAGGGGGAAAAACGCTCAACCACTAATCAATTGTTGAGTTAACTTCAATAGCCTACTGTTATGACATGCTAGTTTCTCTCAAATTTTCATTTACTATGATATTCGTTGGAACTTCATGTTAACCCTTTCAATCCCGCGCATCGCCATAATTCTGGTGCAAGGTTTACAACGCTATAACTCGCCAGCCGATTGAGCTAGAAAGCTGTTCAAACCATCTACGGATTCAGCAAGACTGCTAGCTGAAATTGAAAAAAATAATTTTTCGTTTTGGGTTTGTGGTTCTCTGGGGGAGGACGTCACAAGTGGGGGTGTCATTTCATTTTATTGGCTTAGTTTAGGCGGCCCTGGACGCCAATCCAATGGATCAATTGTTTCGCTCAAGTTTGTTTTAGAAACTAGGCTATCCTACGAGTCTTTAGAGCCCTTGATTGACTTTCTAGCATATCTGGATAAAAAATTATGCTACACAAACCAAAAAGTGGTCAAACTTTCTACCCTACAAAAGGAAACCAGGGGTTGAATAACATCCCCTTTGTATATATATGCCCATATATGCCCATAACTCGTCGTTAGAATAGGCTAGAGAGCTGTTCAAGCCCTCAAAAGACTCGTGAAGACTTGTAGTTTAGACTGCAAAAAAATTTTTAGCTTGAGATCTCGGGTTTTTTGTTGATGTTTACATAATGAGAGGATGTTTATGCATATTTTGCTTACATTTGGATGATGACGTCATATCCTGGGAGTCGAACAATACATCAGATTTCATATTCCAGCCTAGAATCCAAGCAAATTTTGAGCCACTATTGCGTCTCATTGTTCGGGCGATGACGTCATAAAAGAATAACCAAAAAATAGCAAAACCTACCCTTTTTCTAACGACACCCACCGAAAACCCCGAACCCAAACCTCAAAAGTTTTTCTTTAGTGCAAATTACAAGGCTTCACGAGTCTTTCTCGAGCGTCGCGATTAGCTCTCGATCGATAGCTCGCGGCAGTTTTTCTCTGGCAAAATGGCCGTCAGTGGGAGACTCATGCTTTTTTCTGCAGTTTTTGGAATTTTGAGTACAACGTTTTTTTGGGCCATAATTTTTGTTCTAGACATGCTAGAAGGTCAATCAAGGGCTCTACAGACGCGGATGATCATCTACTTTCCAAAAAAAAGTTTGACCCATAAAAATGACTCATTGGATTAGTGCCCAGTGCCAGATAAAGTGGATCAAAGATTCAAAAACCTGCCTTCTTTGTGACATCACTAAGAGAAAACCTCCCACCCAAATCAAACAACGTTTTTTTTAATCGAAACTAGAAGACTTGTTGAATCCGTGAATGGACAGCTCTGTAGCTATAGTAGCTGGCGAGTTATAGCTTTTAATGCGTTTAAAATCCGCGCCATAATTATGGCGATCGCGGGACTTAAAGGGTCAAAGGAATTTATCCGTTAAATTTTTACTCTGGATCGTCTGTTTGTCCGGTTACAGTGTGGATTATTTTCACAAGATTCTGAACGTAACAGTGATGGAGTCTCGAGACTTGGTCTCGAGACGCGTCTTGAGACCCGTTTTTTGAAGTCTTGGTCTCGAAGGTCTCAGGTCTCGTCTCGGTCTCGAAGGATTTCGGTCTCGGTCTCGAGCTCTTCGTCTCGAGACTTTACATGGGTCATTTTTTATGAAGTTTTGCAAGAAGGAGTTTCTTTAAAAAACGGTTTTAAAAAACTATTGTTCAAAATTTAGCTGTTCAAAGAGGTCAGTGGCTAAGCTTTGTTTGTTGGTATGTTGTTTGCGAGATGGAGAAAACAATTTTCCCTCTACGCCGTTTAAAGTTTATACTGAATTCAATAAAAAATGTGCATTCACCAATGAAACCACAGCACGTAATCTCTGCAGCGAGAGGCTGGGACTACTTTGCTAAGGACCATCTTTGAACTGTTTTTCCAAGAGTTTTGTTATGAAACCCACAGACTTATTCAAAAGAGGTGGGAGAGTGCCAAAAAGTTTCTTTTTTGAGAAGCCAAATGAAACCATGTTTTTCTTCGAAGTGCTTTTCGAAGCACTCTGTTAAAAGATGCTGGTGAATTTTTTTTTGTTCTGGGTAATGCAGACTTTTAAAGTTCAAAAATGCCTTGGAACTCACGAGGAAAACTTTGGTCATAAGAGTTTTATACAGAGAGCAAATAATGCGTTATGGCTGATCAGTCACTTTGACGTATCCTACTGCTATAGGCTTTACGGGCCTTTCTGCGTTTTCTGACCGACATGTGGTGTTGTGAAAATTCTAAGTGTGTCAGCAAAAACGGAAATTTGGAACAGTTGTGAATATCAGTTTGACTCGATAATATGGAAATTATGAAAAACTTGAAAATATAAAAACTTGACAATAAAAAATAGCAAATCTAGGAATTATACATGGAGCCATAAAATCAGCGGGAAGGTGCTACACCATTTCACTGCTAGTCAACTGCACCGGTAATCCCGAACTTCGCTCATTCTACTGCAGCATACTGCGTCTCAACAATGCTTGTCGAAACATCTAATACTTTTTTTATCAGAGAAAAAAAAATTCAATACGAATGCAGTGGTTACCTGCAAAAGATCTGCCGCAGTTGTAAAAAAACTGACAAACTACGAGCACCTTGCCCTAAGTAAGACAAAAAAGCAAACCCAAGTTGCTTCAGGGCTTCATTAGCCCTGTGCACTTTGTTGTTGCCATGGAAAACACATCGAATCCACGGTGACAACTGACCCACAAGTAATGACAAAAAATAAAACTTTCCCGCTGAACCACAGCCTAGCATGTGCCAGCTATGCTATTTATTTAGCCATACATATATGCAACACTAATATCGCTACGTCACTGCAGTAGAGCATGCGGTGGGATATTACCTCGCTGGTTCGAAGTGCAAACGTAATTTGTGTCAAAAAAGTCTATTGCTCTAATAGGCCTAAATATTTTTTTCTTTGCATCAACTGCAGAATCACGAGCAACATTTTTAAAACTTGTTTGCGACAGAGTGAGCAAGTTTGGATGGATGAAAATTTGTTACAATTTTGCGTTTTGAAATTCAAAGTAGTGCTTTCGTTTTTTTTAATCTCTAAATTTATAACATCTTAATTCGAAATCTTTGGAGAATTCTTACTCAACTACTTGTCGTGTGAGGAGAAAAGTAATTAGGAAAGGTGTATGTAACGTAACAAAAATGGCAAAACTTTGTTAGCCAAAATACATGAAACATGTGGCGAATAAATTTGAGTGTCAGTGCAGATGCCCAGTGTTAACATAAAAAGAATGTAGTGAAATAAGTAAGTGGTAGATAGTGAAGAAACTTTAAAAATTTGTTATTTCATTGGCAAATGATGCAAACGACGAAACACCTGTAGCAGAAACTTTTCAAATTTTTTACAAACGTCAAATGCCAGGCGACTGACAAAACAGTTGCACTTATGATAAAATAAGAATCACTTATATTTTATCTAACAGATTCAGTCAACCATCAGTTCAATTTCAAAAGCCCCTTTCCTTGTGAAATAAAAACTAAGCCAAATTTTTTTGGCTCACAAATTCTCCTAAAATAAAACACCTACAAGAATCTCGCACAGCAATCACACTGGTATCTCATTGCTATGTAAACACTATGACTAATTTCTTGTCACTCAATACACATTCATCACGGACAAGCCAATATAAGGCCTCGTCCACAATCCACACCAACTGCTTGTCGGTTGGAAATGCTAAAAGTAATCCTCAGAATACATATTACCATCCATCACACTTTTTCAGTTGGTGATACTCCACAAATACTGTGACGACCTTTTATCATGTTTTTTATAAAAACATTCTAGGATGGCATAGAGATAGATGCTATTTAAAAGCATCTATATTCCAAATTCTAACACCTTGCCAATAATATAGCAGGGTTACATATAACACACTTTGTGACAATTGAATTTCATACCAGTAAAAAGAAACAAAAACTTTATAATAATATATGAATATAAATATATCTTCAAAAATATTGAGTGTTACATTTAAAAGTAATACTGGATGTAATACTGAGCAATACGTCACTATCAATTAAGCCACGATGGCTTATTAAAGAGGCGATAAAAATCGTGAGACGAATAAGCTCAACAATTATAGATATGAATAATGCAAAATACGGGGAACAAAAATAATCCAAACATTACTATAATAACTATAATTCTACAATATACACAATGAACCGCAATATAAAATTACATTTGGTTCTTTACAAACCTGGAATTTTTCCAGATAATAATTAAATTTTAATTGCATATTCAAAGGTACATCTGGATAACGCAAGTACCACACTCTCTCGAATCATACCACAGCTAACAAACAGACAATAATTATTCAAAATTCACATACTACTATTTAATATACAATTTTTACAAAAGACATAATTTCAACCAGACGACCCATCCTGCAATACCAACAACAGTCGGATAATATTACTCTCGAATTTCTTCGAGAAATAGCATTGCTCATTTCATACAATGGGTCATGAAATATCCCTTCATTACAGGAAAACAAACACTATGATTGAACTAACATCAAGAATACATGGAAACGATATGGAATTAAAGATAAAAACAATATGAGCCTGGTCACAAAAATATATTTTAACATCCACATATTTGGAAGAAATATGACGAATATCATGAAGACAAGATATCTATCCATTACCTACTTACCTTTCAAAACTAAACCATAATAGAATTTTCAAATTACACTTGGCTATCATTCTCAACATTATCATCATTACCAGATTCTTCGTTCATATGGTGATTCAATAAAGCGAAATTATGACCGGATCACAATGTTGAAAAAATTTTTAAATTGCTCAGCAAATTTACAAACATAAACAAAGGAAAAACTTACTTCAGAATACGAATCTGTCATGAAGAAATCAATTACAACCAAAGAAAAACAACCCACCTACAAAAAGGAGAAGAAAATGAACAACTCGAAGAATCGGAAATCTTCCTCCACTAATAAACAAAAATGACAAAACGAAAGAACTAAGAAAATTGATTAGACAGTCAATTTTATGTCGACCCCGGAGGAATGTAGCAGACAGAAATATTGTCTACTACAACTTGAATATTGAACATTGGAAAGGAGCACCATATGTCAAGCTAGAAGCTACGAAGACCAGGACTGAGAAAGCCTCAAACAAGAAAATCCGAAGTCAATGAAGCATGAAAAACGTCATAGACACGCCCACTTGTCAATCCAGCAGTGAATGGACATTCACAAACAAAGATGGTGTTGTTTCCTAGCAACACAGGAAATGTAAATACCTTTGGGTACTTTATAGGGACTTTCCAAACAAAAATAGAACCTATATAAATAGAAGAGTTTAAATAAGCCTGATTTCGCAGGCCCAAGTTCAGAGTGGTGCTAGATCACCTGAAAGGACTTGTTCTTTCCTGACGGCTCCACTCTCCTTCGACTGTAGCAACCCACTTTGGTTTGTGCAGTAGAAGTAAAAATGAAGCTCTGCCTTGCAGTACCCTGAGGCTCGGAAGGAGTATTGTGAGTGCTGTGAACTAACACGCGTGCTACACCGTCCGAATTCACGGCTTGAGTCTTCACTTTGAAAATGAAGTTAGATAAACTTTCAGTTAACAGAAGTGGCTTGTCCTAACGGAATTCTGTCACTGTGTTCTATAAAACGGCTTGTCCGGGTTAACCTATGACAAATTGAAAGGCAAACATTTTGTCCTAACAAATCCCTGTCACATTGAACCATAAGTTCTAGATGATAAATCTGGACATATTTCAAAGTATTTGTCCTAACGAAACTCTGTCACTCTGTACAATGAATTAACTTTGTGAGAATGAAGTTTTGTCGCAAGAAACGAAAACATTAGGATGTCAAAACTACTTACTGTTAAACAAGTTATCATTAGGGTTAAACGTTAACAAGACCAGTACACTTTGCTTACCTAGCAAACCAGGAAACACCTAAGGTATTAAGATACTGACTCATAGCTTCCTGACTGAGGCAAACTCCTGAAACAGGAAATGCCAATCATGATCAGGCGATTTAATATAAGCTCTACTTCCAATAGGAACAATCTACCTAAATGGATAATTACTATAACTGTTTAAAACTGTGTTGCTGATTGCAGATACACCTTAGAAAATATACTTTGTGTCTGTTGGATTGATTCGAGAGAACTTGTGTGAACTGTAAAAGAGTCTAAATTGGTAAGTGTTCTATCTGAAAATGTGACAATGTTATCTTGAGCAATAAAATACATTTGAACAAACTTTATTTGTGTTGAGTGGTTATACCCTAAATAAGGAAGTTGTCAGAAGTTCTAGGGAGATCAAACAGGCTTTGACCTGCGGATATCCCCCTTGGTGTAGCTACTAAAGCGAACCCATGTATTAGCTATAGATACACCTAAAGCACACCTTCTTAGGTCTACCACATTTTCAAAAGAATTTCGTGTGTACACACCTTGGCAAAAAATTGAATGATGGAAAGCAACCTTTCCTGTAGTGTTACCACTTTGCTTTGCTGTTTTGGACAGTGCTGCTGGGGCTGTATACACTCGCCTACATCGACTGTGTTTGTTTTAAAATAAAAAGTAATGATTCGCTTCTTCTCCACTTTCTCAAACAACATAGGCCTACTTCAATACTAGGTAGGAGACCAGAACATGGGACCTTCACCAGGGCATCACCTCCTGTCCTTACACAAAAGGGTTGGTTTTGTTTTGTAACGAACAAAAC
>Ga0210059_1011278_pt1 | contig 13689 bp, 11 predicted proteins | sample Ectturendosymbi2_FD_188042 | JGI IMG/M metagenome (GOLD analysis project Ga0210059, IMG submission 188042) | Ecteinascidia turbinata endosymbiont from Florida, USA - Sample 2 (SPAdes) (version 2) | ecosystem: Host-associated > Tunicates > Ascidians > Unclassified | place: Key West, Florida...
ATGTCCTTATTGAAATGCACTATTAAGTCTATACTTGCTTCCCTCTTTTTTTTCTTTTTGTCCCTGTTACTTATCAGGGCATCTGACTAGAAAACCGTATGGTTGTTTCAGATGTCCTGGGAACAAATTAAACACTGTTCTAATGTGTTTTGTTTTCTGTGGCATGATTTGTATGTTCCCAGATAAACTGATACTGATACTGAAGAGCAGTAGTAATGGTTTGTACAAGTATTGAAATGATAGGACTTGAGTATTGCGGATGGAGTTACACCTGGAGTACTGTAGTTTCAAAAAGAACAGCGGAGTGCAATAGGCTAGTAGCCTACTGCATGGTCCGTGATGATATTGCCAACCAGCATACAGTAGTAGGCTACAGTGATTGAGTTGCCTCGCGCTACAGTAACGTTATCTCAGTTTGTATTTGCTTTTGAAATGAATCAATGCAGGTTCCTAGTACAGTATGAAAATGCAAGATCCCTCATCCCAGTACAATTTCTACAATATGTTGTCACATACAGTATTAGTATAATTAATGTCCAATTAGCTGAGAATGGGATGTGTAATCAGCGTAAATGCCCAAGATCACTGCAACAAACAGCTTGCCGGTTGCAGAATTATTAACTACACTATACTGTAATTGTGTAAAGGCAATAATGCATTTTTTGAAATCTAACCGCAATGTTTTCACAGTAAAAATTATTTGGTGCTAAAGATTAAACTTTGTAATTTTTTACTGTTAAAAATGGCTAAGCGAAAATGTAAATTTACTGACGAGATGACGGCAATACATTCATGTTTCCGGAAAGGAAGAAATGAATGGGAAGCAGAATGCTTAGTTTGTAAACCAGAAACATACATCTCGGTTTCATACAAGGTATCGCGGATTTAAAATCACATCTCAGTTCTGATAAACATTGCAAAGCAGTAAATGGAGCTTCCTGATCAAGTAAATTAACAAATTATTTTGTCACAACGGGATGTAAAATAGATGAAGAAGTCAATTTTTGCTGTTCTCGTTTTGTGCTGTATTTATCCGATTCTCACGGGAAAGCGGCGGTGGCAATGTGCTTTGGATGGATCCGGAATTTATACCAAAATAAAAGTGTTTTCGTCGCAAAAATTGGTTACAATGACTAACATAAATCTGTCAGGAATTGCGCCTCATCAGGTATGGTAACCCTGCTGTAAAATCTTTGATTGATATCCTTTTTCTTCTGCTTGTACCTAAATTAGAATTTCATATGCCTCTCCTCTGCTTGTTTTTGTCACTTGTTTTTCATACTATTTGAAAAACCTTTTAGTTTTTGGGAAAAACCTTTCAGTCTTTTGGGAAACCATTTCAAAAAATAATTTGAAATGGTAAATTATATCATATTTCTTGGATTTTCAGCATGGTATTCTGTTTGAATGTTGCTTTAGTTTATTGGATAGATATGTGTTCTGCAGTGTGTGTGTTCATATTATGGACTTCGTTTCTGCTCATAAACAAATAAATTAAGTTATTTAAAGGTAAAGTGGCAGAAGACTTAATTAATGCAGTCCAGTGTTGAAGGCTACCTTCACCTTTTAGCTTGTGAACACTTTTTAAGTGCCAGTAGCAACTGTAGCAGTTGCTTTTTTTGTTACAACGACCAACCGTTACAGATACCAGCTAGTTTATACCAAGCAACCAGGACAGACGCGGGCAGCACGTTGAACTTCGCTCGCATGGCAACCGGCGCAACCAAGCGTAAACATTATTGCAAGTGTAAACACTTTCCCACGCTCAGCTTGGCTCAGCCTTGCTTGGCCCCAGTGTAAACCAGCCTTAACGCCTAAGTAGTCGAGCGGCATGTTCCAAGTTTAATGTGCGAGTGGTGCTGGGTTCGACTCTCGCCTTTGCAGCTTTGGTGGCTGTGGTTATGCGTCATACTTTTTATGGGGCCGGTTTAATTTTTTTTGTGTTCATGTATACGCTTTAGGGTTTGGGTTTGGTTTCAACTGAACTGAATGTTTTCTATGTATCAATATGGACAACTGAAAATTACGAATTTGATAAGGACTACTGGAGTGACTGGAAACGCCACTAAATATAAAAACAAGCAGGGCGACAATCCCCTATGTTCAACCAGAGATGAAATTTCGCAGCCCTCCCGGCTAATTTCACCACGAGCCGCCACTGGCTGTGACCATGAAATTTTGCTTGATAAACCTTATCACAATGGTTATAAGAGGTGTTTCTCATAAACTATTCTCAAATTTCTTGCATAATAGAATGCAATGCACTAAAATAGGTGCATTTAAATCTTCATACAAAAGGATATCTTGCCGAGTCCCTCAGGGTAGTGTTGTTTCGCCTTTGCTTTTCCTTATTTACATTAAAGATATCGCAAAAGCTTCTTTTCATACTACTTTATTTGCTGATGATATTAATCTTCGTATGTCAAACTCTTGTTTTAATGTTCTTCAGACAACTGTTAACCTTGAACTGTGTAAAATTGACCACTGGCTGGGAGTCAACAAACTTTCTCTTAACTACAATAAGACTAATTTTATGCTACTAAATTTTCAAAAACACAATCCTACTTCATTTAAAGTTATTATAAATAACCACAGCATTTCCCCTGAAGATAAGCTTAAATACCTAGGTGTCCTTCTTGACAATAAGTTAAGCTGGAAACCTCATGTACAAAAGGTGAAAATATAAATATCAAGAGCTTGTGGAGTTCTAACCAAACTTAAACATTATACCACACAGTCTGTACTGAAAGTCCACCCCTACCTTAATTACTCAATCCTCAATGGGGACGTGCTTCAAATGCAACTATTCAGCCTCTCATTAAGCTCCAAAATAAAGCTGTAAAAATAATAAAACCAACCAGCACGAAATCTCTAGATGAAACTTTCCAGCACTTAAACATCTTAAGCCTTCCCAAAATTTATACTTTATCAGTACGCAAATTCATGCACTTTTATCACAACAAATTGCTTCCAAACCACTTTGATGAATATTTCATTCCAATCAGCTCAATTCATTCTCACTCCACAAGACTAGCAACCTCTAACAACCAATTTCTGCCTAGAGTTAACTCTTCCTCAGGAAAATGAACTCTTCCTCAGGAAAATGTTCACAAACCTTTGTTGGCCCAAAAGTGTGGTCTTCAATACCAAATGATATTAAGTCTTCAACCACGTTTGCCTTTAAATGGAAACTGAAGAAACACCTCCTACATGATAAAACGTTTGCAACATTTCAGTTATTCAGAACCAAATTCTGTAAATTTTAGTATTTTGTAATTCTGTGTATATTTTCTTTTCGCATTTTCTTCCCTGTGCACATCCCCTTCTTTTCAGTATGAAAGCACACTCCATAGTTTTTTTCTGTTTTGCTTTGTACCTCATTAGTTTGTTATTGCTTTTTTTTCGTTTTATATTTTGTTTAAACATATTCTTAACCACACCAAATTCCTTCAATTAAATTTGATCCACTCATCTGTGTATATAGGCATGCGTTTTCGTCTGTACATTTCTTCACCATGTTCTGTGTTTGTTTGTTTTCCTAATTGCGCTTATTTCACTCAAATGTTTTTCAACACTTCTCAAAAAACTGAAAAACAGGGTTGGTTGACTAGATGACCGCTGTGGTCGCTCACCAATCCTCTGACACAGCACCCCTCTGTTTACACTGATCAACCATTGCGTCATTGCATTTTCATTTGCTCTAAAGTTCACTATTGTGGTTGGTTTGCTTAGTGCAATGGCTTCTTGTAGTGCTGTTTGTAGGCTGAGTCATATGAAACAAACTATTGTCCATTGCCCACTGCCCATATCCTGATTTGTTGCCCGTACGTGAAAGCTTGCTGAAAGGGAGAAGCCATGGTCGTCCGCAGACATTTTTCCAGGGGGGCAACGTCGACATTTTGCTGATCATTTTCAGGTTGCTGACGCTGCAGTGCAAATGGACGTTCACAAATCGCTTTCCTGTTCCTACACCGCAACGAAAATTCCCCTTGAAAGCACGCGCTCCATTCGCATCTATTTTGAAATCGTTTTCAAGTGGAGCTGTATACGAGTTTGCCACAAAGGTGTACTTTCTGTCACCTGTTACAACTTGCTGAATTGGCGCATAAATGTCGTTATCATTGTGAACTCCACACAAATGGGTCTGAAATGGACTTGAACTATATCAGCAACTACGTTTGCGGCTCTCATTTGTCTGTGTTGGTCGAACAGAACTCACTTCTGAAATCGTTTGTCTGAATTATTTCTACAATTCGTCTATCAGAAATGCTTTTGCTTTCCATAAACTGCCTAATATCCATTTTTGCGAGAACTTATAAGTCAAAATTTTAAGAACAATCAACGCTCAGATCAACATTAGTGGTGAAAAACCAAGAACGTTAGTCACTCTCGTAAAACTGTTTCACTGTATCTTCACGACTATCGGACAACTTAAGAACTTAAAACATCAGGCAGGCGTAAAAACTGAGCAGATGATTTATGAAAACTCGTCAGTGCGATGAATATAGCTTTGCACTTAGTACTCGCTCACAAGTCAGAACTGAGCCTTAACGGTTAAGACGCATTTCCACAAGACTTTTAGAGGAGGTATTTCTGTTTTATACTGTGTTAAAGAAGCCTGCGTAAGCGTGGCTTGATTAAGCTTGTCACACAGGCACATTGGTCACACTCATGAGCGCAATTTTGTTGTAAAATGTGAGAGGGACAGCTTGGTGCAAAACCAATATGCAGTATTACGAAATCTAAAGAGAAAAATGTTGGGGCATATTACATCTCCACTGTCTGAAAAAGTGGGGGGACGCGCCCCGCGTCCCCACCTAATTGCGCCCATAATCACTCACAATCTCACGCTATAATGGATTTGTGAAACTTGTAGAAGCGGAAGCATTGCTACAGATTCACCCCTGCTTCTTTTCACACAGTATAAAGCAACGCGTCTTACCGTTATCAGCAGTCACTTTCTCACTGCATCACCTGGCAAAGATGTCCGAGGTCAACAGTCACATGCAGAGAAACGCACTGATATTATAACTTTAAGCGAACCTTTGAAGATTCGTTGCCATGTTATTGTTACGCAACTAAGAGAGAGTAGAACAATGCGCTCGCACGTTTCGCAACGTGAGTCTGCAGGCGAAGGAGTGGACATGTGGGGATGTGTACTGGGAAACCACTGCAGGGAAGGCCCCCACGAACCACTATAGATAAAATCTGGGAACGACGATGGAGACGTGGCACAATCTTTATTCTTCAGACGGAAAACGAACGAACAGGCTCGGGATGCTTCGAAACATAGCAGTCTGATAAAACTGGTTCTCGTAACGACATCTCAAACTGGCATTCATGCAAAATAGACACACATGTTGACTCTTTTCGCGTCTCTTCACTCACTTGGTGTGTCGTTCTGTCCAGCGAGTGGAAAAATGTGTTTTAAGTGAGCGCATCGCGCCACCGCGTTAGTTGCGTTCGATAATTACATTCCACGCTTTGTTGCGGGCCGAAGCAAGGTCCGCTACAGATATGAGTGAACATCACTGCATCACACCAGAACAGTGAAGCTGGCTGTTGTGCAGTGTGAGTGCCACGCCGATAAATAAAGTGTTATTGCAAGAATTATATTGAATCGAGATTCTGAGTTAAGATTTTCTAACATTTTTTAGTCCCACTTTCCAGGGGGTAAAAACACGTTTTTCCCCCTCTGCCGATACTCATGAAAACAGTCCACCGTACCTCTTGAAAAACAAAATGTCCTTGAAAAAACTACAAGTGACCTGGCAAACCTATATTCAAGTCCAACGCTTTCTGAATACTGTTGTGAAGCAGTGTCACAATATGGATTAATTTATTGATGTTTATTGAAGGATTGTTCTTAGAAGTGATGTAATTATGCAAACCAATCCGTGCTGCGTGGACTTTGAGATGTCAGATGTTGTTTTGAATGCTATAAACTTGTGCGAACCACAGCGAGACCTTTGTAACATAAAGATATTGCACTTGGCGAATGATCTGTGTGTGACGTAAAGCTTTCCGTCGAGCCAATGTGCATCGCAGCATTGCTGAACCTGAAAAACACTTGCTATGTAATGAAAATCACGGCCAATGAAAACGATACAAACGACATATTGCAAACTTTTCGATAACTCCTGTTATCATCATCAGTGCAAAAAGTTGATAACAGGAGTTATCGAAACGTTTGCAGTATGTCGTTTTGTATCGTTTTCATTGGCCGTGATTTTCATTATAAGGCTATTTAGCAACTCCGCTTTTCGTGTGCTAAACTTGCTATGTAAATCATGCTCTCTTCCAGCAACGCATGTTTCGAATAAGGGACTCTCTGCAGATAGCCTGCCTTCGAATCGCCGTACTTTTCATTTTGGCATAAACTTGATTTTCAACTGTGAAGTTATCAAAACAGAAAGTTTTGACCAGTGGTAATATTTCGCGAAGTCACATGGCCTTGCACTACTGATTTTATGAAGTTCATTGGCTCATTTGTTGCAATGAAAATACAGTTTTACGACCTATAATAGGAACAATAAAGTACGATGCAAGAAATATATCTTAGTTGTCAAGATGACAATTTCAATATGTGTGAATAGAAAGCTCCTTAGAATGAAGTCGACAACAAAACAGGAAAACAATCGAACTTTGAAAAGAACAGTTTTTTTCCTATAAGTGTTCAGGCCCTAACCCCGGGATCTGCAACAATACCTATTGCGATTATGCTACCGAATGCGAAGGCAGTTAAGTGAATTTTTTTCTTCAAAAAACTTCTTAAGCACCTTGGAATTACCGACGTCAACTACTATCGCCACAAAAAATATCCTATGACAGTGGTTCTCAACCGTATCGATGAAGAGAGCCAAATCCAGATCTAAGATTTTGTTAAGAGAGCCACACTAAAAATTTTCATGCAAGCCATTGACAGTACGTATTGGACAGGAGGGTGGCAGTAAAAGAGTTGAGGCCAATGGAAACTTATAAAAAGTAAGAAAATCTTTACCAATTATGTTTGTTTCTGTTGAGCAACAATGTTGACCTCAGAAATAATAACAAAAATTGCAGAAATCCATTCTGAAATTTCCGCGTGCGCGAATAGCTGCAGTAAATTTGTTTCAAGCCGATCTTTATAAACCATGAAATGACTTATGATACTGTTATGATAAGGCACCTCTGCCTCCGTTGCCCCCTTTATGAATGGTCAGGGGGCAATGACTCCGTCATTCCCACGCTCTCCAGCGTCCTCGTTTGAATTATTAAGCCGGTCAACCAATAACAGTCTGTGACTTTGTGAACAGTATCCAAAAGTTTTAAACAGTGCGGTGGAACTTTTAGGACTGAAATCTAACCGATTCTTGACGAAAGCATGGCTCAAATAAACTTTGATAGGTGAACACACATAAATACACAACGCACAACAAAATCCATATAAACAAACGCACAACAAAGTAAGTAAAAGAAAAACAAGACTTTATGCATTTTAGGACATTATATATTTAAAAAGAAGCAAAGGAGAAGCATGCAAAATTTAAAATTACCAGGTTTTTAAAAAGTGGAAAGGGCTAACAAAAATGTGATTGTGTTATGAAAATCCGGCTAATTTAAAGCAGATTGTGCTTTCATTGCGATGGATTGGTGAGGAGATTCAGAAAATGTTTTGTGCATCTGCTCTTTCAACGTATAGCTTGATCTATGTTAGGTTGGCTCGTAGAGAGCTGTTGGGTAGGCGTGTACAACGCTAATCAGCAGAGTTTCATAGTGAATGTTGCAGATTCAAGAAAGAGTATTGGACTGAAATCTTCCAAGTACTTTATCTCGTTTGTAAATTAATTATCTGTGATTCAAACTTTTGCAGAGTCAAACAAGTTAGTCCACGTACCAACTGGAAATATTTCGTATCTGTTACGCTTCGCACAAGTTGAAATGTTCCAAATACGTTTTGAGCTTACAAACTCTGTTCAGTGGCCAGGGGAGTAACGATGGGGGGCAAGGGAGCACAATTCCCCTGGCTCCGGATTATTATGGTGGCTCCAAATCGCTGCGGGGGGTGCCAAATATCTGCTGCGGGCGCCGAAAAGTCCCAATAATTTCACAAGTACTTTCTTCATTGCAGTGAATTTCCTTCCGAGAGACCTCAGGTTCGAACACGGGGGCGCCAAACTTGCTTCTTGCCCCGGGCGCCGTCTAACCTCGTTACACTCCTGTCCGTGGCACCACGAAAGTGTTCAGCACCCCCGGGCCGGGCAAAGTTAAACTCGGCGCCCTCAAATGATGTGCCCAGGTCTACGGTTTGTATGCGCAGGGCCGCGATAAATAGTTTTTTTGAAAACTGACAAGATGTTCCTGAAATACTGCTGGAAATTCTTACATTGTGGACAAACTTTGTCAAAATTAGATTGGAGACTTCCCTTGGTTTTATTTTTGGATTTTTAAGACCTCCGTACTCGTTTGCTCACTTATCACTATTTTTATTTTTTCAAAACATGCAGTCGAACATGATGCTTTTTTATTTGCATTGTAGATCTCGTTTGCGACGCTGCTCCCGGGAGCAGCATGTAAGACGCTGCTCTTCCTTTAATGGTACTCCCGTGACGCGTTTTGCTGAAATGCCAGAAAGCTTGTAAAAGTGCGATCATTCTAAAACAGAATCTGTTTGAATGTGTTGAAATCCGAATCGTCTAAACCAGAAATTTGATCAAGTGAAATCACAATTGCATCATGCAAAAAACTTCAGCGAGCAGATCTCATTTGGGGAAAAAAACAGTTCGTTTTGGTTAATTTGAGCGACGCTTCATAGATTTGTTGGTGTTCTCAGCGGCATCGGTGAAGGAGAATCGCAGTGAATGAAGACCAGCAGATGAGCTTGCGCGCGTGTCAGGTGCGGCGACAATGTGTTGGTTTGAGGGCGGGCTTTCTGTAAAACAGAAGTTGAATTCGTTTTAAGATGCTGCGAATGCCAATTTCTCGCTTTGCCAGCGCATAATTACTTTGCGAAAACTTCGAAACATTGTATGCTGCTAGTTTATTTTAAAAATCGCTGCTTGTTGATGTTGAAGGAAAAATTGCAGTACATTTTTTGCTTTCCCTATTGCTTCGACAACCGAGATTTTCACAAGTGATTTTCACAAGTGGACTGTTTTTCACAAGGATTTTCACAAGTGGACTGTTGAGGAATGAACCATAGCAGCAGTCGTATTTTGTTGTTTTCTTCACATTACGACTTGCTTGACGAAGTCGGGTAATAACTAGTGCGATATAAATACTGGTTTTGCCCACGTTTCGTGTGGTTGAAACGCAGTGCCGCCCTGGTACAGTATTTTGTTTTCGGATTTGCGTTTTCATTCAGCTGCAACTGACGTACTGCTGTAACACATCTAGCCAGCCGCACACGCACGGAAACATAAAAATTATTGTAAGAATTATATTTAGAAGTTTTTCGCGTTTCTAGATGAGGCATCTGCACTGCGCGAATTATTTTGTGCATTGGAATTTACCTGCAAAGTTTTCATCAAAAATAGGAAAAGCCTGAAAAGCAAAATATCGCGATTTTCTTTTAACAATTTAGAAAGTACATAGGGAAAGTGAAACTCAACTACAGAGACTTTAGGACACTTTACTATACTTCACGTGCTTTCTACATTGTATGCTGAAAAACGTTGAAGAGCGTGAAGCCAATCGAACGACAACGTAAGAAAGGTGTACAAGCAGTTTACAAAGCCCTAAGAGCAAAGTTTTTTACCGTCAACCATCCTGATTTCGCTTCTTTTCTCTTAAACAGTCGCGATAGGGCAATCGGTATGAGTAAAACCGCCATCGGTATTGCCAAGTAAAGCAATCCAATGCTGCTGCTCACGTCGTAGTTTACTCCACTTTCGGAAACGTTATAATTGCCCCGCGATTCGGACACGACACCTGAGCCAGGAAAGAACCCTTGTCCAGCGGCAAATCTTGTTCCTTTGATTGGCAGAAAGAAAGGAAACAACTTAGCAACCGTTAGCAGGTAAGAGTTAAACCAATCAAACATATTTTCTATGGTCTTTTAATGTCTGGAAATGCGTCAACATATGGTTTCTTGCCTTTTATAAAAAGTACTTCCAGAAAAAATATTCACCTCCAGGACCCTTTCGCGTGAAACTTATTTTATTTTACATCGAACAAATGGTGCTTCAATTATATAGTCAAGTGCTGCAGTAATTGAGGGAGGCCTTTCTGTGCTGGTGGCAAAACTGGATTTGACACCCTATTGTTTGACGAAGAAAATATTGAAAACCGGTACAGCCTGCTTTGATGGATTGATGCAGTCGAAGAAATCACGCGTGGTTTTGTTAAGAAATCAATAGAACAACATTCACTCAGTTACCCTTCGCACGTGTCACAGAGATACGATGATGGGGGGGGGCGGGCGCAGCACACCACTGGTAATATCAGATCGATACAAATAATTTTCCTTTTCTTCTTTAACTAGTTAATAGACTTCCTTGATGGTAATCGCATGGCGTTTTTTGCCGTAATTCTAAAAAGCTTGTAAACGTGTGATCATTCTAACACAGGATCTGTTTGAATGTGTTGAAATACGAATCTTTTAAACCAAACCATCAAGCATATTAAAACAGAAACTGCGATGTCGTCAGACCTCTACAAATGACATAGCTCACAATTTTGTTGGGTTTTGAAGCAGCTTTACGAATAACCTATGATTAGTTAATCTCCGGTTTAGAAGACAGACAGAAAAATTATTTACAGTAAATCCGCTGTTGTGGGCATTTCTCTACTGGAATTGAACGCCTTTTTCGAAAATAACTCGCGCGTGACAAAAAAGACTAAGATCGTGAAATCAAGGAATTGTATTGAAACGCTTGCCGTTTTCTGGAGTTGCGCGTGAAAGACAAGATTTGTCTTCGCACATCTTTTTCGACAACATAGGACGCAGATTAAATACCGTTTCTAGATTTTTATGTTCCTGAGGGGCTCTAGAATGTTATTATATTTCACAAGTCGTTCTTGTCAAGATGTGCAGTAACTGGTGATCTTTCACTTATTTCTCAAGTAAGACTTACCGTGCATAATGGCACTGGCTCTGCAGAACAGCGCGTCTCCATCGGGTTACGACGAATAAGTTTTACTACAACCAGGCCCGTAGCCACAGGTGGCATTCTGGAGCAGTGACCCCAATTTCCCCTCCCTCCCAAACAAAAGTTTGTTGTGCGAGAAGAAATTGATTTAAACATATAATAAAAACAAAAACCTTGCCCTTCTAAAAATGTATTTTGCCTCCCCAAACCTTAAAACTTGGCTACGGGCCTGACTACAATCAAAGATAAGTGTCCGACTGGCCGATTAAAACGCTGGTCAGTACTTGGTGGGCAAAAGTACGAGTGCCTACAATCTCCACTTATCCCTCGAACTTCTAGGCTAGAAGTATGCTTCTGCGCGATCCGGGCTTGCTTTCAACAATGAATTACTCGTGAACAGGGTTGCTCCAAACGTGGCAAAACAGAACGATGATGCTGAGCAGATTGCTTTAATACAAAACAGCCGAGCGCGCATAGTGTGTTTTCACATATTCGAGCATTTTTTGCTTATGCTTTATGCACAAATATTTTGCTGCCAGTGCTCTGCTATTCACTTAAACTCTTAAAGATTTAACATTCCGAATTCATATATTGCAGCGTTCATTTTTTTGTTTTACTCCGTGACGCATTATGATAAAAGGCTTCCGAACTAATTTCAAATTTTTGCATAAACCCTGGAATATTTCCTCGTTTGTGCCACAAAAAGCCAATGCCTCACACAACATTAGGTTTAAACATGATCAAGTTTGGTCAATTACTAGAATTACTGAAAAAATCAATTACTACAATTATTTTCACAGACACACACTATTCTTACAAATTTCGCTGTCAGTATTTTTGGATTTGCCCTGACAGACTTTTTTGTGATCGGCCACGCACATTTTTTATCTCTTTTCGTTATCTCAGCAAAAACTGAACAACTTGTTACGATCATTTGGTCAATATCAACTGGAAACATTTGTTTACCACGAAGCAATTTTTGCGTAACACTCACGATAAGATTTTTTGAGCAAGACTTAGCAGTACGTTAGGCATTATTTTTGTTTCGTCACAGACAATCTGAAGAAAACTGCCCCACGTTTATTTCGAAGCACAGCCAATTTTGATTACTTCCATCGCTCTCACAAAACAGTGCAGAATATCGAATGCATCGTACAATATTACGACATGCTACGCCGGTGTGTTTCTCTTCTGCGTGCTTAGCGCATGCTGCCCACATTGAACTGCAACAAAAGTGACGTAACAATTTCCTATGTTTTGCAGTGCACGCTGCAAAAACCTGGTAATTGTTGTTTGATCTGCTGAACAACCAGAAGTGGCCTGCTCTCACGACTCCGTGTCTCAAGGCAGGAAATGTCGTCTCTCACGTCGCCTTGTCTGCCCGGCATGAGGCGCATCGCTGCACTGAATTGTGCCGGCATGCCAATCACTTCTTTACAAGCTGATATTACGGTGTAATATGTTTGAAAAGGAATTCGATAGAAACGCCTGTGCCTCTATTGCGGAAGCTCTCAAACGTGTGTCATTGTGACGAGCATCGCAAATCAGAACATAGGCAAAGGCCAATGTTCTGAAGAGAGCTTTTTAAAATTCCCCAACCGCTACTTACAGAAAGTTACAGTGAAGCTAAAGTAAATTAATATCGGGTCAGAGTGATCAGATCAGCAGAAATAGGCTACTGATTGGTCTTATGGCCTGAAAAATCTGTTTGGAAGATAAAGTAATGCATGTGGTATTTAAGGGAAAGTTACATGTGTAGGCTGCGAAAAGTATTTTTTCTCAGCATTCTCCTTTTGCCCAATGTTTGGTGTCCTTTCTTTCAGTTTTAGTGGAGAAACTTCAGAAATAATTGTGGTAGTCAACCATATATTGCACCAGTGGCGTGCAGAGGGACAGGAGAACGGGGCGATGGCCCCGGGAATCCAAGGCAGGGGGGGCATCCAAAGAGTGAAATTACAAAAATTAAAATGCTGTAACTGGATGCTCATTCCTATTGAAAGACTACTAGCACATGCTGCGTAGATTTAATTTTTGAAACTTGTTTCTTTGTCAAATTGCAGCAGTTCTCACATTCTTCAACAACAGGGACCTGTACTCTAGGCGTGCGACGTGCACCCAATCAAACTGATAGTGACGTCGCTTCTTCCAGATCATGCGAGCAAGGGAAAATCACAAACAAGGATTGAAAGATAATTATGGTCGTTCAATTGATTTTCTGAGCCAAATTTCAAAACTGCCCTATTTCAACTTGCTTGATCTAGCTAGCTTTTCGATGCATCACTAGTTTCCCGTTTTGTTTTTCGATGTGGCAACCCCAGCTGTACGCAAATACATCCGCATACCTTGGCTTGGAATATGTGCATCATTTCGAGCTTCGATATTAATTGGCAGTTCAGGCGTATTGTTCATAGCGGCTCACACAAACCCGTATCTTTTCTGTACCACCAGTTAGTTGTACATATAGCATTCACATAATAAAAAACGTAAGTTTTTTGCGTACTTTATGCGCATTGGATCTTGTGGATAAATCCAGGGGCGGCACGTTGCTGGAGGGTGGCAAAATGTGATAACGTTTTAAACGAACAAAGACAGTCACATTTATTTATTCTCGGAGAGATTC
>Ga0210059_1011279_pt1 | contig 13686 bp, 5 predicted proteins | sample Ectturendosymbi2_FD_188042 | JGI IMG/M metagenome (GOLD analysis project Ga0210059, IMG submission 188042) | Ecteinascidia turbinata endosymbiont from Florida, USA - Sample 2 (SPAdes) (version 2) | ecosystem: Host-associated > Tunicates > Ascidians > Unclassified | place: Key West, Florida...
GCGCCCCGTGGCGACGGGACTGGGCTGAAGTGTGCCGCGAAAGTTTTATGTTTTGTCAAAACCTTCTGTACGTTACATCACTTCCGTTACAAAGTTTGTGAAGAGTAGGTTTTTATAAAGTAGGTGTGCCGCGGCCAAATCCAGTATTTATTATAGTGTGCCGTAACTAAATAAAGTTTGAAAAACGCTCAACTGAAGGGCAGTCCAAACGGGCAAACAATAAAAACAAATTGACTTTGCTTCAGGAACGTTTGATATTCCTTCCAGACACATGTAAATTTGGACTCATCCGATTATACTGTACATACTGTGCGCTTCCGTGATTTCACAGGAAAGTTAACATAACAGTTTCTATAATACAACGTACAAAGTTTGTTTGATGCGTTGGTTCAACCATGATCGTGTCGATTTTAACGCTCGCAATTCTGATTGCTCCTTGTTGCTATGGAAACACTACCAAAGAGAACCGAACCACAAATGAAGCCATACACACCATTGAATCAAGCATCAACGCAAGTGAATCATCAGGAGACTATACCAGTGAAAATCTTCAAAATATGGATAATTCTACTGGGTACACCGAAAGTTTGCTCTCTGGATCTACTTCAGCACAACATTACCATCAGGTCGCAACACAAAACACTTCAACTACTCCAATAACAAAGGCTGCAGTTGCAACTCAGACAGCCCGGAGCAGCAGTCCCCAAAACCAGGCAACCCAAGGAACAACTTCGACAAGCTCCAATCATGTCACAATTCCTGCTGCTACTAAGACGGCTTCTCAAACACAAGCAACTACTGCAACTTCAGCAACAGCAAGGACTACACTTAATGCAAAAAAACAGGCAACCCAAGGAACAACTTCGACAAGCTCCAATCATGTCACAAGTTCTGCTACTAGTAAGACGGCTTCTCAAACACAAGCAACTACTGCAACTTCAGCAACAGCAAGGACTACACTTAATGCAAAAAAACAGGCAACCCAAGGAACAACTTCGACAAGCTCCATTCATGTCACAAGTTCTGCTACTAGTAAGACGGCTTCTCAAACACAAGCAACTACTGCAACTTCAGCAACAGCAAGGACTACACTGAATGCAAAAAAACAGGCAACCCAAGGAACAACTTCGACAAGCTCCAATCATGTCACAAGTTCTGCTACTAGTAAGACGGTTTCTCAAACACAAGCAACTACTGCAACTTCAGCAACAGCAAGGACTACACTTATTGCAAAAAAACAGGCAACCCAAGGAACAACTTCGACAAGCTCCAATCATGTCACAAGTTCTGCTACTGCCAGAACTTCTGAACCAACCTCCGGAAAAGATATGACCAGACCAAAGGCCGGGAATACGACTGGTGATCGCCATCAAATTGGTAAAGAAAATAAAACTGAAGCAATTGGTGATCTAAAGGTAATTGATTTTACTACTCAAAACTTGTGTAGTTGCCAACCCTTTGGCTCATCATTTGTTCTTAGTGTTCCAGGCGAGGTAATGCCAAACGGCGTTTTTGTATAACATGCTACGATTGTATAGACTCGCAATTAGACAAGTATTTGTGCGTAATTTCCATCATTTTTTTCAAAGGAGAAGGGAGGAGACGTCACCCATACTGCGCGGATGAATGTACCCCTTGTCGTCATTGTGGTTGTAGCGGTCGCGCTAGCACTGATAATAATAATAGCCGTAGCACTGGTAATCAGAAGACGAAAAAGGTGAGTTTGATTGAATCGATGTTGTGCCTGCAAGTCGATCAGGTGAACGTCTTTTCCTTACATAGACTGTTTTTTGTTCTTTCAACAAATTTGTTCAACACTTGAATAACGCACCAGTGAATTGAGCCGCTTGGCAGATGTGAGAGCGGTGGATGGACCAGGAGAATGTTGAAAGTTGAGGGCATTGATTGTTTCGAAACAACTGACCAAGTGGTGTGGGAAATGTTTCAGATAAATGCGAATTGCGGCAGTCTCCAGCAACGCTTTCAAACTCTTGACTCCACAGTCGTTTCAAAATATTGTTGATGATTGCTGCCTTAATACGGAGTTCTGCAAGCTTAAGCTCAGAAATAGCAGATGCAACTATCACGCATTATTACATATGTGAAGGATTGCAACCATTCCTTTCTATGGTAATATTTGATAGGATCTGAAGTAGCTTCTGCTGCTAATTATAAAAGAAAATATGACGCTTCCAACAACGTGACGCACTTTGTGAAAAGCTGTTGCGCGATGCCTCCGTCAAAGTCGTAGCCAGTCAAAAAATTTGGAGGGGATAAAATGTTTGATTTTAGGCGAATAACACTATTTTGTTTGGAAAAACACCTCTCAAAGCACAAAATGACTATATTTTCTAAATATTTTGGGGGAACATGGCCCCTTTGACCCCCCTGACTACGCCTAGGACCTCCGTCACTCTCGTCATTCCGACGACGCTACTTTGTGGTGCTCAAGTAACTTTGTGAAAATTTGCATGGCTTGTGAAACTACAAACCACTGATACTTTTAACTAGGAAATCCATACAAGTTTTACAAAGTGAAAACGAAATGAAAGGCACCGGTTTCATGGTGGTTAAGCTGGGCAGGGTATTATATATGCTACAAGTAAATGTGAACATAGCTTTAGCATTTTGAGGTTCGATTTCGTGTGATCAAATTAACAAACGATTTTATTTGCAAGGCGGCAGAGAAGACAACTGAAAGTAAACGTCATCCCTATGGCAAGCGAACGAGATAGACTTGTTAGCGACGCTGGCGTAAGTATTCAAATGTAACTTCTACCACTTGGTGGCAATGTGACTTGTGTACAATGCATCAATTGTCAAACACCTTTTCTTGTAGCAAAGGTTAAATTACGGCTGTGTAGTCAATATTTCTCTTAATGGCCTGCTTGTTGGGCATTATGTTATCACAAATATAGAAGATCCAACGATAGAGCTGTCAAAAGGACACAAAAACTTGCACTCAATCGCGCATGGCACAAGGAGTCAATCAAAGCAGGCAACCTTCATGATTCGTTTGATATTGAAAGTAACAATTTTAGAAGAAATTCCCGATAACCCTTTTTGGCAGCAATAGGAATTAGTGATATTTATCCTTATTTACTGCATAATATCAATAAATTTCAAGAAATTGTGCTATCGCAAATCACATCACAAAGGTTAATTGTGCGATCACAAAGGTTAAATCCAAGATCCCAAGCTCGGGACTGAAATACCAGGGTCTTGAGAAAAATTCCAACGAGTGACAACCTTGCAACAAACACACATCACCGTACGATGGGACTAGCGAGTAGACAAGCAAGCTTTTCGATTGTCGTAAGGAAAAAGTTACCTCAACAAATTTTCATTTTTGGCGTCAAATAAATGCCATGGTAAAGTACCTGAAGCGTATTTCACCGACGCAAGGTTGTTTACCAGCGCCCATGGCAATACACACATGCCTCTTTGGAGGGAACTTGCCAGCGGGTAGACCCCTGCCATACGTGAAACAATATTAAATGACATTCCACGCAATTTGCTTTCGATATCCGGATGAAACAAGGTGCAGTTAATGCTTTGGGCGCAAAACGTTCCGTACTTTTCTCTGAACCATACAATATAATTGTGTCTGCAAGTCTACAACCAGGGTCGGCCTTTCCACTAGGCCGACTAAGCGGCCGCCTAGAGCGCAGCGTTCAGGAGAGCAGAATCCGCTTTTTTCATGGTTTCCATGTTACGAATATTTGAAAAAAGTCTTGCATTTTTTGCCCACATTTTTGTGTGACGTGTAACGCGGGCGTAAATACTGAAGCTTGCCCAGGGCTCAGAACTGACACGGGCCGGCCCTGCCTACAACCTCGTAGAGTTTCCAAACTTTTACAACTTCTCTATTGCTCTTACATTTTTCAACTGTTTTGCAACTTGCGCATTATCTTAATGTAACGCATGAATTGAACAAAGATACAATTGTGTTTTGATTGTGTTTACGTACTATTCATACATGTACATTGTTTATAAGGAAGTAAGACAAGCTACCAAAACCTTTTGATTCGTGTAGCTCATAAATAAGTTTTTCCAAAATATTTCTTGTAAGAAAAAAGGGACCATTATAATATGACTTCGCCAATAAGTGAAAGATAAAAACGAGGGTCTGGTTGACCGGGTTTATACAGCCGACACTTGCTTTTCGAAAGACAAAGGTGGCATATACGTTATACGAGGGTTGAATTGTTTCGCAAATGTACCGAGATGAGTTGAATATAAAAATTTCTGAAAAAGAGATTTTTTCGCAACAAATTGCACAGAAACCAAAGATAGTTTGGATTGTGTTCTGTCAAAATCATTTCAGAAATTATAACTTGTTTGACAAAACTGAGTTTTTTTTGGAAAATACTTGCAAATTGAAACAAAGAGAATAAATCAGTTTTTAAAAACATTTTTAGCCGAATAGTAATTTAACATTTACCAGAATTTCTCACAAATTGGGAAAAGATGCGTCAGTGACAAATTTTCAGACTTCTCGCGACAAAAAAAACAGAGATTTACAAACACTTGCAAATTTCCTGGGAAAACATCTGTGTTCGTTTTTGTTTACATTTCCGAGCATTTTTGATTCAAAACGCAGCACAACTGTAGGTTTTGACACGTCGCTCACGCGCACTCCGAAAAATGCAAAACCCGCCCCACGCCGGGGAAGAATACAACGGGGTTCCTGAACTGAACCCACAGTTCACTGCCAGGACCCACCACCCCTATGGGTAACTTCGTCCAGCGCAGGGCGCTATAAGTACCAACAGCCTGGAATGCTCACGGGCGTGATCTGTTTTTTCAGAACGGGAAGTTCCGCGATGGAGTTGAAGAAACGCGGGAATTAAAGGCATGAAGATTCTCACTGACTTGTATCCTGCAAGGTCTGCCTCGCAGAGTCGGTGATCTGTTCATTTGAAGACAATCAAATCCTTTGAAAAGATGAAACTTGTTTTTACGCAAATTTTCTGAAACATTTCAGAAGCAAAGTCTTCTATGAAAGTCCCAGCACCTCGTACTTCCAAGTAGAGTTTAACTTTCACGCAGACTGCGATCATTATCAACAGTTGCTCAAGAAAATTTTGACTGATTTGTTTCAACTTGTAATTTAACTTTTTGCTTTTCCTGTTTGTTCCCAGCCTTTGAGGCTTCCTTTGCACTGGTCAGAACCATCGCTACACTCTGTTATTACTTACTCCTGGTGCATAGCACAAAATCCATGAGTTCAAACAAAGCAGAATGATCGTGTATTGCAAGAAACGTTTGTTCGAAGCGTTTTCTTCATAAAATTATTGTGATGTTTTCTATTGCATTGATGTTAGTGGTGCAGAAATTGTTCGGCAGTTTTTACAGCTCCACTTTAAATTTTCATCGTTTTAACTTTCAATATGCCCAAGTGTTTTGTCATGGAAAGGAAAGTTCTTCAAATTTCTGAGCTAAGTTCGTTTTGGAAACAAACCGTACTTGTTCTGCTTAAAAGTCTTACACACCGTTCTGTGATACAAAAACCAACGCTTTCGATTGAACATTATTGCGCCAAGCGTGTGATTTGTATGAGAATGCGCAAACCATGAAAATGTTCCCGCCTTTGTCGCCGATCCGCTCAGACGAATGTTTACGGTAGAACTTGTGCTGGAAATCTGCATGACGTCTATACCCTGCTGTCCGTGATTGTCACAACCTACTGTTCATGTTCACGGCTTTGATCCACAGAGACGTCGATTTCTGTGCAGCCGGTGACGTCATGACAGGCACAGGTTGGGGAGGAGACACTGTGAGGGTATGGTGGACAGATTTGCAAATAAAAACGGCTGAATGTTTGTTAATGAAAAACAATGAATTGAACTTGATCGACCTCATACATCACAGTCGCGTGATCTTTGAGCGCATCCATTAATCAAACAAATAACAATTTCGTTCAAAACTGAAAATGAGTGAAAACAAAAATTTGTGCATCGTCTTACGTTCTTCATAAGTTGGGATCGCAACAAATCTGCCGATTTGAAAAGTGAAAAAATTACAAAATAGCAATGGTTTCGTTAACGGTTTGCTTGCAAAGCTTCACGTTCAGTTTTTTTTAAAGATCCACACACCAGAAGATTTCGCGTTTTTGACAAACGATGTATTCAAAAACAAGAAAGAATTAAATTCGTAATTGCTGAACTGTAACGAAACGATCACTGACCCGTCTAGTGGACAATCACGTGATCCTGGACAGGGATGTTGTAAGTTGCAAAAATCCAGTTTATAATGAAAATGCTGAAAAACTACAGTACTTTATTCATCGTTGCAGTGTTACTTTTTTAATATTTCCTTAAACCAAAACTGGATCATTCGTAATTACGACTCGCGAAGTTTACACCGACTTTTTTGAAGAAATAACATGCTTAAAAGAACATAAAACTCAAAATAAATGTTATTGATTTTCTGGCGAGGTATGACGTACATCGAGATTTTTCGCTTCGCAGGCAAATACATTACATTGCTGTATTCATGACTGACAGAATCGACGTCCTGTTACGCTCCCTGGTGTTTAGGTTTATTAGAATGCACTTTAGATGATGATTGTATTTTATCGGTGATTTTTGGTACCGAGTTGAGATCATGTGATTAGCTTGTGTCTTCAAGACTGCTGCCTTGAAGAGAAGGGTCCCGCTGTTCTTCCGCATATCATGCAACTGGCAAGAAGACTGCATGCACCAATTTACAAGGTCTTTGTAAGACCCAAGAAATCAGAATGAATCGCCGGAGTAGATGCCCTCAATATGCAGGACGAGCAATCAGACACCAGCGAGGCACCGAAGCAATAAGTAGTGCACGTACCGCATTTATATGATTGTAAGCCGCAGCTTACAAAGCTTTTTTTCATCATTTCGTGAGGCCTATAATCAAGGGCGGCTAACATATTTTTTACCGTGTCGAAAAGTATAGATGGCAGTCCATCTTTCCTTGGCTACGTTTTTTTTGACCAAAATTTCTTTTCACATTCTAATCTCTTCAGCGTCATGTGCACATCCGTCACAGGAGGAATTATGACAAACAGAAAGCAGTTGTATTGGTGTCAGCATCAATACCAGGGTTACCAATTAAACGTGAAACGTGCCAGTATTGCAACATCTCCGTTGACGTAGCGTTGAATGTGTGATTCACCACGAACGGGATGTGCTCGAAGAACAACATCCATATATTTGTGGTGCGAACAAGCAATAATAGAGTGATCGCGGCGTGTGAAATCTATTGTTGCTTGCTGCCACAGTGTGAAGCTTTGCGCATATGCCGCTCGGGCTTTCCGATCATAACACTAGTTCGTGAAAGTATCTCAGAGGCTCAGATCAGCTGTTTTCAAACGCGGCTTACAATCAAGGGTGGTTTACATTAATTTTTATCGCCATTTCGTGCGGCGTACAATCAAGGATGACTTACAATCCAATATGCCGAAATACGGTAAGCACACGTCAGAGACGTGCGCAGAACAACAAAGCATTTCGCCACATACATCAAACAATCTGCTTTCAACTGGAATCGGCCAGCTTCGCCACATGTATTGTTTAACGAAGCAAATCTAATCTCACAATGCACATTTAAATTTTATTTGCAGCATACACTTTATTATGGCAGTATATATTTGCGATTCTGGGTCGTGCGGAAGTTTGACAGCAAAGTAGTTTCTTCCTAAAATGAGCATTGTCAGTCATCTGTGAAATGAAATTATAAATAACATTGAGAAAGTGCTTAATGCAGCCAAATGAAGACCAGGAGCTTTTTTAAAGCGATGTCATCGTTAGAAAGGGGAAAGAAGCACAACAGGAATTACGTAAAACAGCGCCATACGTTGGCGGCATCCTCGAACTGCTTTGCACCTGAACTGCAAAACCACCGCGCAAGACGCCAAACATTTAAACCTGGCATGGAGAACCTATTTACTGCCACGGGTCGAATGAATTCTGGAATATCGCTGGCAAGCCGCAAATATTAATTAACTTTACCTTAACGTTCTGTGCTTTATCTCCCAAATGAAAATAAGGAAAGAAAACTACGTCAAAGATCGAGAGACACTTCTCTTGACTTAGTGCCAACGTGCCTGTATGTCAGGGAGTTCCGTTTTCACGCGATGTTGTGTTCTAACTTGGATGACGAAAATTTTGATGCGGGCCATATTAAATGTTTACGCGGGTCGCATTTGGCCCGCATGCCACAGATTCGCTGCCCCTGATTTAAACCTTGCTGCAGATTTGTGTGGATAAGTACAAGAACTTCTGAACAATGGAAGCGGCCAAACAATTACAAAATTTTGGCAAAATAACAGTGCATTGGCTGCAAATCATTGCTTTTTTAAAACAACATAAACGCGAAAATATGTCAAGACACGCTGTTTTGCTGCAGTTGCGTCCGTTAGGACATTGTCTTGTATTCGCATATTTCGCAATGTTGCTCTGTTGCAAATCCATTCTCAACCGGTCTAACTCAGAGCAGAATGCCTCATTATAAAACTGAGCACAGGCAACATCGAACCGTTCGTTTACACTTCGATTTTTAGAGTGTATTATGCATCACAGCAATTTCGTGACTGGCCTTCTGCATTGCAGCGAACGGAAAATCTCGCAGCACATGAAACGATCGGAACCATGACGGAAACAATTTTGAATCCACTCAGAACAGGCCGGTCTGCGGAACGAACGAGTAATTCCAAAGACTTGGGAAAACATGTAGCGCAAGAGTTGCTGTGAAAACCCATGCTGTGTAACGATGAAATCATTCAAATCAGCTATGTCCAACACGTGGCCTGTAGTCGAGGGTTTTGTGCGGCCCAGTAAGCTTTTCATTATTGTGTACGTACAAGGCAATGACAACCTGTCTTTATTTTGATAATCTTAAATTGGACATTTTCGATGCAATGGTCTTTAGTGCCTGTTTATCATCTTCTGCGCACTGGTAGATTTCCACGTGTCCACTCGATGCAAACTGATTTATACTTTTCTGATTTCTACTCACCTGTTCCTCTGCATTACACTGATTTCTAAATACACCCTTGTTGTTCCATCATGCACTATACTGTACTGCCTATGACATCACAGTGTGGGAACGATTAGAAGTACCATGCAGTCGTTATCATTGCAGTTAGGGTCTGAGTGTGACTGTCGACTGACCTGTTTCTCTTCTTTAAAGTATCAATGAACTTTGAGTGGGTTTCCTCAGAATCGCTCACTATGTTGAAAGTGCTGCCAGTTCGGCTTTCCTGAGGTCAAATCAGTAAATTCTGGCTTTTTGCAGCCTTTTTTGACGAATTCAATTTTCATCTCGGTTGGGCAGATTTGAAGATGAATTTGGCAGATTTCTAGACCCTGTTTGGCAGAATGTTAAATTTTTATCGGGCAACACTGCACTACAATTTTATAATTTATAGTTTTCCTGTTTCAAGCTATCAAAAAGGATATTGAAAATCGTCAAAACCAGTTTTAGACGTATAGATCAGAAGTTTATTAATTGAGTGAGCTGTATTCTGTGTATGTACATATTGTCAAAATTGCTGTTCAGCCTGTATGGCATGGTGTCGTTGTATGTTTATCTTGTAATTGACTTTTTGGTACTTTCTGTCTTTTGTTAAGGTTAAAGTGTCTTTTTTTCTCGTGATTGTCTGGCAATCCTGATATGGCAGCCGTCTGGATGACGAAATTAGCTTTGCTTACAAGTATTTTGACAATATCTATCTTTCATGCTGCTGCAGCCGATCGCAGTTAACAACGTCTACGTTGTTTGTATGTCAGTTGTCAAAGGGTTTGCTGATATAGCAATTTTTAATGCGGTGTCCGTAGTTGGAGGATGCCCCTGATCTTATTTGTGATTATGTGAATTATTATGTGGATTGTTTTCATGCTTTCTTTATTTAACAACATATCAATATTGATATGCTGAGGTTCACATAACATATACAATTGAAGAGAAAATATTAAAATATTTGAATTTATGTTAAAGTTGAAAAAGTTTTGAAGAATCCCAGGTAAACTGTAGAGCAGGGGTCACCAACCATTTTTAAACTGCGAGCTACTTCTTGTGTATCGATTAATGCGAAGGGCAACTAGTTTGATACACACTTCTGAGATAAAAATTTTGTTCATTTACTTTCAATTGTTTAAATGCTCGGACAAATGTAATTTTGTTAATGTGAAGACATTGATCATGCTAATGTTATATTTAGAACAGGTCCGCGGGCGACCTACATGTTCCTTGAGGGCGACCTGGTGCCCGCGGGCACCACGTTGGTGACCCCTGCCATAGAGTCACAGGTAGAACGGCTGGTGGAGTTGAGAAGTTGGTGTCTCACTCGAACGTGCAGTGGGTTCATGAATAGCGTTGTTTCCAGTGTTGTAGCCATTGTGATATTTTCGGTTCAATTCAGTTTATACTCGTTTTTTGAACTCTTTTCGAGAGTGTCATGAGTGGTCTGTGTCGCCCATCTCCGCTTGTGTGATTTTCATCTCAGCATACAGGAACAGTTTTTTTATTTTATTTGACCTTGCTGATGGCAAATACATTTGAGAGGCTGCCGCCAGTATTTGATCTGAATACCGAGATGGTCATAAAGCACGGTTTTAGTGTATTTTCATTGTTGCAGTAAAGCGAGTTTCTAATGTATTTGAGAGACCGCTGGATAAGTTTGAGAGAGCGTTTAGGTTTTGAAAGAACGTACCTATGATCATTGTTCCTTTGCGTTAAAATTTCATTGTGAAAAAAATTCGTTTCCCTTTGGAGCGCCTTCGCGTACCCCAAAAGGTATGTGTATCCCCATTTGAGAAGCACTGAAGTAAGGAATCCACTACAATACAACAGGGGCCTCCAAACTACAACCCGCGGGCCAAATCCGGCCCGCACAGCTATTTCATCAGGCTGAAAAGAAATTTTGTCAGTAATGAAAAAATAACATATTTCAGGATCATTTGTTGATTTGATACATTGTAACATATCCCGAAACAATCATTTACGCAAGATGTCCGGTCCTCGAACTGTTGTGTAATAACTTATGTGGTCCTCGGACAAATAAGTTTGGAGGCGCTGCACAAGAAGGTAAATTTGACGATTGTTTGTATTTTGTTGACAAGAGTCTACACAAGAAATTGCAAAGTCTGCGTCTTCCCTTTTACCTTTCAAAATAAGCAGCATTCCAGGTGCATACCAGCAGTGTTTGGTGATTGGTGCGGGACAGAGAATGAAACGGACGGTGGCTATCATTAAAATACCTGGGAAAGGTGCGCAACGAATTGTCCGGACTCCGACTAAACCTTATCAGATGCGTAACGAACATACTGCAAAAAGCTTCATTTCAGACACTTCACAGAGACCTCAACAGAAGTGTTGCTGTTTAAAAAACAACCGTTGATGTTTGTTTTGTTTTCTCGTTCCTGTTAGTTTCAGTTTGACATCATTTTGTTTGTTCGATGTTTTATGCATTATCACTTACAATTAATTGTCTAGCTGCATACTTTTCGATGTATACTTTCATTTATTAGACCTGGTTTCAGAGAAAACGCTTTTGATATTTGTAAGTACAAGCTTCTCTATGATCGTTCCACCAAACTACTGTCGTCAAATGCTTTTTAGCGGTTCCGGTTTTGGTTTTGCCACAATCCATTTTTTTCAAAACAACGAAAAACACTTTACCGAAACAGTCGCTGATCCATGTTCTGGACAATCGCTTCTAAGTGGGTAACGATGTCTACGTGTTAATCAAACTCATCCTGATGAGGATGCTGCAGAAGTGTTTGATTCGTCGCCCATTCCTATTCGAATGCAAATTGACTCTGCGTACACTTATCAGCAATTCGCAGAAACTTGGCGCTGATGTTTTGTGAAACGCACATTGCTTTCAGCGAAGAAAAATTTCAACCGATTCCGATATGACGTTGCGGACCTAAGGGTCTTTCGTGAGTTATGTAGCGCAAGTTTTTACATTCTTTCACAAAGTAATGGAAACGGTAAAGTTGACTGCGGGTTAAATTTCATTCCAATTAATTTCCCTGAACGTCGCCAATGAGAACCCTTGCGATGAGAAACGAGTGGAGCCAGTCGCACAAAATATAAATTGCCGTAACATTGAGAAAATACATTATCGATTGAAATAGGTTGCAGCAGACAGTTGGCACAATCGGCGCCAATCCTGGAAAAGGAGGGAAACTCAACAAGATTGACGCGAACACCCCCATACGGTGCCGGCTTCCGCGAACTGTCATGAACTCACGCACAAAGATACCGCGCAAATTAAACCCAACGCCTGTGAGTAACTGTGGGGGCCATTTGGAAGCTGTGGAAAAGAAAAGCAACAGGGGAGGGACCAAAACACACATTCACTTACAAGACTACCATACGATTTGCGAATATTCATCTCTTCAAAGATGCAGCGAAAAACGGAAAAAGCGAAGCATATCCTTAGCCGAGCGTAGTGAAGGTATAGCTAATTATTATAAGGACTCATTTCTAAGAAAGTTTGTGTCTTCCTGCGTCAGAGTTCCGCGCACTTTACATTGTGACGCTGGTGATCTGCGATCTCACCACGATCGCCAGACAAACCAGCACTTGTTTGGTCGCCTCGCGCATCATCACCTGTTTCAAACATTTTGTATTTAACCACACAATGTGCTTCAGCAAATGAAACATGATAAACGACGCGGTGATGTGCGGGTACCAAGCAATGTAGGCTCTGTTCCAGCTACCAATGGATATGACGCAACCTCTCGGTCGGCGCGGTGCTGAATGTGCAAGTCACCACGAACGGGATTCGCGCTAAGAATAGCACCTATATGTACATTGCACAAACACTCTACTGACACCAATGGTGAACCGTTAAATGTGGTGACTACGACTAGTGGAAGTAAAGAGTGATCACGGCGTGTGATCTCTATTGTTGCTTATTGCCACAGTGTGAAGCTTTGCACACTTGCCGCTCGGGCTTTCCGATCGCAACACTACCACAACAATGGAGCTAAAAGCAAGAAAATGAAATTGAAAGGAACGACGGCTCCATGCGAATTTGGTTATGCTGATTAATTATTTCCAATAAAAAGATTTAATATATTTTGGCTATAGACTTATAGAAGAGAGATAACAAGTTCTGAACCTGTTTTGACTGGAATGCAAAGAGGGATGCATGGTTTGAAGAATATTTGAAGGAAGCGTTGTGCTGCCACTGACTCGCCACCAGTGCAGGATTCACTTCGAAAGTAGCCGCGTGGTCCACGGTGCAAGCGAGCTGAGGTGGGCGCCGCTGGCCACTCGTGACGGTCCAGAAAGTACAAAATGCAAATATAATGTAACCGAACCTGAAACTTCATTTTGTGAATGGCTCACCTTAAACACTGGGAAAGCGTTACTTGTACGTGAAATGCTTACGTCAGTTGCTCATGACTAAATTTTGATACTGTTTCCATAACAACAGCCGAGTCCATGTCCTCAAAGAGTCCTCAAGACCAAATATTTACAAGCACTCTTAACTGTGATAAACACTCCAACTACGTCAAACTGATCAACTTTACATGCAGCTTTACTATTTGCCTCGAACAATAACTGGGCAGTTGCCAATCACTAAAGTAATACCGTATTTACTCGATTGTTAGCCGCCCTTGATTGTAAGCCGCATATACTGTACCGGTGTCTATATGGGTTTTAGGTATCTGGGTGGGCACGAAAATT
>Ga0210059_1011280_pt1 | contig 13686 bp, 8 predicted proteins | sample Ectturendosymbi2_FD_188042 | JGI IMG/M metagenome (GOLD analysis project Ga0210059, IMG submission 188042) | Ecteinascidia turbinata endosymbiont from Florida, USA - Sample 2 (SPAdes) (version 2) | ecosystem: Host-associated > Tunicates > Ascidians > Unclassified | place: Key West, Florida...
TGGGGTATAGCCTCCTCTGCGGCCTGTGAGTGTGGCGCAGAACAAACCGTCGACCATGTCGTCCTCCACTGTCCAATCCATCGACCCCCCACGCACTACACGGCCTGATTGTTCTGGACGATGAGACAACCGAATGGCTGCCCAACACCTACCCCGATATCTAGGCGGGCTAGTAGTGGATAAAAGAAGAACTCGCGCAAACGAAAGAGGAAGAAGATCGCTTTTTCTTATGTATGGCAGCAATGTCGCATGAAACATCACGTATTTATGTTTATGTGTCCCAATTATGTTTCAAAATCGCTGCTACAATCCTGTATTGTTTTTAAACTCTCGAGCATTCTTGTGGAGGGCAAATTATGACTGATTGGTTTACTCCATGTTGCGAGGCGTTGCAATATGGGCAGGATGAGGTTTCATTCATTCCGCAGCAGAAAATTGCGTGTTTGATTTTCGCTTGTTCAGCCCTGAGGGGGTTGGCTGTTATTTATCCATGTCTTGTAGAAGCGTAAAACGAATTAATTAATTTTAACACACGCTTTTCATCTGGGATGCGTCGCTGGGGCAGCATATCTAGAAGGTCGTTTCGAAATACCTCACGGTTTTCAACGATCTCTGATAGCTCCGCTGACTCCACATTAAGCGAGGACCAAGACAGGTTGGAGTTGTGATCACATCACCTGGCTCTTGGTTGAGCGCTGGATCGTTTTCTCGTGTGTGCAGCCAATAGGACTCGCCTCACCAATCTTTCCTGAGGCTTTCGTGTCACGTGGTAGAGCCATCGTAGCTGAGATCACTCTGTTCCAGGAAGTGGCTCAACATTCAAGGTTTTACGAATTCCAAAGCTGCGCACTTTGTCGCGTAGAGTCACGCTGTAATTTTTTTGCAAACTTTCCATCTCTGCTGCTGGTACTTGAGTTCGCCGTCTTACGGTCATTACCCCAGATTATTGAACATTAATGCGAGGGTCGGTAAAAACACGGTTGAAGAACTGAGCTTTGCGATTCTTGAAACATTGCATTTTGTGACCATGGTAGTGGAACGATAATGCTCATGAAAAATTAAGTTTGCTTTACCGATCAAGCTCCTTGTCCTGCCTTCCGTCACTCGTGAATACTACCCCGACGTACTTGAACGTCTTGACCTGTATGAGAGCCTTTCTGCTAATTTTAGTATACACTGACCAGGATTTATGGAGAGGCACAATATCTCAGTCTTTTTAGTGTGTCATAGGTGGTATACGACTCCCGAATCCGCTTAACCTGGAGCTGAACTCAGGTGGCTTCTTTCGTTGTGAATCCTGCACTGGCAGCAAGTTATTGACAGGGCCTGTTACTGTTAAAAATTCTAATTCTAATTTAATATTTTCCGGACAATTGGTACAGCAGATTGAACACGCAACATAAATTTATATCAAATTATTTTTTTAGTTATTAATAATAGCACAACGTACAATGATGTTAAATTTCAGCTCGGAAATGAGGACTTACCAAGGATAGCGAGTAAGCTGGGTTCGACGCGCGCTCGTTGTGCTTCTTTCCTGATGATGACGTTGCTCGGAACACCAGGAATTTATTATGGAGAAGAGATTGGAATGACCGACTTTGGCATGGTACGTCAAAGATATATGCACTGGCATAACTATGCACGATGTACATATGCACTATCATAACTGTAACTCAACATTGAAGGTGAACTTACAGGGGTCTGCAAGCAAAGTACACATTTCTGATCTTTTGGAAAAATAGCTACTCTCTGTTAGCTGAGAGGAAGCCATATTTGATTTTTATAAAATGTTTTGTATGAAGTGTTATGGATCATCATGCGGAAAAACTTGATCTGCAGTTGTCTTTCAGGATTTCTGAAAATCAGATCGATAAGCAAACCAAGCCACATTTTTTTGAAAAGCTTCTTTAACAGTTGAAAGCGAAACAACTCGGCAGAAACAAACTGTTTTATCCCTGCTTCAAACTATTTTTGATGTTTCGTTGCAGTTTGATCGGTATGAGCGATTTGGATAAAATCGTAGAAATACTTCAATGCTTAATGCTATTATCAAAAAGTTTTGGTTGATTTGTATTTCGCTGACACGTGTAGATTTGTTCTAACTGATATTGTTTCAAAAAATATCAAACTTCCTAAACGTCGAAGATGTTGCGGCTGTCTGTTCCTTAGGCTTAGACTACCTACTACATTTCTGATGTGAGTTCATACCAATAGCAAGGGTCCGCGCAACCCACATCAACGGATTTTCAGTGATACAGATGTGGTGCAATTAGTGGATGTGCACGTGCTTGCTTGGGGTTGACTGTTTGATTGGTGTAATTCCGTCGTGCCATTTCTTGCGTATTTGCTCGTTGTGTATTCTCTTACGGCTTCCTTATGGGAATATTTTTGTATGTTTGACCCAGTTAATCGTATGTTTTGTTTTAAGGACCGAGTCTAGTTATAGCAAAATAGAAGCCTAAGTAAGTAGGCAATGCGTTTGCAAATGTTACAACAACAACCTTTTATAAATTTCAATACTGACTAATTTCTGACTGCGGTTCTTTTTCTCCCAAGTTTTTTGTATCCAGTGAGTATATTGTTCGGAAAGTTATATGATGCAGGCGATAAAAATGCAAAACTCACTTGCAAAAAAGTACTACACGAGATGTGATTATTACGCAGCAAAATCCTGCATTAAGCTTTTCAATTGCAAGGAAAAATAGGGGAGCATTTCATTATGCATTTTGTTTTTTTCTAAATTTTTGTGAAGTCATGACAGAGGTGAAAAATTTCGAAATCCGAAATCCTAAAAAATTTCGGCATATCCCATGTAAGTGCGAACAGAAGTTTACATATTAAAGTCCCTATTACTGGAAAAGGTTCTGCATTTTTATGTTCCTATTCCGCAGGTTTCCCTGCCCTACCACAATTTTTTCTTACAAAGTGTACTGATTTCCTCCACACGGATAACATGGCATTATCCAAGTCTTGGAGAGTAGTCTTTTGTTTACCACCACACAAATCGTTGACAAACTTCGTTTCCTTATCAGCCCACTAAGGTACCTGTACAAAGTTTTATTTTGAATCTGTCAAGAACCGAAATACAAAAACTAAAAAATGCACGAACTGGTAAAGCATCACAGTGACAGTCAAATTCCGACCAACTTGTTTCATATAGTGACTAAAATCCAGCAAAATCTCATGTTTTATTAGTAAGTCAAGCACTGTCGCATTACTTTTTCTCGCGTTCGGCCTGCCTTGCATTGCGCAAACACAATCGACGTAGGCACAGAAAATTCTCGCACAATCAGCTTGCAAAAACAAGTTATGACTTGTTTGTACATGGGCTATATTCGACTACGTAAGCAGTCCGAGTTGCGCGAACATTTGTTGAAGTATTTCCTACTTAGGAGAGAGCCAAGGCAATCCTGTGTGTTACATACTCGAGTACAGCTTGTATACAAATGACGACTTGGTATTGGCAGTGAGACTCAAACAGATTCCATCACAGCATTAAGAACACATTTACATCATTGCACTACTTTTTTGCTACGCATATCGACAAGGTTTTTGTCAGATCAGCTTTAGCAACATCAGATAGTGTCTCAGTGTCTCATCCTGGTTTGAACTGGTTTTGCCCTACCCATGGCATTCTGGTTTTGAGTCGAACGTGCTACTCAGCTAGGAGACCGAAGCGGTCGCAAAAAAACGCTAAGGATAAGCCACGAGCATTTTTGGCGTTTGATATTGAAAACAATAAATTAAAGAGTGTTGTTTGCTTTTTTCGAAATTCTTGCCAACATGTTGCTGAACATTTGCGACAAGCTAGAAGTCCAAAATTATGGTAAAGTTTCAGTTCGTAGACAACTTGTTACCTAATACGTCGTGTCCCCCAAACTGTTGTCAATGCGATATGATCACTGACTACGATCAACTAATCCTTAATTTGTTGCCGCCGGTAAATATTACTGTATTGCATTGCTTGCTTTTCCGTGCCCAGTGTCATTTTGTTCCTGTGCCTGTTGCGAGCGTGTTGCATCGATGAAAGTACGCTGACACAACGAGGTGGCAGAGATAGGATTCGAACCAAAATCAGTCATCAAAATCAGAAAATGTGTGAACCATAATTTTTTTCGATCAGTTGCAAAAAAGCAACTCAAAGTTATGATGAAAATCGTAATATGATGATATGCATGAACATTAAAGCAAAGAAGCTGCACACATATACACAACCCACAGGCATGCATAAGCACATATACACCAACACTAAAAGTTCAACTACTTTACTTCCAGGCAGGGCCGTAACTAAGAGGGGCGGAGGGGAGCTTGGCCTCTCCTGGAAAACTTTTCGCACCCCGGAAAAATGTGTTGGACATAGTTTAAAATTATTATATTTCTAATCGCACTTTTGGGTCTCCCTCAGAAAACTCTTCGCCCCCCTGGTGTCCCAAGCTGGTTACGGGTCTGCCTCCAGGTGAGGTGCTACCGTATCACAATTTTGGTGCGTTGAATGGTCTTGAAAATCATAGAACACCATCAAGAGAATTTTGTCACATAACGTTTCTCTTCCAAATTTCAGAACTTTTCCCAACGAACACCGATGCAGTGGAGTGGCGAAGAAAATGCTGGATTTTGTTCTGATTGCAATCCATGGCTTCTTCCTAATCCAAATTTCAATGATAGTAATTCCCCAGTAAATATTGAGGTATTTAAATTATTCCTACAACTCCAAATGAGCGATGTTATTGTGTGTGTTTTTTTGAACAAGTAGAAAAGACATCAGTGACACTCAAAAAATCATTTTTTTTCACGCGTTTAGTTGCTCCAGTGGCGGAATTTGCCAACTGCATGAGTTTTTTCACGACTGTCCTTGGGTTGACTTTTTAAAAAATGCTATATAAATTTAAGGATGTGTTTCCCAACACTCTAATCTAGATCAGGGGTGTCCAAGCTTTCGCAAAGAAGGCCAAATTCGATCGTGTGGAAGCACCCGCGGACAGCAGTTCCTTCCGAAAGTTTTTACGGCGAGGTGCGGGTAAGCATAATCCAGGTAGTTCACACATGCTTTGAAGCAGAATCACTCCTTTGAGGCGGATTTTGTGGTCGTATGTGCTCCCAGCCCATCAAAACACAATGGGGAGCGTCTTAACCAGCAAGAAACTGCTACTGCTCTTATGCAGAATCCCTCTTGCGAATCATACACAATCAGAAACCAAAGCCATGTGAAACCAAAGGGACATGTACGATCAGAAACCAAAGAACCATGTGAAATATGCCAGCAGGCTGCATTTGGACACCCCTGCTCTAAAATGCAAACAAGTTCTTACAGCGTTACAGCATTCAGAAATTAAATATTTCAGTTATAAAATATTCGCTGTACAAGCAGTTAAATGTTTCTTTTTTTGGTGGTAGCACTCAGGGACTGCATCTGATTTGATCATTGCTGGTTTACTTTAGTTGTAAAACAACGAAAGGACCTACATAGCAAGACTAAAATTAAGAAGTATCCGTAAGCAGTAACTTGTTTTGAAATGTTGTTCATTCAGGCGCAAGCTGGTCAACCGTACTCAGTGTTGGAGCTTTATAAGACACTGATTTCTCTGCGTTCCGACCTCACTTTCTCACGCGGATGGCTGTGCGTAATTGGTTCAACGCAAAACATGGTCGTGTAAGTTACTCATATGATGAGTGTGTGAAAAGAATGCATAAGATCCAAAGTGAAACTGATAAGGATTGCAGACAAAATTTATTGTAGAAGGTTAAGTTGCAAGGTATGTCTTTCAATGCACTGTTTAATTTATGTATGAGCATAGACTGTAGAGTCACACTTGCAAGCAGCATTGTTTTCTGTGTTATAACCAAAAATCAAACTTGTCGAAACGAGTTTGCAAAGAACCTGCCCTGTTTCATATTAAGTGATATAGTGCAGATCCGCAACCGGGGGGGGGGCAACCGGGCAATTTTCCCTACCCAAAATATTCAAAATCATGCTTAGTTGTTAGTTACAACGAGTTACAATCATTTTGCCCCCCCGAAAATATCACCTGGTTGTGGCTTTTACATAGTGCCGCTAGAAGGGCGCGAGGGGAAGCTGTTCTCGTTTATTTTATTACAAAGTAGCAGCTTTTAGGTTTGCAAATTTTCAAGCAATATGAACTGCTAAGGTTGTGTAGGCTGCTCACTAATAATGTCTCAGTAGTTGGCCATGGTTTATAAATAATATGCAAAGCAACACATTTACAGTCAAGTCAAAGTTAGGTTTGCTACAAGTCGGCCTTTCTGCTTACGCATTCTGTTTGCGCTTTGTGTTGAGTCAACGTGGTTTGATTCCATAGCTGTGGTTTTGTTGCTCCGTAGTTGGCGTCAGAGACTTTTTCAGGTTTAGTGAAAGTAATTATTTGAGAAAGGTGTATTTTCCAGTTTTTGCTTGCTACAGCTTGTGTTTTGATTCATTCATTTTAGCCTTGACTTTGTTTGCTTACTCTCCCCTTGCTTTAGCTCTTAAGCCTTTCACGCATAAGCACTGCTTGCCGGCTTCAGGACTGAGGACGCATAAAATTACATAAAATTGATGGCGTGTTAGAAAAATTTGCTAATTAATTCGACTGTGTCGCCTTTGTGGGGACTAGTACCTTGAACATTTTACAGACATGTTACGTTTTGCCCCACTTTCCTACAGAGACACAAGGAAAACTTGTTCTTACCTCAATTTTTTTAAACAACTAACTCCTAGTTTGCCAATTTTCTCGCAACTTTAGATTATTTTTCATACGTTTTTTGAACGGTTGTCAGTGGAATTTAATTGTGATACGTAACTGTTCATCATATGTAATGCAACACATTTCCGTGACGTAGTGTTTATGGTATTCTCAGGTGTTTCTGACCAACTTTTTATTAGCGTCAACATGACTTCGTCGATGAGGTCTTAGCCGCAAAATGGAGATGATGCATTTACAAATTCAATCTAAACTGTTGTAATGACGCAAAAATTGTTGAAGTAAAATTTCAAAAATAACAAATTTTAATAATTAATTGCTTGAACTCCTTTAAAAATTTCATCGAATGACGATAACAAATAGCTTCTAGGTCCTATTTTGGTTAAATCTCACATCAAACAATTGGTCGTCTGAAAAAGGTATATTTTGTGTATAAAGTACATTGAAATATCGGTTTTGAGTGGTAGAATTTGATCTCTAGCGATTTTTTACCAAATGTTCTATGATTCAATAGTAGCACCATTAGATTAAAGATTCGTAATCCCGTATACTCACTTTATTCATTCATAGTCACGCAAAGAATGCTTCGATAAAAATTCAAAACATTCCTTTCTTTACATTGGGCGGAGGCATTAGCTCAGTGGTGAAGTGTCCGCCTCTCAACTGAGAGGTTTTGATTTTGATCTACAGCCACTGAGTGAATCACCATATCGCTCCTTGCTCACGAGCGTTTACCCAAACCGCTGCGGCAATAAGCATATTTCAGGCTTCAGCCTGCCGCCACTTGCCATCAATACATAAAATTATATTTCAAGTGCTGTGCGACTTTTGAATCTGGGGCAGTTTATGAAAACACGAGACGATCGGCTTCCAGGCATTCCGGCGCTTTGCATGCACAGGACAGTTTCCTGCCGTACTTCCATCCTTGTTGTATCCAAACGCAACTGCACCACAAGTCACTTGTCCTCAGGACATTTATGAGTCAAATCAAGATAGGAAGGGACAATTGTTGACTGTAAGAACAGCGTTAGAAACACATATATTTTCCATTCTATTTCCATGTTTTGAAGCCAATGCATTTGTTGTGCAAAATGAGTTGTGCTCTTGACGATTTGCAATGTTATGATCAGGGGTGGACATTAGGAGAAACTAACAAATCGGTCACCTCATGGCCTCCCTTTTTTCAGAGATGCCGTAGGACCCTCTTGAGAGTTTCGCACTTAGCTTTGGCATTGTGTGTTGAAAAGCTTATGAACCACTATAAAGCCACCTTTAAAAAGCTCTGAAATAAATCGTACGTTTTTCAAAATAAAGCAAAAACTGCCGTATGTACAAATGCGCTAATGGGGGACCCTCAACAACCTTAATGTGTAGACGAAGAAGAGTTTAAAATCAAATGACTTCCAACATTTCATACTGTGAAATCAACCTTCATGCAGAAGTAAAATACCCATAAAAATTGATTTGCTTTCAGCAAATAAAGATTATGTGTAGCTTGTACAAAATATAAGGACCCTTTTTCATGTAAGATGAAGAAATACAGACCCCCTTTGTTAAGACCACATGTAGTACACAAGAATCTCACCAATTTCACAATGGAAATGGGAAAAAATATAATTCTTTTATCCACTTAGTGCCACATCTGCCATCCGCAGTGGCGATGTTTTTCCCCTTTTTAAGAGTTTGCCTCCGGCCGTTACATTTCCAATATCCACACTTGCTTAACACAACAGTAAATCTGTTCACAAGCTTAAACGTTTTTTCTTAAGCAGAAGCAACAGGGGAAATGGTTATAAAGTTTCAATCGGAGTAAATTTGTTACTGATGCATTTTTACTTAAGTTTTTGAAAAGTCAAAGTTTCTTTTAAGCATTTTGCTAGCATAATGTATTTGGCTGATGTTTGAGCTGTTGGAACACTTTTTTTTCTTCATTTAAAGTCTACGTGTGAGACATTCACGTTCCAACCTTGGCATCCGCAGGGAATAACGGACGGGCTCTCAGTTCTTATTTGCTCGATTTCCTGCAATTATTATGGGCTCGATTCTCTGTTGTTAGAAGATTTTTATCTTTTCCAAACATGAAAATCATTGCTTGCTTTTCAGAAAAAGTAAGCATTGATTTTCATGCACGAGAAAAGCTACAAATCTTATGTAAACTCAGCTTAAACAACTTCTTCGAATTAGTGGAGTTTTGTGTAATTGCGTATGTAGTTGCAACGTGTACTTTTGAATGTGCAGCACTGTCAAAACAACCTTTGAAGTGCATTTTAGTCGTAATGGCGAAAAATGTATTTTTACTTCTGTAATGGAAAAGTACTGAAGGGTAGTTGCAACACAAGCTACCTGTGTTAGGAAACGAATATTTCAAACGTTTTTGTTACAGTTTCGTTCGAGAAATGCCGGGAACAGAATCCTACCTCATTGCAATCAATTTCAGTGAAGACATAGAAGACAAACTTGACCTCAACGACAAATTTGGTGACAGCCTGCCAGAATCCGGAGAGTTTATAGCTTCAGCAAATGCCAACACACAAAGGAACGTGCCTTTCAACCCGCTTGTTGTAGGTGGAGGGAATGGAGTTGTGGCCAGATTTAAACCAGCGGCAGTGAAAAGTCAGTTCAACAGAAGAGCTGACATAAGTGGCCGTTGCTTCAATCCTCGTAAAGTGTGCGTTGATGCTATTGGAATTTTGGAGGTTTGCTGAGTATAAAACAAGTAGAAAATTTTGCATTGAGCGCCGGCGTTGGGTGAATCCCCAATTTTGCAGATCCTGTCGTAGGGTTCTCAGAGAGTTTTTGATTATTTTTAGTTGGACACAGTTGACTTAACTTAGATAATGTTTATTTCAACTGAAGTTGGAGGCAAGTTGACGGAGCGTGGGAAGCTCTTTTGGAATTCACGAGTAAAAACAAAGATTAATCCTACGCCGTTATAGTGCATGTACAGTACATTTATCAAAGTACTCAATCGTCGTTTTCCAAGTTTTATCCAATCGTTTTTGCATCATTACAATTAAAACTTCTGTGTACGGTGGGTCATTCAATATTGAGATTTTAGCTGCAAACAGATGAGGATCTTGGGGAGATAGTTTGCAGAAAACGAAGGATTTGTTTCTGAGAAACGGTTTTGTAAAGTTAGTTATCTTGGCAAGTTGAATGCTGCATAGACAGGAATGGCGTCTCCTATAAATGATGCACAGACAGGAATGGCATCCCCTATAAATGATGCACAGACAGGAATGGCACCTTCTATAAACTTTCGGTAACAGGCCAGGTAGGGACGCAGCGAGATGTTGCCAGGAAAACACTTGTGAATAGGTCATGATAAGAATAGGAAAAAGGGAATTTCAGCCAGAGTTTGTCATTTCGGTACCAAAAGAATTATGTTCCAGGAAATCATTACTTTTGCATATTTACATCAAAACAAATTTCTCAAAAAATTGCGGATGTCCAACATTTCCAATTCTGAGACTTTTATATGACCTACACAGTGGCGTGCGTATTACGATGGCAAATATCTTGCGATTGTTCTGACCTGTTGATTCAACAACATGCGATCTTTTGTTTAAATTGCCTGCAAACCGATGATGCAACGTTGTAGATCAATAACACCTTGCGTGTCATCTGCTGTTCGCACAATTTTCCTTTTGGTTGAATAAGTGCACAGGTTTATGACTTGCACCTTTTACTGGATGCGGTTTGTGAGGCAGAAAGGACGAAAACATTGTTCGTCCGATGCTGACAAAACCAACTTGACACCGCAAACCGTAGTCTCTACGTTTCAGGTTCAGTAATTGTTGCACGTCTACGCTTGCAGTGGACTCGACGCAAGACCTCTACCACAAAAAACACTGTATGACCGCAAAAACGGCTTTCCGTGTACTCCTAGATATGGCAAAAGTCGCTATGTAAATGGCGCGACTGGTTTGCCCAGCGGTATAATTTTGGCAGTTACTGCCATGGATTGTGCAAAGTTAATCAATACTCAAAACAATCGCGCACCGATCGTCACGCGCGTGACCAAGACACCGTTCGGGTTTTAGGCACAAGGGACCACTCGAAAAATTCACAACTGTCTGTCCCCAGCAACTATGTACAAGTGGAGTCTTCGCGTTGCGCCCGCTACTCATCTGAGGAGACGAATCGGGATGGGGAAGAGTGTTTCTATTCTGGGAGACTTGAAAGGCTCGCGTAAACGGCAATCTTGCCAAAAGCTAGTTACTGGAGACTGGAACGCTTCGTCACTCACAGGAAAAGAGATAGAACTGGTTGAGGAAAGCAAATGACATTCCTAGGATGTTGCTGGCATCTCACTGACTGAGCGTCTTGGTTCCAACACTGTTGAGCTGGACGATGAGTGGAAACGCATTTACTCAGGCGTTGAGCCAATAAAGTTTGCCCAGGCTGGGTGGGGATACTAATAAGCCTTGAGTTGACGAGCTGCGTTGATGAATGGATCCCACTAGGACAGGGATTTCAAGCCAGGGCCCTCGGTTCTCCGAAGGCCACCAGCAGAGACCTTTACTAAATAATATTTCGTTTTGCGACGCTAACTTCCGGGGATCGGATAACCGCTCGTCACAATAATAGAAAATAATAATGTTGTCCCTTTCCGAATTAAACGCTTGAGTGTTGTTTCAAGACGTTCAGGACAGCCAAGACAGGCTTCACTTAACAGAAATGAAACAGGTTTCGACAACTAATAAATGACAAAAGCACAGAAAAGAAAAACAGCTACAAACTCACAGAAATATAAGAGAAGCAAGCATAACAAACGACGAATCTGAAGTACAGATGGGGCGAAGAGTTTTCTGAGGGGTCCCAAATTTTACATGGATAGTATGCATTTTACATCGATAGCACTAACACAGTTTTCCAGGGGAAGCCCCATGAGCCCCACTTAGTTACTTGCCTGTGTGATACCATTAGAAATTAGTTACCTTTTTCAGCTAGCTCAGACTCTCTGGGCTCCCGGTCGACTAGGTTAACGTTTTAGGAAAACCAAAAATATTTTTAAAGGTGCTATGACTAATAGTTTATTACAAGGGTGGGCAATTAGTTTGGTTCGGGGGTCACTTTGAAAAGTCCGCGTTCAGCGGAGGGCCGAACACCAGGGCCGGCCCTTAGCCGATTGGACCGATTGGACCGATTGGTTCCAATCGGTCTTCGCGCCAAAGGCGGACCTGCGCTACGCCTACTACTAGCCTAGGCAACCTTACACTTTCAATCGAAGCTGCTTGCATAGTTCCGACGCGGGGCCCACAGTATTTTTAAGCGTGGGGTCGTTGCCAACGAAAATCAAAGTTAACGGCGCGGTTTTTAAAGCATTCACACAATTCGTTCTTTTATCCTAACGATGGTAGTTATTTACCGTAATGTGTAGGCAAGTTTTTTCAATAGAACAATGCGTTTTGTCGCATGCAGTTTTTTCAATAGGTAACAGAGAAGGCTTTAGTTTTGAAGCTGGTTTCTGTTGCGGTTATAAGCGTTTAGTATTTGGCAGGTTAAGTTTTAGTAGTTGCCGCAAGTTACGGTGCATTAGTGTTCTGCTGTTCCAATATTTACTACAATTTGTCTTTTGTAAGTTAACTTTTGTTGGTAATTGCAAATGTGTGCTTCCTGGTCAGTCTTATTCAATTTCCCTCTCGTAGATAAATGATGAGGCAACCTGAGATTGACGCAAAACGTTTGAAATAAACCTAATTTTAATTATGCGAACTGAATGACTGTTACACATGTGCAATAAATATTGGTTCCAAAAAAATAACACAAAATTTCGTTACGAATAGTAACAATAAAGCCATGTACACATTGTTTTTGGGTCTCATGTGAGGCCTTGCAAACCGTGTGCCTTAGACCTAACAATCGCTAATACATGGGTTCGCTTTTAGCCGTTAAGTCAGGGAAGACACTCATAATTCTCAGATTACTTAGCCTCCCCTAAGCTCCTGTTCTGTCCCTAACCATTAAAATACCAAAGAACCACTAATAATAATTATTTGTATATGCCTTTATTATTTCATGACACGATCAGTACAAGGAACGTAGAAACTCACCAATAATGTATCAGATGTTACTGGAGTCAACTCTCCATTTCCAAATGCGATTCCACAGGAGCACATGGAACTCCTGTAATCAACCACAGTCTTATAGATCCTTCAATCTAGACGAAATACTAAGACTGACTGGCTAGTCGGAACACATATTGTTTTTATGCAGAGCGCCAGTCGTTTATTGTCCTGCCTCTTAGAGACTCCGTTTTTCTTACAGGATATCATGACCTGAGACCTATCTTCGTTGACTGTATACTAGGGTAGAGCTTTAGGTTAAGCTAATTTGGGGCAATAGAAGTTTACACCGCGGGAAACATAGTTTCATCGTCTTTTGTTTTTACGAAACAAAGTGACATAGCTTCGCCGTCCTGTGTTTTTACGAAACAAAGTGGCATAGCTTCGCCGTCCTGTGGTTTTACGAAACAAAGTGACATAGCTTCGCCGTCCTGTGTTTTTACGAAACAAAGTGACATAGCTTCGCCGTCCTGTGGTTTTACGAAACAAAGTGACATAGCTTCGCCGTCCTGTGGTTTTACGAAACAAAGTGACATAGCTTCGCCGTCCTGTGTTTTTACGAAACAAAGTGACATAGCTTCGCCGTCCTGTGTTTTTACGAAACAAAGTGACATAGCTTCGCCGTCCTCTGTTTTTACGAAACAAAGTGACATAGCTTCGCCTTGCGCTCATGTCACGGGCCAGGGTGACAGAACTCCGCGTTAAGCTTCTGTCACGGGCCAGGGTGACAGAACTCCGCGTTGAGCTTCTGTCACGGGCCAGACTGTCAGAGACTTCCCTTGATGTCAATGACCAGTCTAAAGGTGACTTGGAACGTTCGTCAAGGGATCAAGCCAGACAGTCTTTTGCCTCGCGACCCCAAGACTTCCAGTGGAGCACTACAAGAATTGAACAAGGCAGGTGCCTTTTGACAATAC
>Ga0210059_1011281_pt1 | contig 13685 bp, 11 predicted proteins | sample Ectturendosymbi2_FD_188042 | JGI IMG/M metagenome (GOLD analysis project Ga0210059, IMG submission 188042) | Ecteinascidia turbinata endosymbiont from Florida, USA - Sample 2 (SPAdes) (version 2) | ecosystem: Host-associated > Tunicates > Ascidians > Unclassified | place: Key West, Florida...
TCTAAATCTTGCTTTAATTTTTCATCATTTCACCAGCAAGCTTTAGCTTGCAATTTACAGTGTTGAAGATGCGTCAGTTACGTTAAATCGATTACCTAGTAAATCAATTTGGGATTTGAACAGGCTGAGTCGACTTAGTGAAAGATGGTTTTTGTCCTCTTCTATAAAAAAATGTTGGGACTCCACAGCCTTTCGTCTGTGCGTTATTCAGTTGCGAAATTGTTGTTATGGTGTCTTCGGATATATCATAGTTCCTGTTTTTCCTGGTGGCATCTTTTGCTTAGTTCCTAACAAAAAGAGAAAAGAGGATTGTGCGGCATTAAGCACATGTACCGATTACAATACGTTATGACATAATCAATCACAAATACGCTTACGGCATGGCATTGGAAAAAAAACGGGCCTTTTCAATAATTCAATCCGTGTTTCGCATAACAAGAATTGCCTCATTTTTGGAAGTGAAACGTTCATCTAAGTCATGTCATTCCGCACAGACCTCGACAGAATGCAGACATCAATTAAACTGTTATATGAACGACGTGGGAACATTTTCTGTGAAGCAAATAGTTTTAATACCAATAAAAACATGTTTAACAAACAAAGCAATCTTTTTAGCTCCGAAAACGTGGGGCTTGTTGCGACCACTGGGTCTTGGTTTACATGAACTCGCTGGCAGCTGATTTGTCCTTGACAGCGTCACTTTCCCCACGAATTTTGAATTCATCGGGCGCAGACAGAAAACACTCTTTCTTGAATGTTCTTCCACTATATGTCAATTCAAAACACAGGTCAACTATTTGTAATGCATAAAAAATCTAAATTTAGTTCTATTTATTTTTGCATTTGTGGTGGGAGTTTGGTCTCCACGTGTTTGCCTTCGAAGGTTTTTCTTTATTTGGTGCATTTTCTAGAAATCCAAACTTAAACTTAGACAATGTAGATTCGCAGTTCGTTGTCACTCGTAACAAATTTAATGTTGGAGAAAGACTGATGCATAACATACAACTGATAGCTCCATTTAAAATCATGGCAAAAGCTGACCTTGCATAGCTTCAGTTGAATTTCTGACTCCTTTAAAAACTCAGCAGATTTGTCAAACTTGTTCTACTTTTTCTAAGCACACTACCATGCAATCCATGCAGTGGGTAAGATAGGAGATGGATTCGCCTTTATTTAGACTGATATTGATTTAAATATATATGCAAGATTGGAAAAAGTGAGAAGAGGCTGATATGTTTGAGAAAAACATAGTTCATTGCTTTTCCTGCCTGTAGCTCATAAGAACGCCAAAGCACATTTAAGCAATTCAACCTGCACCGAACACGTTGTACGAACAAAGGTCACGAATGTCGCTGTGAAGAAGTAGAGGGTCGAAGGTCTTGCCTCGAATGCCGCTCTGCGTACTCAGAAAAATGCAACGCCACAAAATTCATGACGTCGTTGTCCAGACGTTGGACAGTGAACTTTGGATGTTTGTTTTTTTGAAACTCAACGCATTTTTATCACAGTAGGGTCATGGGGTGGTGCTGAGTTGATTTTTGTTCAGGGATGTGTTAATGTAGCATTCTTGGTGATGAAATAACAGCGTGTGTCCTATGCATAATTGTTTTGGCAGCATGTTTTGAATTGTTAAACTGTGGTGATGCGTATTTTATGTATCATCAACAAACTAGCGGCCTCAAATGTTTTTTGGTGTTTCATATTCATTTATTTATTTCCGCCTTTATCTCAAGTGTCTGAGACTCAGACACATAGTCCGTACAACAGGCGAAATTAACAGAACATAAGAATACCAGAAACGCGTAATTACGCAATAACACCTGGTAGGTTTCGTGCGCGAAGACAGTATGATTTATTGACCTTCACAAAGCTTTTATAGAGCTTACTTAATTATGTCGTTCTCGAAATAAATCTACGATGAAAAGTTCCAAACTGGAAGATTTGACGTGTTATTGAAAGCAAGCTGATGCAGTCCGTTCCGATCAAAGTGCAGAAGGAAGTTCCATCGAGGTTTAATGCGATTCAGCTGCTGGACCTTGCGTTGGAATAGCACTTATGCTTGCAGTTGCGCTTTGAGCACTGGTGTTTTTTGTGAAAATCACATCGATTAAATTTTAAGTGAAATGGTTTTCGCAGACCTTAGTGATAGGACTTTGCGATGGATTCACGCTGTGACATTCCGCACCAAAGTGTGCGCAGCTGTGAAATTTGTCAAGCGCTGAATGCCGAGCTACTTGTGCTTCGAATCGAGAAATATCAGCTAAATTGGTTCGGCCATGTGTCCAGAAAGACTCTCAAAAGATGACTACATCCCCGGCAAAGCGGCCCAGAGGTCGACCAAAAACCAGGTGCAGTGACTACATCTCCACCATGGCTTAGTCCCGTCTTGGTGTGGAGCCAGGAGAACTATCATAGATTGCTGTTGACGGCGAGTTTTTTTAGTTGCCTTGGACTGCTGCTGTCTTTGTGACCATCCCGAGAGGAAAAGCTGGTATGAAAGTGAATGCAAGGAATAGTTGTTGCACGATTACAGTCGCCAGTCCTCAGAGCAAGAAATGTCAGACAGTTGGAAAGGTTTGATCAACTGTACAATTGCAAAAACCGTCAAAGAAAACACAAATGTTGATTTCAGTCTGTTAGTAAACGAAAAATGGAAGGGCGACGATATGAAATATTTCGCATCTTCAGGACGCAGAGGACCGAAAGAAAAAGAGAGATATAACCATGCAGAGCCGGATTAAAGGGTATGGGGGCCCGGGGCAATTTTCACTGTAGGGCCCTTATGACGTATTTCGTGACGTCATCATTTGTAAAAGTTACGTTTAAGCTGATTCGCAACGTTCTCGTTTGCTTTTTCCGATAGTCGAGAACGTGCTTACTCAAGTGGACACACAGTTAGCTGTGAGAAGGGACATTTTGATATGAACACTAAGATGTATTGTTACTAAGAAACAATATCTCGTGACTCGGCAAGAAAACAACATTAACCCGAACAATAGTCAGAAACCAGAGATACAATCAAAAACACCGGAAAAATAGCACGTCGGTATGGCCAGCCAGGCTGAGTGTGAAAGGTGCTTCGAAGATTATGTTGTGATTTCCACCTACATTTTCAGGTGCTCTGGTTAACGCCACTGCTTGAGAAAGTTTTGCTGGAAAAAAGGCGAATTTGTCGCAGGGTTTTAGGTAAAACTGCCAGATCCTTGCGCTTTGCTTCGTTAGGAACTTTGCACTTTTTATCTCCTGAAGGCATTACACATCACGGCATCGCGCTAGCTGAACACTGTCATCTATTTTTCTGTTCTTTTGTAGAACGAAACCGGGACACGCAATAACATGCGGTGTAAATGGCTTGACTAGTTTCATATGTTCATTATGTATCACAACGACAGTAGCCATAAAAACGAAAGTGCGTTTCCACCGTACTTTACCCTTTATGATGAAACAAAAGGTCACAGTTCGGCTGGGCAACCTGTAGCTAGACCAGAATTTCTCAAACGTTTTTGTTACATCGCCCCCTTTTCACTCCCGTTTTCGTTTTCGCCTTCCAAGCCTGATAAAGCAAACACATGTAGTATTTTTTGGCGGTAGCGGTACCATTTATAGCACAACAATCCAATCTGTTACGGTATAATAGCTGAACCAAGCAATTGTATTACGACGCTAATAATACGTTCAGAGTTCAATCCACACTGCAGCCGGGCACATAGACGAACCAGAGTAAAAATTTAACGATTAAATTGCTTGAGCAACAACCTCCAACAATTATCACATTAAATTAAAATTTTCAAGAAAGTAATTAGTCATAATAGCAGAACTGTCACCCAAGTCTTCAACAGGGGAGCTTTACGTGAGTGCAGGGGGCAGGAGCGTAACGAGGTTAGATGGCGCCCGGGGCAAGAAGCAAGTTTGGCGCCACCATGTTCGAAAATGAGGTCTTTCGGAAGCAAATGTATTGTATTGAAGAAAGTACTGGTGACATTGTTGGAATTTTTCGGCGCCCCACGCAGTGATTCGACTCCCCCGTAGTGACTCGGCGCACGGGGTATTGTGCCCCCCTTTCCTCCCCCTCGTTACGCTCCTGCAGGGGGGCTTGTCATTGTAATAATTGACAAAACTCCACTGAGTTATAGTGTTTCATATTTCAACTTGGGGGAGCTTGGTGCATTGTTTGGGGGGGGCTAAACCCACCAAAGCCCCCCGTGGCGGGGGGACTGCATTATAGTAGGCTACTGAGGTTAACGCAATGATTGATTAATGTGAGCGGTTGAGTGTTTTCGCCCCTTTGTGTCGTTTTCCACCCCTATTGCCCACTTTGTTTTTTTCGCCCCTTGTCCCTCAAAATCAACCCCAAAGGGCGATTCCGGCCACTTTCAGAACCACTGATACGGCACAAAATGTTACGGGATCATTGATACTATACACCAGTGGTTCTTAACCGGGGGGGGGGCGTCAATGAATTTCCAGTGAGGCGGGAGACCTTACGCGCCCTACAACTTGGAAAGATTGCTCAAGGAATTTACCAACTAATACATCTGTTGTTACAGCTTATTTAAAGTCAAGGGGCTTGAAATAAAGGACAATTACTTAAGAACCACTGCTATACGCTAAGCAGCAACCACAGCAGCAGGACTAGCTTCAGCACGCACAAAGTATCGCGTTCGTGACATTTGTGCAGTAGGCGTGATGCAGATGCACGAGTAGATAATCACATCCATGCCAAAAGAAGGATTATTAGGAAAAAGTTGCCAGAAAAATTAAAATATATTTGCATTGAACAAAACCGAAAATATTTACATTCAGTAGTGATTACTAAAACTTGCTTTGCTTTGGCGAAGAGGGTTCACTGAGGATGTGCTGCTGCACAGATCCTCTCGCCAAACTAGCAGAAAGTTAAACTTGTAGAGAAATCAATAGATGTACTCAATGCAACATCGGAATATAGATTTTTATTCTTGTATCGCTCCTGGATCATAATTTTTGAAAGGAGTATCTTATGTAAAACAAATAATTGTCATCACGGGGGAAACCTTGGAGCGAAGGGCCGGGGGTAATTGCCCCCGTTGCCCCCCCCCTTTTATCCGGACCTGGAACCATGAATATCCCAAAATGGACGATATAACACAGATGAATGACCAACGTGGCTGCTTGTAGTTAACCCCTTCTCATTTACTCTTGTTTCCCGACACTTCATTTCCATTGCTTTATATCTGTGGTTTCTGTAGCTCCGTATACATCCATACCACGTTTTTTCGTTAGTGTATTTTGCATTCAAGTTGTTTAATGGCAGTTCTCACAATTCTTATTTTCCGGCAACGACCACCGTTTCTAGGAATCTGACTATGGCATTATTTGCGTTTTTTTCATATGTTTATCGCCGCCGAAACCGGTGAAGGTAACAGATTCTAAAATAGTTCAAACGCAAACCAGGAGCATAGTTTAAGAGAAACTCAGTTCGACTGTCATCTTAGGTAAATTTTAAAGAAAATGTCGCCCAGTCCAGCAAAGCCCCCAGGTCGATTAGAAAGATGAGCCGCAACTTAGTGTGGTTGCATCCCAATCACCGAAACGAAAATCGACTGCAGGTCTGCAATTGTAGTTGTTCGAGTGTTGAACGGAGTTCAGTTACGATAGAAATGCAACCGTGCGTATTTTTATTCAAAAGCAGGTGGGAATCTGGAAAAATTTGATTAAACGATTAGTTAAGCTTTGATACTTTTTAAAGTGTAAAAATTTTTGAAGTAAGAGCTAAATTCATTAAAATTGAGCAGACATGCAATGGTGTTTTCACAGGGTTGTCCATGGGACATATTTATCTGTCCCATCCCCATCCCATAGCAATTTATGCCTGTCCAATCCCATGGGATTTCCATTACATTATTATAATATTAATATGGAATACAATTCAATTAAAATTATTAAATTTATGAAGGTTTAAGTTTAGTATCAACTAAATAGGACTACATGCACAAAGAGACATGAAAAACGACAAAATTTATTGACTTTAAAATTCAGAAGTATAGTCTAAGTATGACAATTCAGTAACATTCTGACACTCTCATTCTATTTTTGAGTCTCATGGGAAATACAAATGCGTGCTGTCCCATCCCATCCCATGGGACATTTCCCACAACATTCCCATAGGAATGACATCCCCATGGACAAGCCTGTGTTTTCATATTTGTTCGGAAAGTTGCAAGGAGAATTTGCAACTTTCAGCAAAACGAAGAACACTTCATGTGATTGTTGGAAAACGATGCTTGCGCAAAAATTCAGAAAGTTGATAAAAATTTTTGCAAAACAAATTGTTTGTGTTCACCCCATTGCTTTGCTGAAAGACATTGCAATGCTTGTTTCTTGCTAACAGTTACGCGTATGTGGCTTAATATTTAACACGAGTTGTCCAATAAACAATGAACTGAACTGTTACATGCACGATTCTGCGGCCTTGTGTGTTCTGCAGTCTTTCATTTCTAGCGAGATCGCCTCAGCTGTTAAGTCACTTCAACTATAATCTACTCCAGGGAATGACCCAAAGTTACCTCGAGAGAAAACCTGCTAATCTCGCCACAGGTCACGCTTCGTCTCGTAGACTAAACCCAGGTGTATTGACGTCATAAAAGTTGAGATGCACAGATTTTTTTGTGGAAGATCGCGTTGGTTGAGAGACATCTAGCTCATTTCAAATTTCCATAGAGTTTCAAAGAAGATGTTAAAGAAAATTGCTCTGAAAGTGTCGTTATCTGCTGAAACATATAATGAGCACCGGAATTGTTGAATCTGTTTTCCACAACACGTTGATAACCGGAGAAAGTCGTTCGTAACGCACCAGAAACAAAACAATGTTTTATGAGATAGTACTTGTCAATGTTGACTCCCTCAAGCAAAGGGCGAGGAAAGTATTCACAAGCTTGAAAGCAGAAAGTTCGTTTATTGGCCCAATACTAATACTTTTGTTAAATATAGTTGTATTGGCGACACTAAATAATATTGTTCAAAATAAACTGAAAATGCAAGAACACTGAAACAAACAATTAAAGTAAACAAAAATACTACTCAAAATGAAGCAACTATGAATACATAGTGCCAATGTAGGGGTAATGAGATGTATTGAAATTAATTAGTGAACCACAAATGAGTCGAGACATCTCTTTATCCACACACACCACGCCAAAGAACGTACCCTGTTTTGCTGAAGTCTCAAACGTGGATTGCAACAAAATAATTGCCATTGATTTTTAAAGATAATTTGTCCTCATTTTATGAGCAGAACATTCACTGTTGGACGAAAGAAAATTAACACCTTTGCCTAATGGTTTTCGATGTAGAACACGTTTAACGGTTGATTTGTTGTGACCTGAAATGTACTGAGGTCGAATGTGACGCGAGAGTGGTTTCATCACACACTGGCCACACATCGTAGGCGTGGACAAGGCACGGCAGCCACACGCGTCACTGCATTTGCTAAAACCGTCGACAGAGTGCGCACGTTTGCCAGTTCATTCAGAGAGGGGGACGCTCGGCGAGGTACAAGTATCTTTGGCGGTGTTAGAAGCGACCTGAGGCTACAAGCCTAGAAGAATAAGTTCACGGTTCGTTGAAGTTAAAGTGTGGCTCCGGCCTGGTTCTCGCAATAATGACGCAGCCGTTGCAGTGGAATCGGCACTTTTGATCTTTGATTGAGGGATGAGATTTAATTAATGTCCGGAAAGGTGGTGATGTGCCAACGATTTCAATGCAATAACTTAAAACGGTACGGCGCTTTCCAGAGCGCATGAATGCGTATTCGCATAGTGAAAAATTCCGTATCTGTAGCAAAGACTGCGGTTGAAATTGTTGTGTTGACAGTCGTGGCATATATTTTACAATTGCATCGTTTCTGAACCTTTGGCCACTGTAAGAAAACCATTCAAACTATGTGGTTGCTGCATGCTTTAGAAGAATCAGCCCACTGGGCTCTCCGTTCATTGCTTTGCGATAATTTAAACTTGCAAACATCTGTATTCAAGTAACATAGTCTCCTAAAACGCAAAGAAGTTGAATCGATCAAGAAATCTTGTTTGCTGATCAATTTAATTTAAAAAAAATTATAATTAAAAAATGCTGATCGATTCAACATCGTTGCCATTGTGGAGGCTAGTTACTTGTAAAAAGTGCAATTGCCAATAAAAAATTCTATAGCATGGCGTATGTTTCAAATCAGCAGTAAAACCAAAAAGGAAGGCAAATCTTTCTGTGCTGACAATGTTCAGTAGGAATTTCTGAAAGTAAGTTTGTACCGTTCAGATCATTCGAGTTCGTTACGATTGTAAGTAATTTACGAGAGGTAGATGTTGCGTTGTAACCTCAAAAATCGTTTATAAACTTTGCGTGGCGCAAACGCTCGCTACGAAAATTCTTTACGAAATAAACATCGCTGGCAAAATCATACCAAGCCTGTGTCTTCAGCTGAGCAGTTCATTATAACCAGCACGTACAGCATGCCTGATGTCGTGTTTGTGACAAACAGAGACGAAATGCTGCAGAGCAGAGCAAACAGTTTGGCAATTATTGTTATGCGCATCAGGAACCTGCCCGATAAGCGGAAGCTCGTATCAGTTGCGCGCGTCATCATTGGACGTTTGCTCATAACTGCAGGTGGTTGCAGAATCATTGCATGAAACTCGTGCACTTGGTGTAGAAATTTTGCTTTAGGTTTGGAACGCAACAAATGAGACGAAAGTGGCTACTGTGATTATTTGACGCGGTTTATAAGAACGTTCTGTAAAATCACTCCGAGAAAATGGGGTTGCAAACTGTAGTACAGGATATCAGATGTCTGGATATGTAGAATGGAGAAGAGTTGATAGCTGCTCTCCCAAGACAAAGGAAAGGTGATTGGATTACGGACCACTGGTTACTCACTCAATGCAATAGTAGAAACCAAGAATGATGCTGTTTTCAAAGCATTGCTTTTTTCTTGGGAGTTTCGTGCGGTTTGCATTTGATGTACACCGAAGGCTTTACAGTCATATTCTAACCTGAAGACTTTAAATGGCCATGAAGGAATACAAATCCACACCACTTGGTGAACAACCTGTCGATAGTAAATTGTCGCCATCGCAGAGTTTAATAGTTCATTTCGGGCCGAAGTTAAGCAATGTTTGGTTTAAAGTTTGTTGAAATAAATCTCTGATTTAATGAACACCCGCGGTGTAGGTATGGAAAAATCGTTGCGTAGCTTTCCTGTCATAGTAGTAAAAAAAACAACTGGTTTGATCTAAATAGTTACAATGGCAGTAAAACTCCAAATCTAGTTGGTAAAAACAACTGAATATGCCCGAAATAGAAAAGACGCACAAGACTCGACACAGACATAAACTCAACACGGACAAAAAAATAATTAACAAACATTTGATGTTCACCAACAGCCTATCCAAGCATTTTTAGTAGAGGCTTGAAGCTGGGGATCAAACAACGTTTATGTAACGTTTCTTGAATTTGCGCCTTTTCGTTAGACTGCAAAAAAATTACAGAATTTAGTATGGTGTTGGGATAATGAAATAAACTGAAGACTAAACAAAAACAGTGATTGACCTCCTTCCGAACCCACGTATCAGGAGCACACGTTAAGGTTTACAAAATGGTTGCAAACCTTATGTTTGTTGTTTTAGGTAGTTTGCTATATTTTCTCCTTTATAGGTTGACCACCGACCCCTACGTGTCGTAACTATGCCCGCGATTTTGACCAGCAAACTTTTCTTTTAATTCAAGCAGCGTTTTCCCGAAGTATTTTCAAGAGGGGACCAAACAGCTCGTTCAGTTCGACGTGTTAGTTCTACGTCAGGCTGTGACATAGCAACTAGCAAGAATGGTGGTTGCTTAAAACCGGATGTGCAAAACTCCAAGACCTCTTCCACTGACATCAGCTAGTACTGCGAGGCCCTCACGCCTTGACAATTCAGCAGTATGAGGGCTGGTCCACCACGTGCCGACACGGCGGCCTCATCAAAGTCGTATCACGCGTCGAACGCGATGCCACCTGTGAGGTGATGTTTCACCCGTGTTCTGTGATGCTGCAGCCTTACTGGCACCCGGGAAAGATTGCAGGAATTAACCTCTTCAAAAACAAGCACGATTACAAAATTAAGTTGCCCAATACCCACCAAACCTCAAAGCAAAATTCCAGCTGTCATAGCTGTGACAAGGTAATGAGATATAGGCCTCCCGATTTCGCCCATTCCATAAACACAACAGGCTTTCCAAAAATCCTGGAATAGGCATTCCTGCAATGAAGCTATTTCTCTCCACCAGTTGAACTAATTTAGGTTAATGGAGCATGACGACCAACAGCTTTGTTACGAGCGTAACTGTGGGTGCAAATTATGTGTCTTTGCTTCTGCGTTGTTCCAAAACCTTGCTGCCGTAGTTTACCAAAATTGCCTTTCTCCTCCCCATTTTATTCCTAGCTATTCGATTCCGTGTGAATGCAATAGATGAAATCTTTGAAAATTAAGGTACGTTGATTATGTAGCTTTTTTTCACAACTTCAGCGCACAATTGGCAGTAACTCATGTATTTATAACATGGTTAGACGTCTATTTCATTATGGCATGCGATTAAGCAATATTTCTGGCAGGCATGTAACCAGCTTGAGACGCCAAGGGGCTGAAGCGTTTTCTGAGAAGGGCCCAAATTTTTTTAACCATGTCCATTATTTTTAAACTGTGTCCAACATAATTTGCCAGGAGAGGGCAAAAAGTTTGCAGGGGGACGTCGCCCGACCCGCAGCCCCGAGTTAGGGCCCGATTTCTGGTGAGACGCAACACGTCCAGAAAGGTGCCTCGCGCTATTGTTATGTGAAAACTCTTTGATGGAATCGCTGATTTGCAGTAAAAAGAGTGACATTTAAGAAGAGGTTGCAATAAACACAGGATTTGCTGCAACTCCACAACAACGAATAATTGGATGTTGTTAGAGACCGCAAGAAAAGGTTGTGCTAACAGCAGTACTTCCACAATAAAGACCCGTGTAATGCCAAAGGGAGGCATGCAGATATCATTCTTCTGGCAACAGTGTCATGACAAGATATACGGTTTCACTTGCTTTCTTTTACAGCCAGTCACAAACTCATTTGACCTTTGCTTGCCAGCAGATTTTTCGGACAAAACCATTCGCTGCCGGTCTCAGAAAACAGTTGGTTGAACTCCGATACATTGGTGTGCGAACGCAAGCGGAAGTATGTGAGCAGCTTTGGGCAACCATTTTCATCCTTTAAACAGTTCCAACCCTAGCGGTGTGTGTGCAGAGTTATTGCAGTGGCATTATTTTACTAAAAGAAACAGAACAGGCTAGTTTAGAGCAAAAAGGCAAAAGTCAGGTTTATTCTCATTTGTACAGACATTTAGCTGCAGATTGCTGATTTCAGTGCATATTGGCGGTTTCAGATGAATATTCAGTCGTATTTAGTCACTTTCGCGCGTGCTTTTGTTCTTCTCTATATCTAATGCCGGTTAGTTTCTCAATACTACAGCAACAGCATCAACAATTGCGATGTGTCATTACACCAAGCTGGTTCAGTTAAGTTTTTGCCATAAAGATACGACCTGAAACACTTAGAATAAGTTCGGTAAACCAAATCTGTTACGTTGCAGACACGAGCAATAATCACTCCAAGGCTCGACAGCAAGCTTGCGACAAGCGTCGACAATGCACAGAGTTGTCAGGATTCAGTGTTACCTCATTTGGACAACAAGTACCATGAATGATCACTTTGAGGTTTCACTCGGCCGGTGGGGAAGGAAAACATGTCCTTGAAACTTTCTAGAGCACCATTTTAAGCTTGTAGTTTCCTGTGATCATGACCCTCTTAATGCTGCTCAGCAAGGATTGAATATATGGTCTAACGATTATTTTGTTTCTTTTTTCTACGTTACCTCTGGTACCAAGTTTGTATTTTATCATCGTCTCATTTTTGTTTGCGTGTAACCATGGCCACAGTTAGAGTTACAGTTGCCACAAACCCCATTTCGAACACAAAAATGCACCAGACTATGCAAAGAACATGGAAACTTTCTGTAAACACCAATGTGTTTCCTGATTATATGTATTTTGGTGCCTGGCCAGTTGATGACCTGCTTTAGCTCTTCTTTTTTCAGTGAAACTCGGAATTTTGTGGTATTTCAACAGTACTATGGGCTCTCAGCAGTTTGTACCCTCTCCTTCTAATCACACATTCTGGTACTTAACATTTGTTTTCCTACCCGCATCAACATCCTAACAGCATTTTTGCTGTCCATACTATTGTAGTTGCTGCCTGTCCAGGATTGAAAGCGAAAAACTTGCTACGTAACGACGAGCAGTTTTCCTCAAAGTAATGAACACTCGTTCATAAGCCAAGCGTAAACCGTTTTTCTGGACATTTTTTCAAGGAAGTCCTAACGCCTTTGTCAATGAATACATCGAGACTTTAGCCAACAAGAGTAATGGAAATGAAGGAAAAAGAGATGGTTTACAGTAGGCTACGTCGCCATACCTTGCTATTAGAAAGGCAACATCCACGCAGGGAATCGTAATTTCGTAACCAGTATAATTTCGAGAACTGATAATGCAGACGACTGAGGCAGGCAATGAAGCACGAAGGCTTGCTGTAATTTTGCCAGTGGGCCGGAAAAAAAAAGAATGATAAATAACCAAATAGCCCCGAGAGACATTTACGCTTCTCTGCCTAAACGTTGACCACAGCGGTCACAACGCAGCTCAATAAATGTTATAACAAATGTCTGTGCTTGTGTTTAGTTGCTTCAAAGGAAACATTAAAGTATGCATATCCTCTTTGCATGTACTGTTTATCGTTTACATAGACTATAGATGACCTTTTATCATTCAGACACAAAGTGCATGAACGTTTGTTGTTATGAGGCGTATCCCTGTATTCAAAATATGCCGATTATCTAATTTACTGGAGGATCAACCCGATGCTGTTCTTCTTTAATAATAATAATTTGTGATGGTAATTATAACGTGCGTAACAATCACTGTTCGACATGTTTTATCCATCTTTTTGCAGAAATGTAGGTATTTCTTTGGAAACAAATAGAACAATGGTGGTCAAATCAATAAAATCCATAAAGTCTTTCCTTCAAGAAGATCAAGTCGTTTGCCCAGATCCAACCATTCACCCATTTTTTCACAGATTCAACCTAACTATGGGTCAAAAGATTCAAATCATTGTTATGTCGATAACAATCGCGCCAGTGAGATTGATTTTTGCTTCTTTCTTTTTCTTTTTGACATGGGCATGGGCTTACCTGATCACTACGTCAATGAAGAGTGAAAGTAACGAGCCATTCGGAACAACGTACGCAAGGCTACTGAAAGTCATGCGGTGCCTGGCGAGGTTGACCCTGTTCTGCGTTGGCTTTCACCGAATCACTGTAAAGGGCGAGCCAGCCTCGCAAGCAGATGCTCCTGTAATGGTCGCCGCCCCGCACTCGTCCCTTTTAGACACAGTCGTATTTTTCGTCTGCAAAGAAATTCCATCCACCGTCTCTCGCTACGAAAACTCGTCAGCGATGTTCTCGGGTACGATTTTGAAAGCCATGCGCCCTGTCCTGGTTTTGCGGCAAGATCAAGAGTCCCGAAGGAAGTCAGCGGACGAAATTGCTCGCAGGGCGCAGTCGGGAGGCAAGTGGCCGCAGACTGTC
>Ga0210059_1011282_pt1:0-12500 | contig 13684 bp, 8 predicted proteins | sample Ectturendosymbi2_FD_188042 | JGI IMG/M metagenome (GOLD analysis project Ga0210059, IMG submission 188042) | Ecteinascidia turbinata endosymbiont from Florida, USA - Sample 2 (SPAdes) (version 2) | ecosystem: Host-associated > Tunicates > Ascidians > Unclassified | place: Key West...
CCCAACAATGTCACAAACACTTCCTTCAATACAGTGCTTTTGCTTCCGACAGGTTTCAGGTGAGAGCATGGGCATGCGAAACTTGCTTCTTGCCCAGGGCGCCATCTAACCTCGTTACACCCGTACTGGTACAGTATCAATGATGGTTACACCGCTACAACTGCCTTCTGTTCATCATAATCCCTCCTGTGACGGATGTGCACATGATGATGAAAAGAATCGAGTGTGAAATAAGAGTTTGCTCGACAAAACGTAGCCAAGAAAGACTGAGCGTCACCTATTCCTTTCAAAAAAGTAAAGAAATAAAAGTTTAAGCCGCCCTTGATTACAAGTGGCAGGAAATGATTAAAAAAACTTCATAAGCCGCGGCTTACAATCGAATAAATACGGTATTCAACTGCACATACAGTTAACTGCGAGAAGAGTTTATAATATTAACATTAGAGTGTATTCTTACTAAGAAAAAATATTTCCACAGGCTAGAGAGCGACTCGGCAAGAAACAACATTCACTCGAACAATAAGCACCAACCAGAGATTGCAAACAAAAATACCAGAAAAATAACATGCAAATATGGCCAGCCAGGCTGTGTGAAAGGTCCCTCAAAACATATGTCGATATTTTCACCTACATTTTCAGGTGCTCAGGTTAACGCCACTGCTTAAACGTTGCTGCTTGAAAGTTTTGCTGGAAAAAACGTTTCAATGGCGACGTTTCTGCTAACACTGCCGATTCTTGCACTTTTTCTCCTTCGCGATTTTTAGTTGCTGATGGCATTAAAGATTTCAGCATCTCTCAAGCTAAACACTGCAATCTTTTTCTGCTCTTTCCTTCTCTCACGGACCACGCAATAACGAATAACATGTGGTGTAAATTGCTTGACCAGGTTCCAGGCGCATAGTCAAGCGGGAAATTCCCCCACCCCAATCCGAAAGTTGAACCAAAATTTTTTCAAGCTTTTGATGTGTAAGCTAAATAAATACTTCAGTGCAACTGCAAATCAACGAAACTGCTTAAGGAACATATTCTACTTCAACTTTTAGTGGAACCTTATCAAAGCAATATGGTTTGCCAATTGTCCATGATTAAGCAAATGCTCTTTATAGCGTAAAGGCTGGATAATTCATATCATGGCTGACCTTTATCTATGGTATTAAGCTCCGTGTGGAGGTTGGTGGTAATGAAATACAAACTTCTATCTAAGCGCCGCTTGTAGTCACTAACCGCAAGTAAAAGGAAGGAGTAACGTTTTGGCAGTTGTTTCTGGCGCACCAGTTTGCTGTATCCCACCTGATGGTGATGTAAACTTCATTTCAAGACCATAGCAAAAACTCCTCTGGCGTGTTATAAATACTGTACAACTTACCCTTGTCTGCAGCATTAGCGGTAGCCTTAAATGAATATCCATAGATTTTTGTTTTTGTATAGTTTGAAAACCATGACCATGATGTATGTTTTATATGCCTTGAAGCTCAAACGTTGGCTAACAAGCAATCCAATTTCAAAGTCATTTTATAACGCAATAAGACCATAGACAGTGTTTAGTAGCAATTTGTCACATGCACCAATCTATTTCATTACAGATCTGCTGTGAAATTGCTTCTCAGGATAGCCAGCATAATGATAGAGTGCTACAATCATGGGCAAAAAATAAGCCACTTGCACATTTCAGCGAAATCAAATAAACAAGTCCTTCAACCCTTTCAGTCCCGCGTGCGCCACTTTTCTTGCAGAGCTTTGCAATCCTATAACTCGCCAGGCGATTGAGCTAGAGAGCTGTTCAAACCCTCTACGGATTTAGCAAGTCTTGTAGTCAAAATCGAAAAAAAAAATTTTCGTTTTGGGTTTGAGCTTTTCTGGGGGGAACGTCACAAGTAGTTGTGTTTTTGGGTTATTTTGGCCATCTTTGCCTGGACCTGTGCGCCGTCCCAATGGGCCATTTTTTGGACTCAAAGTTTAGTTGAAATATAGGTCAAAATCCGCGTCTATAGAACCTTTGATTGACTTTCTAGTAGATCGGGAGCGAAAATTATGGCTCATAAACAAAAAATTGACCAAAATTTTGCTGCCTCAAAAGTAACTCTTGGGGGCATTACACCGCAGGCAATAACTCGCCGTCAGATTGAGCTAGAGAGCTGTTCAAACCCTCTAAAGACTGGTGAAGGTGTGTAGTTTGCAATAAAAAAATGTTTCAGTTTAGGATGTCTGTTTTTTTTAATGCTTATATAATGAGAGGATGTTTATGTTATTTGTTATTGTTTGCTGATGTCAGCAATTTTGCCCGACCTCCCTTTAAGACCCGCAGGAGCCTTTCAAATGACACAATTTTTTTTTAGTTTAGCTGTATTTTGGTTACTATTCGGGACTTTGAAGGGTCCGAACGGGTTTTCAGCGTTCCTGGTTCCAAGATTGGGGCAAAAAAAAACTTACAATTAATTTGGGAAATCCCCCAAAAGTATTGATAAAAGCCCCTTACCAATTAGCTGTTTTTTGGCCTAACTTTTGAACCAGAAACGCTAGAAACTCACTCAAGGGCTCTAAAAACGCGTGTTCTGCCTTAGAATCCACAAATACTGCAAGCCAAAATAATGGCGCGTGGGATAGGATGATGACGTCATATAATTAACCAAAATACATGCCCCTGTCATGATACCATTGGGCCAAACCCCACAACCAAATGTAAACATTTTTTTTTGTTCTAAACTACACAACGCCACTAGGCATTACGGGCTTTGAACAGCTCTCTAGCTGAATATGCTGCCGAGTTATGGCTGGCCAAAGTTTGCCCTGAAAGGGCAAATTATGCTTTTTCCGAAAAGTTTTGAATTAGGCCAAAAACTGGGTTTTTGACTCGTAATTTTGGCTACAGATATGCTAGCAAGTCAATCCAGGGCTCTATAGACGCAGATTTTCACCTAGTTTTCAACACAACTTTCAGCCAAAAGAGTGGAGCAATGGGTTGAGGCCCAGGGCGGGCCAAAGGAGGCCAAAATTTCCAAAAATGCTTTCTTTGTGACGCCACCTCCAAAAATCACCCCACCGAACACGAAAAACTTTTTTTTCGATTTTGACTACAAGACTTGCTGAATCCGTGGATGACTTGGATAGCTCTTTAGCTCAATCGCCTGGCGAGTTATAGGATTGCAAAGCTCTGCAATATTTGGGGCTTTTGCGGGACTGAAAGATTCAAACTTGCATTTTTTCTGAAATAGTGTTTTGCCTGAACATTTTAAATATTCAGTGTGTAAACCACGGCTTGTGTGTGTGGCCGGGTGTTCACTGCGCTGGGGGAGGGTTTAACTGGTGCAGCTGTGTAGCGGTCGTCCAATCGTCTGTCTCTTGGCCTCGAAAAGCAATGGTTCCGTATCGAGGCCTTCGCAGCGCTAAACAGTTTATATGAAAGGAAAACCAGTGAAATTTGGATATATAATGTGGATGCTGTTTAGTGTCGACGGTTTCCCGTAAAACTTCTATATATACCTGGAAAAGATTCTCGGAGAACCACCCCATTAGAACCATATGTTGCATCCACCATACTTAGTCCAGTGAGCACAGATAAACAACATTTTGTTTTCTTTGATATTTTTTTTTTGCACGCCACCAGCTGTTGTGTGACCTGGCTGCCAAAGATATCAGAGCCTGTGGTAGCCTGCAATTAGAGAAAATCGAACTGGACGCTACCCTTTGATTGCAGACAAGGAATGTAAGAAACAGCCCAGAGGATCTTGCGATTAGCGTTCAGATGGCAATGTTATTTGTGTGAGATGGAACGATAACTGTCCAGCCACAATTGCCAGCCACTATTTTACTGTGACATCTGTCAGCAAAACAGAAAGACGCGTTAAAAGCGAGCACAGAAGAGCAGTAGAACAGCCACACGTTATGAAGATGTACAATCAAGGGATGAGTTGCGTGGACGTGTGCGACCGTATGCTGTCATCATACTGACCGCGGCTGCGATCACGAATGTGGTGGTATAGAACCTATTAAGCAACAGCTTGAATCTTTCTGTTGCGGCGGCTTTTCGCTTTTACAGCTGTGTCAATCACACGAATGCGACTCATCTCTAATTTTGAAGAGAAACGGCAAGGGATTTGGTAAAAGCAGAAGCAAGGCTCCGCATCGGAGACCCTGCAGCGCAACAAAACACAACAAGATAAGACGGCGTGAAACCTACACTGAAGTCTGTTTCACAAGATGTGTTTTCTGCCAAAAAAACACCAGGCCTTAATGTGACAAATTTGAAAAGAGACTTTATAAGAAATGCAGTACACTGTTCCACACACAGCAAGGTCTTTTTAACTTTTCTCGAGTCTCTGGCATACGTGTCTCTTTTCTGCAGTTGGTTTTTTGGCTTTGTCATGTTATAAAAAGTAAACCAGCGTATTTTATGTGTAACATACCAGCTTGGGACACCAGGGACGGCGAAGAGTTTTCATGGAGGGGCCCAAATTTTCTGAACTATCTTCAATAGTTTTCACCTATGCGCAACACATTTTACCAGGGGGGAGCAAAAAATTTTGCAGGGGGTTCCTGGTTAGGGTCCTCAACATATGTCTGAAGCGCAATCTACAGAAAGGAAATTCAAACCCAGTAAATACTCGCATTACTAAAGAAATACAAGCAATTTCTCATTAATTTTGCCAGAGAGAAACGTATTCATCCTTATGTACTTTCACGTACCAGTAGACCCCAACGTTCCCAAAATGGGAACTTAATGAAACAAACAAAGTGAAGCAAAATTTGAAAAAATAAAATTATTTGTGGTTTTATTATGGTAAGTAGACGAAAGTTTCAAAAAATCATGAAAAAATATTCACTGGATCAATGGGCCGTCCATAAAGGGTATGACATAAGATCAAAATCTTTTTAAACGCGTTGAGGGACTCTAGCCTTTACGTTATCAGCTGCATGCGTCAACCGGTCGCTCAAGAATTGGACGACAACAGGATCCAGCACGTCTTGTATGCGCGCAAGACTTGTAGGCCTACTTCGGGAGTTGATGTCTTACTGTAGTTATAGCAAAGTCGCTATTCGGCTTCGAATAAACTTGTGCTTGTGTACATCAAAAACTTGTAAATATGAAAAGCGCAATCATAACGCCGGACACGATGACTTCTTACTTAACTGCAATATTGGCTGCAAAAAGTATGCCGTAGATCTTGCACTTATAGCATCGAGATTTTAACATGCGCTTTTGCGGGAAACTTTTACAAGCAAATGGTTGCTTTGATCCAGAGTAGAAGCTAAGAACTCTACTAAAAACAAACTTTTCAAACTCAACAAAGATAGACTTTATGTTTCCCGGCTTAAATCTGAACTTAGTTATTTAGAAAAATACGCCAGAAAAATGAACGTTTCATTGATGATATTTTAAAAACAAAGGCATTAAATATTTAAATGTTGAGAATTGGTTGCTGTTGTTTGCCCCCTATCAAAATTTCTAGCAACGCGCCTGCCACTTCATATACTTCATATGTTTATGATGTAACACAAGGATAGTAACCATCGGAAGGAAAATGTATTTCCTCCATAAGCTACGCTTTACACGAAACAAAGGTCGCAGTTCGGCTGCGGCTACCTCCAGACGGTACTAGTTACGGGATCATTAATACAAAACAGCAACCACAGCAAGACCAGCTTTACCATGCAAATAGTATCGCTTTCGCGACAATTTTGCAGTAGGCGTGGTGCACGAGCATATAATCATACCTATGCCAAAAAAATAATTAGCAGGAAAAAGTTGCAAGCAAAATTCAAATATATTTGCATTGAACAAAACCGAAAATATTTATATCCGGTAGTGATTAATACAAATGGCAGAAAGTCAAACTTGCAGAGAAACCATTATTGATACTTAACGCAACATCAGAATATAGAGTTGTATTCTTGTACCTCTTCTAAATCACGTTAATTTTTCAAACGAGTATTTTATTTGAAACAAATAAGCGCAATCACGGGGGGCCCCTTGGAGCGGCCGGCCCGAGACAATTGCCCCGTTGCCCACCCCATTAATCCGGCACTGACCAGGCTGTGAGCCGTCAATATTTTATCCGTGGCGCACAGGCTGAGAAACCCTGTCTTGTGATAAACAAATAGGTTTGAGCAGAAGCGTAGAAAAACAAATCGGCAATGTGAAGTTTTTACTTGACGATAAGACAGTCTCGTTGATTGCACTTTACCGTTGTGTTCTTCTTGCAGTCTAATAAGTCATCTGTAGGTGCCCATTAGCGGTTACAGTGAAACCTTGTGCCACGGAGGTTTTCTCCTGGTGAATTCTGCAATGGTGGCATTTAGTGGCGCAACTGACGGCGGGACAGGGGTGCGAACAAGCCAAATGTGAAAACCGGGCCCCCACTTAGCTTATATTTCGGTATTTGGTATTCGTTCTGTTTTCAGTTGCTTGTTTTTTGGGAGTTGCTGAGTGTTTTCCTGTATTTTCAGGTTTTAGCATAGACATCCACATCAAGATTCACTATCATTTCTCAACTTTTTTCTAAGTATTGGTTGGTGGCCCCTAATGTTGGAAACTGGGTCTCCTTTAGCAAGAATTTCCCCCTTTGGGCAAACCTCTAGTTACGCTGCTGGTAACATTTCGATAGCAGGGACGTGCTTCAAAGGTTTCACCTACGGTACACTACACCTGCACCGAGAGCGAGGCTGGAAAGGCTGCAGTATTGTTTCTCAAGTCTTCGATGTGACGCGACTGAGATAAGACACAATGTACCTAATTGAGAATCTCGTGAACAATTCAATGCACGACTCTACTGGCTCTTATCTAGTGTGTTTACTTTTTGTTAAAACGAGTATTACAAGTGTTGGTTTGAACAAGCGTTAAAATGATTTCAACCGGACTCCAAACTAAGCAGAATTAAAATTCGGATAACCTGCAGCATTTTCAACAGCTGTATGACATACTTTATTCCTACTGGCTATTTAAAAATCTGCCAAAGTTCACCAGGCAGGTATCCATTTACATATTGTGTATGAAAGCAAAATAGGTTCTTATCTTTACCTTTCCACTCCAACAAAAAGACGCGACTGGAAGAACGTCTTCTCTTAACCAGTAACGACAAGCTTTTCCTTAATTCCACAAGCATTGAGCTGTTGCCTGACGTTCAAACTACGCATACAACCTACCCTCAAAAGCACCACAAGCGTTCGTTATCAATTAACTGCAAATGTAGATGAAGCGAAAATACTGCATTTTTCTTGAAGTACATTTTAATGACTTTCACAACAAAATCCTATCTGCGTAGTGAAGTACATTTTAATGACTTTCACAACAAAATCCTATCTGCGTAGCGAAGCACACACAAGATACAAATTTAATACACTGTATCTCCAAACAACTGCTTTTTGAGAGGGGAGTTTGTAGTCGCAATGATTAACGGCAAGAAATTCAACTTCGCCCGTTTTCTGGGCTGTGCAAGCTTTTCGGAACGTTTACAAAACTTGTGTGTCAACAAAACTTGTTTGGTAACTGACAATAGCAGATGGCAGAGAAAAGAAACATCATTTCAAGGCAAGCTGCGCTGTCAGCTTTTCAGTGTATGCAGTTAAGGCCGTCCTTGCGGAATTAGTTTGATCGCGAACCAGACTCGTGTTGGAAACCTAGTTCTCCTAAAAGGCATTTTGTGCTGGACATAATATATTGAAAAAGTTCAAGATGCTATGATAAACACGGATCCTTACACTAAACGGGATGCGGGAACGAGTTTTTTTATTTTCCATGAAATTTGCCAAAAAAACAGTACCGCCAGCCGCGGATTTACACTTAGGCTGAAAAGGCTTATGCCTAGGGACCCCTATTTCGGGGTCCCCAAAATTCGGGGAGTAAGAACAATTTCCAGCATTTCTGATTCAAGTTTCTTTTAGTTCAGCGCACGCTTTGTTAATATGTCGCAAACAAAAGATCACCATAGATGAGCGCGAAAGACTGAATTGAATCACGAAGAGCATTCTCTTCTTATGGGGTGGAGAGTTGGTTATTGTTACGTATAATGTGTGGAACAAAAGGCCTGAATCCATTTTTCAGATTACACGAAGCCAGTGCGGTATTCAATAGATATGTATGCCTAATGGGAGTGTGGTCAGATAACTTCACAGCTGCCTTTTTCGTTAGTTATCATTGTGACTGTTTTTGTTCCTGATATCGAAGGAATGGAGAATAAAGTAATATGTTCACGAATTGGAACAACCTGTTCATTGAATGTAAAGAGCACGTGTAGTGCTAATTTGTATGACATCAGTCGTCGCAAACCTTCCAGAAGTGCCCCCGATTTGAAACAGCCTCAGGCCCCAAAAATAATAATTCGCCTCTGAGTACGGCAAATGCAAAAATATGGATTTTTCTCAAACTTTTAACTGTGAAGGTATATTTTTGTCACGTTCATTGGATTCCTTGCTGTTTTCCGAATTCAGGCATGTTTTCAGTGGTCCTCTAGCCCGATCCGTTCAGGATTTGAGGCTGTCACAACGCAGCCGGTCACTGCAGTGGCCGGCGAGGGTGTTAAAGGGATTATTCAAATTTTGTATTTTAACGGATTGTGACAGTTTTACAGAAGTTACAGCTACAGCTGTTTTTGTAGTTGTTCAAGATTGTATTTTATGATTAAAATTTTGGAAAAGTGAAAATAAATGATGGTTTTGATTTTCTTGCATTTAGTTTGGTAAAGGTACTGAGAGTCGTATGGAAAAAGGTTTTTGATTTATGTGCAAGAACTCCAGAGCGGCGTGCCGTTGGGCGTTGCTCCGGATCGAACGACAGTAGAAAAAGGATTCAGCTAGCCTTCAATATTTACAGTGATTTCATGCAGGGCCTGTTTTATCCGATATTGAGTGGAGAGTCAATATAAACCTCGAACTACTGGATCAGTAATGTTTGCTAGTGTGCGGTGGAACGTTATCATCTCTGTCCTTGGTTCAAACAACTTTTGACTGGGATGGGGTAAATGGCTTTGGCTGGAGCGGAAGCTGTAGGGACTGGGGGACAATCAGAGCGGTATTTAGCTGATGCGAGGCTCTTGGCCAGGGTCTCCAAACTACAGCCCGCGAAACCAGTTCATCCGGCTCGCGAAGCCATTTTGACAATAATGAAGAAATGATATATAAACACGAAAAATTTGTTGATTTGGTAGAATGTAACATATCCCGGAACAATCACAATACGTAAGATGTTTGGCCCTCGAATTGTTGTGCAATAACTTATGTTGCGCTCTGACAAAAAGTTTGAAGACCCCTGCACTAGGCTAATCCACTCGTAAGGCCCCCTCTCCCACTGTTACGGGGACAAAATGGAAAAGCGTTGATCAATTTGCGAAAAGCCGAAAGCGACGATATTGACCAGTGCCGGATTTATCTATAGACTATTTAGGCTTAAGCCAAAGGCCTCAATATCCAAGGGGGAAATTTAGTTTCATTCAACTCCCGTGGTGATAACGTCAGAGTCTTCCAACGAGTTTCCGTGTATCTCAATATGACAGTTAGTCAAGCCGCATGACAGCTATTGTGTCGATATACTCAAAGCATGCTGGCTGCGTCCTGCGTTTGCTGAATCGTACCCATTGTTACGTGTGACTATAACAAAAGAACTTGTGGCCAGTGGCGTAGCTAAGAGGGGGGCAAACCGGCCCCACTGGCAAGCCAAACGTAAAGCCTGGGACCCCTATAGTTAACAATTTTGTTTTTTTTCGGGGTGTTTTCGTTTGTTTCAGCTAATATAAACACCCAGAGATTCACTATCATTTTTGAACTTTTTTCTGAGTTTTGTCTAGTGGGCCCCCTTCCGCTAAGCTTTGCCCCCCTTGGCACAAACCTCTCCAATGCTTGTGGCTGTTCATGTTTGAAAAGCACCTTATCAGTGGCATAATTGACGGGTGGCAGGGGTGCGAACCGCCCTCCTCCGGCCAAGCTAAATGTAAAACAGGGCCCCTACTCAAATCATATTTTGGTAGTTACTATTCATTTGGTTTCAGTAGATTGTTGTTCTTTTTCCGTTTTTCGGAGTATTTTCCGGTGATTTCGGGCTTTTGTATAACCGTTCAATACTGGATTTGCTATTGTTTCTCAACTATTTTCTGAGTGTTAGCCAGTGGGCTCCCTTCAGCTAAGTTTCCCTCTGCCTCAAACCTCCAGTTACGTCACTGCACCTGATCAAAGCAAGGTTGTACTGCAGATAAGAACTATGTTTAAAGCTAGCAGTAGTGTCCTTCAATAAGACAAGTGAAATCACTACACTGTGCAGCAAACAAACTCAGAGGCACTTTTGATTAGTGCTCTCCTTCAGTAAAAAAACACTCTATTTCGTGCCTATTGCTTGCCAATGTATACTTGCCAATTGTGATGCAAATACACGCAGACCAGTATGAAGCGCTTACGTGCTGCATATAACAATGCTTATCGAATTATGCATTACATTCCCAGAAATGTTAGTGTTCGCCCACACCAGGTTAGCCATTGTGTCAGTACCTTTGATGCCGTGGGGAGAAACAACTTGCATGGATTTTTTATGTGATGCGCATCTTCATGCAACTTTTTTATCCGATAGCTTCAAATGTCTGATGCTTGTTACAAATCTTCATTTTTCCTCAATTATTCAACACTCCTGTATGGAGACCAAATGCAGTAGTTGTCCGTGAACTGTTTCAGTATTTGTGTCTCATCAGTATTGCTTTTGTGTAGTAAAAATATGCGGGCACTGTGTACACACCTAGTGATTTTTTCCATTTGAATTTTCTGCAGTAAAGTCATTCAGAAATCAGATTGCTATTGAGTACTTCCGCAAGTATGTACTGCCATCATGCTAAGCAAACCAGAGATCTTGAACTTGATGACCTTGAATGCCGTTCGGGTGAGATGCCTTAGATTAGTGGTTTTTAGTCTGTGCAACCACGCGAGCCTTATTTCTTAGCTTCATGGTCACTAACTACTCAGGCGAAAGGTCCTTTTCAAGATTCAAAAGAATTAAAAATGAATTAAAAGGATCGTACTAAGCATTTGGTACATTAAAACTGACAAACTCAAGCAAACAAACTGTAATGAATTCTTAGATAATTTTGTTATGAAGAAGGAAGGACAAAACCTTTTTACCTGTTTACTGTGTTATGTTCAGCCTTGCTTGATTCGATGATTGTAGCATTTTATTTCTTCATACATGTTTCAGTAATGACAGCATAAGCGAAATTTAAGCCAGTCCAATCGCAACGGTGGGCACTGGTAAGCTCAGCCCTTCCGAATTTAAATATGAAACACTATAAATCAGTGAAGATTTTATCAAAATTTCAGAATGTCAGTTCCCTTTGCGTAAATTTAAACCACCTATTCAAGACTTTCTGGCGACGGTTCTGGTTTTTAAACTTCATATCTCTTCACGCGACAGTTTAGTTGCGTTCGATTCTTCCCCCGCTTTTAAAAGTAAGAAAAACGCGAATCGTGAACCTACAGTAACAGTTACAACCATTTGGATGCGTTTTACGTGACGTATTTTGCTCGTGTGTGTGAGATTTTTACAGCCGTGGTAAGCAGTTGCAGCATGGTCCTCACGTTGTGCTTTAAATTCTTTGCCACCACACATACTATATAGGTGCAGTGTGTTTGTTTTTTTGTTGTTGTTTGTTTGTGAAAACAGATAAAAAACAGATCTGATCCTTATAAAAAACGTAGACCATGTGTTTTGTCAAATATTTCCATTTTGGCGATATCGGTTGGTTTGCCTGTGGTAGTTAATAATCCTGTTCCCGCCAGCCAAGCAGGATTTCAACAATTCCGTGCAATTTAACGCTTTTGCTTCGAAGACAGCAACAAACGCAGAAATCGCGGGCACTCCAGTTATGATTTAGAATTTTTTACTGACCGCACATTCAGAGCATCATTCTCGGATTTTCGCAAATTGATTAACGCTTTCCATTTTTTTCCTCGCAACAATGGGAGAGGGGGTCTCAAAAGTGGATTAGCCTAGGGCCTCGCGCATCCGTTAAATCTGGCCCTGATATTGACCCTCTAAAAGTACTGTGAATGAAAATTTCTAAATCATTACTAGAATGACTCAAGTTCACTGTGCTTAATTATTGCCTTCTTAGCAAAAGCATTCAATGACACCAAAAAATAATACTTGGCTGGCGAGAACAGGAATGTTAATTTCCACAGGCAAACCAACCGAAAACACAACGGTTAAAATGTTTGAAAAATCACATGGACTACGTTTTTCATAAGTTTAACATTAGTCTTTTCTTATCTGTTCTCAAAAAACAAACACATTGCACATATGTGCATAAAGGCGTTGAAACACAACGTGAGGACCACGTTGCGACTTGCTTACCACGGCTGTAAAAACCTGACACACACGAGCAAAACACGTCAAGCAAAACGCAACGAAATGGTTGCGACTGCTGGTTTCACGATTCGCGTATTTGTTACGTTTTGAGACTGCTAAGAATCGAACGCAACGAAAGTGTTTACTGAAACGATGTGAGCTTCAAACCAGAACCGTCGCCGGAAAG
>Ga0210059_1011283_pt1 | contig 13684 bp, 12 predicted proteins | sample Ectturendosymbi2_FD_188042 | JGI IMG/M metagenome (GOLD analysis project Ga0210059, IMG submission 188042) | Ecteinascidia turbinata endosymbiont from Florida, USA - Sample 2 (SPAdes) (version 2) | ecosystem: Host-associated > Tunicates > Ascidians > Unclassified | place: Key West, Florida...
CGCGAGTCTCTGAGAAGATAATACAATGCACTTATTCAATGAAAGATAATACAATGCACTTATTCTAATGCACTAAACAAAAGACAATACAATGCACTTATTCAATACACTACATAGCCTACCTCAATGAAGCAAGAAATAGCCTATTACTGACCGACTGACTCTTGAAGCACGAGCACGATTGTGTCGAAAGGATGTGGACGTAACAATATGGAAAATGTGGTGCGTAACAATGCACGTGCATTGCGATGCAATAAAATTAACTTGAATAGTTGTGCAACCCTGCACTAGAGACTATAGACAAAGAAAGCAAACAATAAATGCCAATTTCTCGGAATGTAAGTTCGCCATAAATTACGTAGGCGATTAAGTTGATAATATAGATTATGGGTCATTTCGGAAAAAAAACGCGCGGGCCACGGGTTGGACACACCTGGTTTAGCTATACTCTTAGACTTCCCTGTGACATCACAGATTTCAATTCATGTGCTATCTGTGGCATGTCTTAATTATTCATTGTTTGCTTGTGACATCATAAATGTTGAAGTAGGCTACTGTACATTATGTTTAATTGCTTGCACAATGCACGACTGCACGTCCTCTCTTTTATTCTAGTTTGTGACTTAAAACTCATTAATATTACAGGTTGCTTAAGTTTATAAGAATCTTGATTATGGCTCCATCATCAAGAAGACGCTGTTTAAATGAACCAAATGTTTTTTGATATATCTGTGGCGAATACACTTTACAGCATAACAGGAAAGCAATCTGTGATTTTTTAAAGCGCGCTTATCTTGCCAAATTCAAAGTGATGCTGGGTGATTAAGACAAGTCGTGGGCAAGGCCGTCGTCAGCGGGGGAGCCAGTGGTGCCCGCCACCCCATTTGAAATCTGTGCCCCCCCATTTCACGTTTGGCTCCCTGGTTGCTGCATACATCCAATACAGTATTTTAAAAATGTGCCCCTCCTTGTGATTTTTGGCCCCCCCTGCTGCTAAATTCTGGCGACGGGCCTGGCCTTGGGCACCCTACATTGTGTGTAAACCTTGTGTAGAACATTTACGGTAATGGACAAACAAAAGTAAAAATCATCAAGAAGACGCTGTTTAAATGAACCAAATGTTTTCTGCTATAACTGTGGCGCGGGGCCGGCCTTAAGCCGATGCAGCTGCATTGGGCCCCGCGCCATGGCGATTGTTCATTTTTTCCAGATACACCTAACGCTTGCGAATTCAGTAGAAATGCCATATAAATTTCATTGTTAACAAAGAACACTCTCGTCAGAACTAGCGAACTTCCTCTATTGTCGAACGTTAGCAAACGTGCTAAATTCACGTGTTAGAGCCTTACATCAGTGTTGCCAACCCTTTATGCAACGAATATACCAAATCTAATGTAAAAATATACCAAATTTATATATATAACAATAACATACAATTTAACACTATTTTTTCAATGCCTTTTTATTGTTTCACGTAAATGAATAACAGTTGCGTTGTGTAGTGCCATCACAGAGATGCTGCAAGCTCAATTTCTCCTTTCCTAGTTTAGCAGTGACAGGTTTATTAACCACTAGAAAATTCATCCTTCCAACACAGTGCATTTTCATCTCTTTTGTGGTCCAGAATACTATTATGCTCCATAATAGCTGGCAATCATCTTTTTGCACAGTTTAGCAGAAGGAATGCACAACACCAGCTGAATACTTCTATGCAAGCCACTCCAACTCTATCAGCCACTCTTTGCTCAATCTTATGCCACTCTTGTGCGCAGCTTTCCCACATTTGAATACATTTTCTATCTAAAAGCGTATGCCCAGAGCTAAGTTCAGTTTTTTCACATCTCAGCTCTCTTCCAATCTCGTTTTCCGCGTACCCAAAGTGCATGCTTACTCCCATGTTAAGCAAAACCGCTAAAATGTTTTATATAGCTTAAACACCACTGTCGGTTTCTCTGTTTTCGCTTGGTTAAAAAACAAATAAACTGGTTTAAATCTCAACTAAACCCTCTGACAAAAATATACCAAATATATACCAAATCAAAAAATTATATACCAAGCGCTTTGAAAATATACCAAATTTTTCAAATTTGGTGCATATATATACCGGTACCAGTTGGCAACACTGCCTTACATCTGCTCTCTGCCACGATCGTAACACGGTTGACTGAACACGATGACGTCATAAAATCACTGCTCAGAGGCCCCGCGCCCAAGTCTTGCGTTGGGTCCTGCGCCCAGGTCTTGCATTCGACCCCGCGCACAGGTCTTGCATCGGGCCCCACACATGCTAGGGCGGGCCCTGCTGTGGCGAATACACTTTACAGCATAACAGGAAAACAATCAGTGATCTTTTGAAGCGTGCTTATCTTGCCTACTTCAAAGTGATGCTGGGTGATCAAGACAAACCTTGGGCACCCCACATTGTGTGTAAACCTTGTGTAGAGCATTTGCGGCAATGGACAAACAAAAGTAGAGAAAGCCTACGGTTTGCTATTCCAATGGTGTGGCGAGAGCCAAAAGATCACTGCAACGACTGCTATTTTTGTGCAGTAAAAACTAAAGGGATCTATAGGAAGAATAGGAACTCCTTTACATGTCCAAACTTAGACTCTGCACTCATGCCAGTTCCACACAGTGAAGAACTTCCTGTTCCAGTTTTTGAAGGCTTGCCACAACTAGAATCTTCTCTTTCCAGTGAAGAGGAGGACGTTTCAATTGACAGTGATAACACCCTCGCAGATAACGATTTTCTCCCATCTCTTTGATCTTCACAACTCTTTTCCCAAGGAGATCTGAATGACTTGGCAAGAGATTTGAATCTCTCTAAGCAGGGACGGGCAATTAATTTTGCTCGGGGGCCACTTTTATACCTTCTAATGGAAATAGAAGCAAGTCTCTGACACGTTAGCCTCAGCACTAAATTGGAGGAAATCTTAGATTTGAAGATTTTTCTAAGTGCTTCAGCGTGCCACTGAAAACGCTGCGGCGGGCCACATGTGGCCCGCGGGCCGCTAATTGCCCATACCTGCTCTAAGGAGTCTTCTGAGCTGCTTGCTTCAAGGCTTAAAGAAAAAAATCTTTTAAAACCGGGTACTCTCATCTCCTTTTACTGGAAACGTCATGAAGAATTCTTGCCATATTTCACTCAAGAAAATGAGATTGTGTACTGCAACAACGTTGAAGGTCTTCTAAACAAGCTCGGAGTCTTTGAATATAATCCTAACGATTGGCGACTTTTCATTGATAGCTGTAAAAGAAGTTTGAAATATGTTCTTCTGCATAATGGTAACGCTTCTGGATCTATTCCTCTTGGGCATTCAACAACTCTCAAAGAGAAATATAGCGAAATTAAATTTGTACAGGAAAAATTTTCATACTACGAACACAACTGGATCATTTGTGTTGATTTAAAAATGGTTGGGTTTCTACTCAGTTTGCAGTGTGGTTATACGAAGTTCCCATGTTTTCTATGCTTGTGGGACAGCAGAGCTAGAGCCCAGCATTGGATAAAACGAGATTGGCCTGTAAGAGAATTGGTGCCTGGTGAGAAAAATGTTCAATCTCACCCTCTGGTGGAAAGATCTAAAATCATTTTACCTCCCTTCATATCAAGTTGGGTATCATAAAACAATTTGTAAAAGCACACAAGGATGGTGACTGTTTCAAATATATTTGCACCAAATTTCCGGGATCAACGATAGAAAAATTAAAAGCTGGTATTTTTTATGGCTCTCAGATAAGAACACTAATAAATGATTGTGACTTTCCAAATTCCATGAATGAAAAAGCATCCTGTGCTTGGAGTGCCTTTGTGGAAACTGTCAAGAATTTTTTGGGAAATAGAAAAGCAGTCTACTACAAAGGGATTGTGGCCAAGTTACTAAGCACTTTACAAGGATATGGGTGCTAACATGAGTATCAAGCTTCATTTCCTATACAGTCATCTTGACCGCTTCCCCGAAAATCTTGGTGATCTGAGTGATGAGCAAGGGGAGCGGTTTCATCAGGATATTAGTGAAATGGAAGTAAGGTATCAAGGGTGGTGGGATGCTGCCATGCTAGCTGGCTACTGTTGGTCAATTAAACGTGACGATGCTTTTGCCATTCATTCTCGGAGATCATTAAAACGGAAATTTATGGCTGACATTTGACCATTTTAAAGGATTCCATTGTCAGTATGCTTGCTTAAACTCACTGATTTGGCTTGTTATTGGTAGATCCAAAAAAATAAATATGCAATTGTGTTCATACAATACCATTTCATCATTATGTAGTAAACACCCCCTAAGCTCATTTTGTCACTATAGTGGGTGCATCATAGCAGGAAAACTAGACCTGATAGGGAAAAACTGACTGCAGTTTTGAAGTCAGCACCCCAAAATTAGGTAAAACAATTAAAAATCTTTGGCACCAAGAAAAAAAATTTTTTTTTGTTGGCCAGTGAATAGATAGGCCTACAGAAATCCTAATCGATGTTGAATGTTCTGGATAAAGAAACCACTAAATCGTGCATCACACCTGTTTTATTGAAAATCTTTATCGATCATGCACATGAGTGCAATTTTGTTGTAACATGCGAGGGGGCAGCTTGGTGTGAAACCAATATATTACGAAACCTAGAGAAAAATGTGGGGGGACATAGCATATTATATCCCCACTGTCTGAAAAAGTGGGGGGACGCTTCCCCCACCAAATTGTGTCCATGACCATGCACAAAACAGCTCAAAAACCCCCAGTGCTTTTGAGCGCTCATGCAAGTCAAGCGCTACTTTTTCTCTAAGGTAAGTGGTTTGGTAAGATACTCCGAACAACAGTATGACACTTGGCCTGTCTTAAGTGCTGTTCTTCCTGAATCAGACCGGTTTTATGGCACGTGTTTGTCGGTGCAAAACTCCTTGCCCAGCGACATTTACGTACTACAACAGAAAATGCGTTCAATGAAATAATTCCTGGGTACTTACCAGAGCCGTGAGAAAGGCTGTTGGCCCCCACAAAAAATCCAGATGGGGCCCTTTAATATCAGCAAGCATTTAGGCAGATGTGTGCTTTTTCGAGCCAGATGCAAATTAAGCAGCGTTATTTCGAAACCTAACCAAGCTAAACTAATAACCTACAACTTTGGAGAAAATAACTTTTATGAACTGCCAATGCAAGGTAAGTGAAAACTAACTTTATCACTTGCTAGTTGTTATCATCAATAATGCGAAACAAATATCTCTTCCTGTGATGTGATACGAAATTATTTATGATGTAATTTACCTGTTTGATGTAGTTGCCGTACTTGCATCAACTATAGTATACGACAGGGGTGTGCAACTTGCAGGCCAAATGCAATACAACAAAGTGGATTTTTATGCCGGTCACTAGTACGAGACAGCCTGTGTGAAACGAAGGCGCGGCACGCAGTCTAATCTGTTTAATTGCGTTTGGCCCTTCAGTAATAAACGTTGCACACCCCTGGTATACGACAATATGTGAAACCGGCAGTCTCATTAATGCTTGTGATCCCGACGATCACAGAGCACCTGGTGGTCGCTGTTAAACTTTGAAGGGACTACAGCCTCATCATTTTAATGGCCAGTCTCAATGTAATCAACTTGGTGCTTTCACCAAAAGCTGATTGGTGGAAGCAGTGCGTAGAACTAACTACTTCCCAACACTCCCTCTGCCTTCACTTCTAATAAGAACGAGTTTATTGGAATCTGACACCATCCATCTTCAACCTGACATATAGCAAGAGAGATTAAATCTGAAGAGGCTTTTTAAGATCGAGCAAGCGAGCGTTAAACTTATCGAGATTATCCCCGTTTTTTTGGTCGAAACATTAGACTGTCTAAACACAACACCCCACAGCACATTCATTATGACGTAAATTTCCTCGAGAATTTCAACGCACAAGGGCGATGCCAGCGAAGTTAAGTAGAGAAGGTCAAGACTTTATTACACAATTGGCCTTGTTCTGACGTAACCACAACTTTACAAAAACTGCTATAGCGTCCGAACGTCCGCAATTCTTTTTCGAAATTAACGAACCATGATATTACATGCTTAATCTACCGGCTCCGCATGGAGGGTAAAATCCAGAAGAGTAAAAGTCAAGGGAAGAGAAACGGCTCAAACTTACTAATACAATATATATTGTGGGGCCCCTACGAATGGTCAGGGCTCCCCGACCGGGGGGTACGGGGCTGCCTTGCCACGGCACTGGTACTTACTGTGATCGATGTTGCAGGAGTCCCGGATAAAAACTAAAGCCCGGTCTTGACATTTCATGACCCGACTGTTCACTACCTCACAAGCAGGGGCGGAGCCAGACATTTTCATTTGGGGGGGCCACTGGTGGGGCCAGTTTTGCAACAAGGGGAGCTTTCAATGGTCTGTGTAGGACTTCAATGCAGTGACATGACGTCACGCGGAAAATTTAGGGGGGCCACTGGGGGGGCCAGTGGCCCCCCCTGGCAACCCCCTAGCTCCGCCCCTGCTCACAAGCTTTTGGCAAGTGACTGCACTGCACAAGTGCTGCATTATATTTCACGATTTGGTGCCTTGTTTCAAGTTAACTGTGTCGCAAGTATAAGCGCACGCTCGTAGCTCTCAACACTCCGACCAGACGATCAAAGCAAATGATGACACGAGAACAATGAAAGGTGACACGAGCTCATTGAGGTTCAAAATAAAATGCATAAGAAACGCTTTAAGACATGAACTTGAGTTGAACCAAAAATAAGAAATAAAAGTAAACCAGACGCATGACGCGAAGCAGTTGTTCAATTCCAACATTCATCATTTAAAACTTATTTTGAAGTTCCGTCGTACTGAACGCGAACAGCATGAAACGAGAATAAAAACCACTCACGCAACATGATTCAAGACAATATACATCAAATTATTCACCATTTGCAGCGACTTGGACCCGTGGGCGTCGGAGGGGGTCAAGGGGCTTCAGGCCTCCCTGGATTTTGAACCTTGATGTTTTTCTACTGCATTTTAGCAAAAAAGGTCGTTTTGTTAGTTTCGAGAAGGAAAAATGAGATTCATCAATTTTGGCCCCCCTGGAAAAACTTTTATGGTTACCTGGGGAAGAATCCGCTAATGACCCCCTGGAAGAAATTCTTCCGACGCCCATGCTTGGATCTGATTTTGATAATGCAGCGTATTTTGTTGTTATTGATTTTATTTGAATACACGTATATCGCATCAACATTTACAGAATCGCCCCAATGCTAGAGCTGTGATGATTCCCATATTTTAGCAAAACAATCTATTTTTATTAAAGCTGTTGCGCAAGGCCAAATTGTTACAATGGGACCAGAGGCGAATATTAGGGGAGACGAACGAGGCAATTGCCTCGGACCCTCGTTTTTCAGAGACGCCGTGGGGCTCCTTTGGGAGTTCCGCATTTATTTTTTGCACTGTTTTGGTAAGAAGCTTATGAACCACTTTAAAGCCACAATTTAGCTTATAAATTGATGAAACAAATTAACTCTGATGTCCACCTCGTCCCACATCTACCTTTCGCAGTGACCACGTTTCAGGGCCCCTTTCTGAGAGTTTGCCTCGGCTCGGTCCTCTAAATTCTAATATCCATCCCTGAATGTCTCAGAGCTGCCGTTGTTAGTGACTAAGTTCTAGAAGTTGTTTTGGCATTTGCAAATGGAACTAAAGCATCACTCAACTGATGGGGAGATTTCACTACGACACTCAGATGACCAGGCTGTCCTGATGAACAGATTTTGCTCCACTGCACTTTGGCAAGACTTCGAAAGATTCGAAATGACAGCAAGTTCTTTGGTAGAACCGGAGCAAAACATCGCGCAGTAACCGCAAGCTTTACGCAAGACATTCGGGAACAAAATTTTTCTCCTCATTTCTCACAGGTGCCTGTCATGCAGAAAAAAGTACTGATGACGGTTTTCACAAACTGCTCGCAATGGATGAGCGGTTTTTTGTTATATACCTCGATGTTTGTTGGCTACTGACACTGAAAAGTTTTTTACATTTTTTGTGTTCAACTTCTCTCAAGCATGGTTTTCAACGATAAAATCAAAACTACCTATTTCGCCACAGTGCTCACTGGCAAAATTAGAACGGTGACATATGCGGAACTACCGGAGAACCATTCTGCAACATTAGAGCTCGAGAGTTGGGTGTAATATAACGCAGTGATTGGCAAACTTTCGTTGTAATGGCGAAAGTTTGGACCAAACTGCGCTTTTAGTCGTAAATAAAGGTCCCATTTCAAACGTACGCTGTATTCAACTACCTGTTACAAAGCAACGCTATTGACATCATAAATCGCATTATCAGAAAACCAACGCTTTGGTAATGTCAAACAATAAATGTTGCATAGTTGTTTAAGTAGCCTATGTTTTAGCCAGTGCTCTCACTTTTAGGGATTTTGTCCCTAGATTGAAACTTCTGACCCTTTTTAGGGATTTTCGGACAAGCTTGACAATGTGTCATTTCAGTTAATTTTGCAAATCATGTTTGGTTCTATTTTAACACTTATCATGGCGCTCGGATTTCCTGATGCGCCACTACAGATTTCGGTATTTTTTGGTACTGTTCTTGGGATTTTTGGAGTTGCATTTGTGGGTGCCCTGGTTTTAGCCCACGCAAAGGGCGCATCACTTTAGTTCTTAGATACCACGCAGCCCATAACAGAAAGTGTTGCTTTGCTCATTAAAAAGTGCTGAACGGCCCACAGCTGAGCCGAAGCCCAGTTTGCCGATCACTACTATAACGGATACAACATAATCTTAGTACGTAAATTAGTATGTTTAGCAGCAATCAGTTAGCAAAATTTTAAACGGACTTTCAAAAACTATTCGATCAGCCTATTCGCGACGTGCAAACTCTCCGATAGTACAAGGGCAATATCTAGATTCTAACGATTAAATGTTGTTTTAAGTGCATGAATGGAGGAGCAATGAACCGAGAGCTAGCAGGAAAATACAAAGATATGGTCGTCTTCATAAAGCAGCACTGATGACAAACGAAAATCCGGCGCCGGCGAGTAGACCGACTGACATTGCAAACGCCAACATCGAACCAGCGGTTCTGGAATGTTCCTCTGCAACCATACTGCAAAATGAAGCAAGATTTACCTTCGGTCGCGGATCTTTCCGTTAAAAACCGCTCGCCAAACACACGTGATGTGCACAAAGGCTATTTTTAATATATCTTTCAGTTGCTTCAAAATGCTCTGTGGCAATGTTTGTTGCGGATTTCGATCTTATCAAAACCATAAACCGCACTGCGTTTTCCTAAGAACCGTGGATCTACTGTACTGTGTGTTGGTTCCAACGCGTCTTCGCGCATTTTCAGCCGGTTCTCGCACCTGCCCACACAAAAGCAGTTACGCGCATCCATGTTGTGGCCACCATTCACTTTGACATTGAAAGCTACTTGATGGTAAGGTGTTTGCTAAGAATGATTGTGTAACGCCGCGTGGCAGAGAGACTGACGAACTTAGTCAGAAATGGTTCTTTGTATTTGCGGCCCTTGCAATTACGCCGATAATTTGACTTTTTCGACCCTGGCAATCACGCCGATAATTTGACTTTTCTCGGATATTCTGACGCTCTGAAATAATGACGTATTACAAACCAAGAACTTTTTAACGAATTTTAACCAAGGCATACTGACTGTCGACGGGGACTTGGTTGGACGACCTGCATTTTTTCTGTGCCCGGTATTTCGCGCTGACCAGTCGCAAAAACGATTCAGCAATTTTACATCAATAAAAGTCATACTGGAATTTGGATAACTCTGTTTCAAAACTAAGCTTCTTTTTTGTGAAATTTTCTGGGTGATAGTGGACGCTCTTGCCGTGGAAGGCTGCATCGTGCCACTCAGCGAAACGATCATCGAACTTTTCGATTGAGAGTGGATACTACCATCAGATATTGCCGCAAACATAGTAGTGACGTGCAGTGTTTTTTCAGGTGTTTTGAGGAACCGAAGCGGTCTCTCAAAATATAGTAAAACCTCTGCGTAACCATCACCAAAATACACTAGACTAAAACCTCGATTTCTGACCATCTCCGTATTCAGATGAAGCAGTTTCTGTCTCTCAAAATAGCTTAACGGTCACCAAAGGTCAAAACTTGAAAACAACCCTGGTGACGCGACACAGTAGTGAATTTAACCAACACCAGACAATTGATTGTTTCGCAAAAAAAACTGGAAATGATCAAATAGGTATTGTGAGGTTCATTTGGCCGCCACATCAACGAAATTCGACTGCGGTGCAAAGCTCGCACTTGTTTGCAGCAGAAACAATGCGATCGCACAATTGCCGAAGTGGTCAAATGCAGCAATGTCCGTTTTTTGCAGGAAATTCTACGAAATCGCGGTAATTGGACTGGCATGCTAAGAAATGACAAAAGTGGCTGTTACTGAGCACCACCAGCAAAAGGAAAAACGATACGAACTAGCTGCATATCTTTAAAAGCTCACCTTACACCATACTGCATCGACAGCGTGCTTAAGTGTCCGTTGGAAAGTCCGAACAAAAGCATAAAAATTATGAAATACGCGTCGTTTTGGAAGACCACGGGCGATTTACGGGGCTGCACGTTGCAGAAAGCGAAGAGCACAGGAAACGCGGCTCTTGCAAGGACGGCAGCGATCAACCCAATCCTGTTGGTGTTTGACGGCTGAAAAAAAGTTTGAAGCATTGTTTGTCGATGCAGTCACGATCACAGCAATTCAATAATTGTTTGCGAGTGGAAATTACAACAAGACAAGGCCGGATAAGGGCAGAGACAACGCACGAACACCAGCGACTGTGTCAACCTTGCTGCCATGATCGGGAACTTACGGCAAAAAGCGTAATGATAGGATAAGGTGCACCCCCCAACATATTCAAAGCAACCTTTGCGATATGCTCCTAAACTCCACTCTGATGACAAGCGAGGAGATTTTTCGTCAAGGGAAACATCGATGTACGAAGGCTGTTGTTCGTGCATGCGACATTACAAAAGGAATGGCAATCAAGTTCTGAATGAACGACCAAAATGATGCGGAGACTTAAACTGAAGTTTTTATACATTGAAATATCCTACGATCGTACACATGATCATTGTCACGAGCGTGCAGCGTAGCAAAGTACGGGTAAGAGCTCGAGTATACGCCAAGGAATGAAGTTACGTTGTAAGAAGTTACGGGAGTCTGTGCACAAGGTTTCAAAAATCCGATCAAACCTCACATTAGTACTAGAAAAAACTGTTACTTGTAGCAAAAATTCATTTGTTAAACACAATTGCTCCTGTTTTCCGTAAGCTTTTATACAAATGTTTGCCACAAGTCAAGGTTAGTTTCAGCACGCTTTGCTGATGACCACCTCTATTTCTTGTTTTGAAAAAAAACGTATGCGGCGAAAAATGAATTTTTAAGTTAAGCATCAAAATACTCTATATCAAAAATCGGTAGGGTCAAATTTAGCTTCGTTTTTCAGCATGTGCATGAAAAAAGTATAAGCATGAATGGCTGGGGTGAAATCACGCATGCTGTTTTTTTGACGCTTTAGTTGTGCTCACGACAGTCAATGCATTCGTGAACCGCCTGTCTTTTCATTTCGCAAGCTGTCAACAGGCCTTGGTGTTTTCTTTTCTCCATAACGGCTAATACTGTTGTTTTCTTTACAGCATTTGCACAACCTCAGCCATCGAGGTGCGCAGCTTGTTGAACAAACCCTTAAGCTCCGAAATGTGTTTTTGAATCTGCTAAATTTGTTAACATCATCCAAAGATTACTTTGAAAGGTGTTTCCAGATAGCAATAGAAATTCAATAAAAATCTACTTAGCACCTGAAGTCATAAATTACGATGAAAACCCGCGCTTTTTGAAGATGGTTTTATACATAGAAAAAGCAATAAACAGGAAAACCAATGAAAACAAAGCGCTTCATTAAAAAGCTGCTCCCAGTACAACATTGCAGAAAAATATTTGCTATTGTAGTACGCAAACATTCTGCAGCAATTCTACTAAAAGTTCAATGATATTTAAAATACGAAATTTAGTGAAAGTTTTCCCACGCATTCAAACATAAGAACTTTGGTGTAGTCATTTGTAACGTTAAATGAATTGGGCATCGTTCATGTGAGAGACCAAACTTCGCACATTTCGCAATCGCTCTATGCCAGTGCTTTTCAACCTTTTTAAAGACCGTCCGCACTCATTTGTTCAACAAGAATTTCATTCGCACAACCAACTGGCGTTGCTGAAGAATATCCGTATAATCGGATTAGACTCTTAAAAACGATGTAGACATTTTGAAATAACCAAAATACCGAGTTACTACTGCAAAATAGTAAGCACAAAAATGTGTAAAGAACATCATCATTTTTTTATTCAAAGCATGCAATTATACTAATGGCTTGGCTGTTGCTGAATATTTCTTGCAATTTTAGATCAGTTTGGTACAACACCTTGCCCCAGCGTTCCTCGCCTTAGGTCATCTGGTGTTCCACTAAGAAAACAACTCATCTTTCCTGTCTTGATATCAATCACTTACCTGAGCACTAAACCCTATTTCGGCCATGCAGTTGGTTGGATTTTGCACAAGAACTTCGAGGTCTTGACATTTCTTGCTTACGAATGCCCTCAAACTAATTTTTTAATTTTTTTCTTCATTTCCAGGTGTTCACTGGACACCTTGAACACCTGGAATATGCGCCACTGATATCCAGCTACACTGACCACCATACGTCCCTCCACTGCTCAGTACTAGAATTTGTTAGGGGGGCATACAGTCAAGCAGTCGTCCCGGGCATCACCAGACTTCAAGTCACTGACCGTACCTCATTATAAAAAAATGTCCTTGAAAAAATTTCAAGTGATCTGGCAACCCTATGTTCAAACTATCGAGATAAGAGCGCAATGTCTCTCACTTCTTCCTGGTGCGCAGCGCCATGTTTCACGAAAAAACAGTTGGGTGATTCAATAAAGAGAGGCTGTTGCAAATATGTTTTTCACAACACAACAGGGTTTTCTCATCCGCACCGCAAGGTTTTCTCATCCGCAGCAGTGCGTACCGTCGCACAGGTTGAAAAGCACTGCTCTATGCCGTTTTAAGCACTGTATGAAAACGACAGTGACGCCAGCCAGTTGCACAATCCGAACTCAACGTCGCTTTTTATGTCACTTTCAAAGGCACTTATTGAAAGCATCAGCGCAGGAACCAAGACACATTACCTAGTAATGTGTTGCCAAACCTGACGTCATCTTTCGAGCAAAATACATTCATACTTTGAGAGATTTCGACACAATCGAATCGAGGTTAACAAAGCGTACGATATACAGGGTGTCCATAAAGTCCTGCACACATTTCAAAATGTAATTGCGAAGTAACTAAAGTAGATAAAATCATACAGTTTTTTGCAAAGTGAAGTTTGTTTATTAAAGTTTAAAATTAAAAAATTTGGAGTAGTTTAAGTAATAGCCATATTTCAAGAATTTGCTTTTTCATGCTATTGATAGACTTCAACATGTGCTCCATTTGTTGCTCTCAATATGTCAAGGCGATACTCAATTTTGCGCCAAGTGTTCTTCCGGTTTCCATAAATTTTTTAAACCATCTCTTGATGCTGTTAGTGTGAGGAGGGTCTTCTCCAAACTCACTTTTAAATTTACGTTGTACTGCAGTTGGTGATTTCAATTCATGGTACCAAAGAACACA
>Ga0210059_1011284_pt1 | contig 13684 bp, 6 predicted proteins | sample Ectturendosymbi2_FD_188042 | JGI IMG/M metagenome (GOLD analysis project Ga0210059, IMG submission 188042) | Ecteinascidia turbinata endosymbiont from Florida, USA - Sample 2 (SPAdes) (version 2) | ecosystem: Host-associated > Tunicates > Ascidians > Unclassified | place: Key West, Florida...
TGCTATGTTTCTTAGAGCGGTTTGCGGCCCAATATTGATTTGTTGTGCTGGTGAATCCAGTAATACAATTTAGATGCCAGCTTTCAGTCGATGCGTGAATTACGCTCATTCAAATCAGTGGCGTAGCCAACCCAAAATTTTGGGGTGGGCCAAAAAAGTTTTGGGGAGCTAAAATATTTGAATTTAGGCGAGCAACAGCATTTCTTTGAGATACCGCCTCTCAAAGCACAAAATGACTAGATATGCTTAAAATATGGGGGGGCATGGTCTCCTGGGCACCCCATGGCTACGACTATGATTCGAATTCAAAGCAGGGAAGTATTGTCGTGTGGAATAGCTAAGCATTTTTGGCATTGTAGCACAAACTAACTGTATATTATTTTGATTTATCAAAATTGCAAGTGTTTTAACCAATGCTGTTACTTTATGAAACATTAAGTTAAACAGATGTTGATATCGCCGATATTAAAAGTTTTTCTGTCTCCATGGTCTTCTCTGACCACGTGGTTAGAGCGATATCTAGCGTATGTCGAATTACAACGACTTAAATAAGGTGACTGACATGTCCCGGTCAGTCACTTATTTATTCCTCAACAGAAAAAAACAGGGTTGCTACAGTGGCGGAATGAAACGTGTGTAGTCGGTCTGTAACAATAGAAATAATTCTCTACGGCCTTAGTTTTGATTGTCACTTCAGCAAACAATTTCTCAAATATCGTCGGGGATCAGACACATTTGCGCGAAAAGGTTGTCAAAACCGGTTTATAACTTCTATCTTGTTTCAATTTGAGATACAGCCAATCCGGCATGACAGTTGTTTGAAATGTTTGCTGAATAACATGCGAAGAGTACCGGTGTGTAACAGCAAAAACTAGATGGTCACCCTATCAAACAGGGTTACATTTGCTGCTGTCGCGTCCAACATCCAGGTAGTGAGATTGCTGCAAGTGTGAACATCAGACCGTTCAATTAGAAAACAAAAATCATTGTAACAATCTGTAACCTTACGTCCGTAGCATATGTCCAAGTATCCAAGTCAAAGTTTCCGGTCACCTGTTGGCCGAAATTTTGGGAGCGGTGTGTTGCGCTATGGCACTTGCGTTTTACCAGTGATTACTCTGGTAGTAATCACTGGTTTAACGACTCTCTTCTCGCAAAACTCTTTTTTTGCTGCAAGAGCATTTGTACAAGGCCTCTCTCTCATACAGGCGGCCCTGCTTTGTATCACGTGAGCAATTAAGTCTGCGCCGCAAACTTTTGCGTGACGTAACTGCAACACTTCTGTTTCACAAAAAATTTTTGGAAAGCACGATTAAATCTAAGCTTAAATTCAAACTGCTGGCAAACTCAAACGGTAATTAAATGCAGAACGGGGATTTTTGCTGCGTTTTACTTCCAACGAAATCATTTTCGCAAAAAACCTTGCGCGAATTGAAGTTATAGTTTTCTGAGTTGTTGCTGCATCTCAGTGCCGCGCTGTTTTGTAGTGCAACCATTCGTTATGCACACTGCGTAATTGAAAAAGAGGTTTCGTTGCCTCCGACGCTTTGATGCAATCCAGTAACCACTGCATAAAGAAAACCTCCTGGTAAATGCAAAACCTGAGACAATCGTTCAATTATGTTCTGCGAACAATGTGCAAGCATGTGCAATGTTGTTTTTTAAAGCATTCCATCAATTTTTGATACTGCAATAATAACCTTTCGAGTTGAACGCGATGCAAAAGGTGTATGCGAAGTTCCTTTGCAGAAATTTAACCTTGCATTGTTCAGGTTCTCAACGATTTTTGTCGCCGATACTCTACACGCAGCAATCATTGCTCTGATAATAATTACACGTCGTTTGTGCGTTTACTTGCACATTATATAGCCAGCACACTTTTCACTGCATAAAATTGCACTGTTTTTTCGAAGGCAAACTTAGCAGGAGTCAGAGTGAAAAGTTCCTTTCTAGTTGATTTTCATCTGTTTGCCCAGCTCGCACTATGACGAGTGTCAAAAAACGACCTAGGTCGTGGCTGCAGAAGAATAGATCGTTGCACTAAATTGACTTTTAGAAAGGCAAGAAAACTGAGCAGGTAATCTGTATACTCTTACTTTAGAAGACACGAGCCTGACTTTGATGAGCAGTGTCACTGAGAAAAGTTGCAATCAATTATTCAAAATGCAAAATGGCACAAAAAATTTCCAAGTATGATCAAACCTCTTGAAATAGAGGCTTATAGGCGTTTTTTCCCGAAGTCTCATCCCTGCTGATGACATGGTCTACGTGTGAGTTTTGATTGTATTCACTTGCCTGAAGTACCTTTCGTTTTCAACTCAGGTTGGACACCGTATTTGTTGTGTAGCTGCAAAGCTGCGAATAACTTCCACGTTAATTCTTTTGGAAAGCAAACTTAAATCAAAACATCATGTTTAAATTAAGTTTCACTGAACTTTGACAAGTTTTCGTTGTTACTATTTCAAAACAAAGATCATTTTTATACGAGCAGATACATTTATTTTCAACATCATACATAGTCAGACTCGAAATCGCTGCGAATGTCCTGAAAAGTTTGCCTAAAATATTCCAAGGAGAAAAATGGCATTGAACAAATTCGCTGCTGTCCTTTAACAGATATTGGTCGTCGTGGATCTGTCAGCATCTTGAAAACTAACAAAAGTTTAATTTCATAAAATACTCGTCGCCCAACATTGTAAGAAAACATGAATATCTGGAATAACTCGTGAGCGTCTCATCCCATACACCAAAGGCAGCATACTGCCACATAATTCTGCCAAGTCTATAACGACTAGAAATACTCTTTCTTGAACTCCTAACCTAGTGGTTTCCAATCTTCTAGCACATTTGGATCTCATTCTTCGTCTGTCGTATACACACTGCTGACAGGTGGAAGGACTATGCGCTTAGGTCTAAAAGAAAGAATTGCGAAGATATTTAATCAGGTCTTCGTAGGTGGTTCTTCTTTCCTATACATGAACAGGAGTACAAGTTGGTCAGAACTTTGATTGGGTAAGGCATTCCAAAAGAGCAGGGTTGTCCACCATATGATGTGGCACGGAGGTTTGAATTTGGTGCAATCATGCAAGATGTGGTGTTCAGTCTGCATCTTGACGCATTCACACAAATCTGAGCCGCACAGGCCCATTTAATTTCATGTTGGCAACAAATCGGCCAACACCAGTTGGTGGTGTTGATGACACTGCATGGAGGGGCCAGAACGGGTACAGTGATAGAGGATGTGCCCGGTGGATTGGATCCGCACACACAGTTTTTATTATCAGCCGATCCCATTCTGTAGAGGTATGCGTTAAACCGGCCGTGTCTTGTGCGCAAGCGGTTATGTTGAACTCTTGCTTTGCGCGGTATGTGGCATCCTGGTGGAGAGTTAGTGAAACTAGAGATATATGGCTTCAAGGAATCTGGTACTAGAGAGGTGGAATAGTCTTGGTTAGTGAGTTCTCCATGAACGGTCTTAAGGGGTATCTCGAGCGAAGTTTGTTGGGAGTGCGCAGTACATGCAGAATTTCATATAGCAGGTGATCAGGACTTTAATTGTGATTTACGATGTAGCTCTAGACATGCCGCGTTTCTTCGAGTAGTGGGGGCAGGATACATATGTATTCCATGATAAACCAAAAGTCATTCCCTTTCTGAATGTACGGTTTGGTCTATGGCTTGATCTAACTCAGTGCTCTTCAACCTTTTTTGTTGTGGTGCACCCTTAAAGATGTTTTGATGAACTCATGCACCCTATTTACTTAAACCAATGCATCTTATTTACTGACACGTCCCCCACCTACATGCGCCCAAGCCTGTAAGTACCCTGGCCTAAATAAGCAAGTACCCTTATTTAGTAACTCAGCTATATAATTCAATTGATAATGGCTCATTGTCTGTTGCTTATGAATCACAAATAACCAACTAATTACAACAGTTAGCTTGACATGGTCTGATGCTTACGCCCCACATTTTGGAATGCGCAAAGGCAAGTTTAAGTTCTAAAAGTCGCTGGTTGGTTAATGGTTCATTTTTGCTAACAGAAAGTTTTTGTAAAAAGCATCTGTTTAGTGCGACAAGTTTGTGATGCACCCTTGTGAATCCTTTCTTTGTGGTGCACCCCGCGCATATTTTGATGCACCCCAGGGTGCACCGTGCACACCGGTTGAAGGGCGCTGGTCTAACTCTAAACGGTGTCAGTCGATTATTGAAAAACAAATACTACGCATATGTTTTACTTTAAATGGTAGTTATTTACATGACAAAAAATACTTTTTCCGATTGAATCGTAGCCGTACGGTAAGTCATTTTCCATGCCAGAGGGGGGCGGTACCCATTTTGTCAACAGCGTTTCTTAATTGTCCTATCTTCCGGATGCCGGTTTTAACCAAAGTTTCGTGTAAATGAGGTGCAAACGTTTTCGATTGTCTGATAACTACTCGAAGAGAAAAATTGGTCTACCACTTTTTGGTAAGCACAGCAGCCTCACTCACAGTCAATGATTCTTGCATATTGTTTGCAGTACCATCTCCAATTCGTCCAAAATTTCCACTTTTGCAAAATTGCACAATTCTGCTTTTGCCTGATTTTGTTCTTTGCCTGGAAAAACAATTTCTTTTGCTTTGAAAATGCACACAGTCTTCCATTATTCACCTGATTTTGACACATTACGCAGTAGTTATGAGGCTACATAGCCTCAGACGTCCATCTCTTACGCCTATGTATTCAACCACATCCTGTGAGAACTGGAGGTCTTCTTCTCTTAGGCAAGTTTCAGAAAAAAGGTGCCTGACAGAGCATATCGCATCTCACGCCATCTCCCAGTTTCAGGAGATCTCCCAATTTGTGGCCTTGGTGATAAAGAATGTGGAGAAGCTGAGTTTACACAATTAATTGGATAAAAAATGTGCGCGCAAATGCAGAGAACTTAGTGCAAAGGTTTGAATTCTGCGGGACAAAATTCTTCCACTGACTTTCCTTAAAAATATAGTAGGTACCATAGTCGTTGATACTAAGTTCGTGGTTGACTGAAAATGGATGTCACGTGATAATCACCGTTGCAGGAATCACCACCGGGACTGAGTCCAAAGCTACTAAGGATAAACATCAGACCTGAGCTACAGCTGAGGGAGAGTTCCTTTGGGTGAATGAGCTGGGGCCTGGGTACTTAAGCTGGGGGGCGTGAAATGTTTGCAAGGGGGACGCGAGTATAGCAGCGACATATGTTTGAAAAGCAGGTTGATGGCAAATAAATTGGTGTTCTGTTTTATGTGTTTGATTTTGAGGTTAGGTGAGGCGGGAGTATCAATAACTAACGCGAAAGGTGACCTGACTAAAAAAGTTTAAGAACCTCTGAGCCAGGGCTTTCGTCAAAGTTCGCCTGAGCAGCTGAGAAGGTTACAGGTTTGATTCGTAACTTCGACCTACATCGTCTAGGCAGCGGAAGCATACTAGCTACCCTGAGCTACGGAGTCCACTGAGAACTGCAGAAAATGACAATAGCCAACAGTTCGCTGCAGCAAATGTACAGCAGTAAAATGCAATCTGCCATCGTTCACATGCATTGTAATTTACGCTTTTTGAGATCCGATGCTTCCCGTCAGGCCCGTAGCCAGGTTTTAAGGTTTGCAGGGGCAAAATACATTTCTGGGGGGCAAGACTTTAGTTTTTGTTATATATTTTAAAGAAATGTATCTGGGCGCAACAAAATTTGGGGGGTGCAAAAAGTTTGCGGTGGCATTGCCTCCGAATGCCCCCCGTGGCTGCGGGTCTGCTTCCCATTATGCCGTACATTGGATTTGGTTTGGATTGAGAAGGCGCTGAGCTTGAATGAAAAGACGTGGCTGCAACTCTTAAACCAATGCTTTTATAAAAGTAACAATTGCGAAGCTGGGTGGTCAGCTCCTTACCAGAAACTTCCGTGCGTTGCGCAAAAATAATTGGGAAATTTTTGAGTTATTGACATATCTACTAATTGAGGTAAGACGGAAAGATGAAACTACCTTAAAGCGAACTGCCAGAATGATTGCACAAAAATTACAGTATAAAGAACTCTGAAAAACTTGAAAATGTATGGCGGCTAATGTTTTAGTCCTTCCGACGTTTTCACGAAACCGAACAGTAGTTAGGAAAAAAGACTTATAATCATGTCAACAAAAATAAAAATATTGGCTGGAATGAGTAAATCCATGGCAGTGAGATTTTGTTAGGACAAAATAACTAAATTGTTGAAATGAACTCTAGGTTGCTAAGTAGGAATGTTAATGTTGCGTGGGGCAAAATTAGTTTCGTTTCTCCGACACATTTCAAGTTTGTTACGCCTACGCCTGTAACGAATATCGAGTCAAATCAAACATGGGGGGTTTATATCTGTCGAATCTGAACTGATACGTTTTATATACAGGGGCGCACGCAGGGGTGGCTGAGGGGGTTAGAGCCCCCCCCCCCTACTGAGAGCCCCCCACCTTAACGGAAATCGCCTAAACACAAATTTGTTGCTGACGTTTGTTGAAACACAAAACAATTCCACACATGCATGCATAGCTATATAAAGATTTCGATTATAACTAGTGGTGTAGTGATCTGTTACCTTGTTACGTTACGAGTGTTACACTTCAATTGCAATAATCGTGCTAAGACTATAGGAAACCCTCGCTCAATGTCGCTTTTCGGTAGACGTTGCGATTCATGAGTCATAATGGCATTGAAAGAAACCGTTTCATACATGCTATGACGTTGAAGCTCTGCACGTGTTGCGCAATGCGTTACGATTGGAGTTATTCCTTCCTCGGAAAAGGAGTTCATCAAGAGAAAGAGACTTTTGCAAATGAGATAGAAATGACACCAGCTCGTGCTCAGATTCTGCCAGTCAAGTATTCAGCAGTGAAAATGATATTGGTAACTTCGTTGGAGTTCCCCTGACTGATGCTGATCGACGAAAGGTATTGTTTAATTGCTGGTCCCCTCCTTCAGGTTTCTCGTTTCCATATGTAACAGTTGGTGCTCAAGATCGAAGTTTCCCGAAGCAATGGTTAAACGAATTTACGTGGTTACCGTACAGTAATATTTACAATGGAGCTTTTTGCAAATGGTGCGTTGTGTTTGCTCCTCAGACTGTCAGTTGTAGCGCAAAACCTCCCGGCTCATTAGTTTCGGGACCACACTGCAATTATAAAAAGGCAAAGGAAGATTACAGTAATCACCAAAACTGTCACAATCATAAATTATGTGCAGTCATGTTCGATAACTTTGTGCAGACAGATGCCGACAAATCCAGAGATGTACGAAATGCTTTAAACAGCAGTCGACAGAAGGCTGTTGAGGAAAATCGAAATCGTCTTTCCCACATCATCAGAACTATTGAATTTTGCGGTCGCCAAGAAATACCATTGAGGGGTCACAGAGGCGCTGGTGCATTTTCACTGAACGAAACTGATTGCAATGACGGAGTTTTTAAAGCTGCCTTAAGACTGCGAGTGGAGGCTGCTGACAAGCAAACATCTGACCTCTTTTTGAGGCTCCCCGCAAGGCTTCATATTTAAGCTGGAGAGTGCAAAATCAAATTATATCTTTGATGGGTGATGCCATACAAAGCAAATACTTTCCGATATTTTCCAATGCAAATACTTTTCGATACAAGCGGTTGAAACGACTGATGTAAGTCAAACAGAGTAACTTAGTTTATCCCTTCGGTTTATCAAAGATACCAAAAAGCAAGAAGAGTTTTTGTGCTTTGTTCCAGTTTCTTCAGCAACAGACAATGATCTTGCATCTAGGATTCTCACCCAACTATCTCAACTTGGGCTTAATCTGGAACATATGCGTTGCCAAGGTTATGATGGCGCAAGTAATATGAGCGGAAAATATCGTGGTGTCCAGGCTAGAGTAAAAGAATTGTACCCTTTGGCCACGTACATTCATTGCTGCAAGCATGTTCTTAACTTGGTCGTTAGTACTTCATCGCAGTTGCCAGTTATTAGAAATGCGATGGCAACTAGATCGGACATATGCGTTTTTCTGTCGCGAAGTTTCAGGCTCGGCTTCATCGCGACAGAAGCTGAAACCAATTTGAGCCACACGCCGGGTAGAATGACATGACTCGATCATCATTATCGTAACACTATTGCCAGCAGTTGTGTCTACACTTGAGAAATTGCAGCAGGAAAACAAGCAAGTGGAGGTTGCGACCAAAGCAGCAACTTTGCTCAATTCTGTACAGAAATGCACGGTTTTAATCGCGGCTTTAGTTATGCAACACATTTCTGGTATAATCCTGCCTGTTTCAAAACTGCTGCAGAAGGAAGAATTGGATATATTTGCAGTTCTTGAGCTCATTTATAGTGTGCTGGATATTCTCCGACAAAACAGAAGCAATTGCGAAAACGCTTTTCATACAATATTTGACCAAGCTAAGAATGAATTTGAAAAATATGATGCTCCACTATTGATTCCAAGAAGATGCAAAAGTCAAATTTTCAGAGATACGATCTGTAGTGGTACTGCAGTGCATTTTGCTTGTCTGCGATGTTGAGAAAAGTGCTGTTGATAATATTTCGTGACAAATAATAGCCGACTGAAACACCAGAATTTGCTGGAAGTGGTATGAAGTAATGCTACTATATAACATAAGAGTGCTTTTAAAAACAATATCTTGGGATACTGAGCATGTTACAAAATTCCATAAAGAATGTCAAAATTTTGCAGAGAAGTGCCACACTACATCGCATCGTACTTTAACAGATTAACAAAATCATTGCAACTGGGGAAAACGGGAAAAGAAAAACAGACGTCGCGGCTGGACCTGGTCAAGAAAAGTGTTGATGTGTTAAAATTGAAATAGCATATATGACATAAATATTATAGTAAATAAGGTAGCCTGTACTTTAGTGAGAGCAAAATATTTTTCTCAACATTTCAGCCCCCCTTAAAAAATTCCTGCGTACGCCCCTGTTTATATAGGGTCATGTTGCGATCGGAAAGGCCGAGCGGCAAGTGCGCAAAGCTTCACACTGTGGCAACAAGCAACAATTGATGTGACACGCCGTGCTCACTCTTCGCGTACGCTAATCGCTACGGTCAATCGTTCACATGTTAACATCAACCAAGATCACACGCCACGATCACTCCATTATTGTTGTTCGCGCCACATTTAAATGTGTGCTGTTCTTCGCGCACATCGCGCTCGTGGTGAATCACATGTTCAACGCAACGCCGACGGAGAGGTTGCAACAGTACACAGCCCAATGAAAAATAACAACTGTTCGCCAACACTACTATGCTTATTCCCCTCCAAAAACAGTGCAGCACAAATCGGAGAAATATTGATTCTTCACTGAAAAATGTTCATGCGCAGTTGCACCAGAGTTTGCACGTTAGTCTAAAAATTGTTCTTCAGATTAGACTTGGAGAATGTTGATGATTATGCACGTAAGGCTGTTAATTCGTTATAATTTTTGCATGAGCGGGTACAAGTTATTATCGGTGTATGAGCATAAAACTTATTTTCAGCTGACGTTCTAGAAAAAATGGAAATTAAAAAAATATTTCCAAAATTCCTGAGAAAAGGTTGGTGTGCACGTTACTTATAAGTAGAGCTTATACACAATAGAACAAACATGTTTTTTGCAACAAAGTTGAAAATGCAAAGGAATTGATGCAACTTCTTATCTTGCGCAGTGCACAATACATTTCCACCTAAGCCGCTGGCGTCAAACTATATGTAGAAAAAGTGTCCTTAAACTAAAGGTAATTTTTTGTTCTGGTTTATGGACGTGTTGGAATTTTACGAGGACAAAGCTGTTTTAATAAAAGACATTAGTATCAAAGAATGGTTATGTGAATGGATACAGTCAACCTCTCCATGGATACTCAGGGGTCAGTGGACCCTTTTCGGGAGCCGTTGATGTCCTGAACTCTCGCAATATTCCAATCACGCTTACATAACACCGCAGTATATATTTTTGGTTGTGCGTTAACACCAACTGCAAATCATGCACACTGAATATCACAAACAGACAAACTGATATTATCACCAGAAAGCGAAATCACAATTAGTTAGAATGGTGAGCGAAAATTGCCACAAGTTTAAATCCCAAAAGCAATATGAGCCGCTGCGTTGATGAGTGAAAGCTTTTGACAAATGAGGGAATTTTGTTAAAACTCCACAGCCAACAAAATCTCTGAAGCTATCTTCTGAAGAAACTTACTCCTCATTTCCTTCGGCTGGTGCTGCGAAACAAAGAGACATGTTCATTTAAGTGGGTTAAAACTTTGTTAGGATCACTTTCTGGTGTGCAGAATCCTTATTAGTAAAGCACAAAAGAAAATTTGAGCGGTTGAGCCACAAAGCGTGTTCAGCCACAAGCTTGAATCTTAAGGTTTTAGCCATTGCAGTCTGAGTTTCAAAACTTTTTGTTTCGTTTCAAACTCTTGAGGTTGACAACGAATCAAATCAAGTTGAGTTTGCCCGAGACGATTCGACTCTGATTACAACTCACACAATGTCAGAAATCATAAACTTTGAGTTCTAAAATCTTATAACATTACGTAATTTGGTCTGCATGTAAATATATTCCGAAACTATTGGCAAGTCAAGAATAGGATTGGTAAGAAATAGAATGGGAACTCAACTTTGTAGTATAACTCTATTCAAGGCCAATCATATAATATTGCAACTTAACTTAAGAAAACGTTATTTCATGATAAGAAAATGATTCGATTTTTGTAGAAATTGTAAGCAGTCCCAATAAATTCGCAGTAAGCAATGAAATTAAATCGTCCAATCTGAAAAATATCGATTGTTTTCTCTCTTTGTCTTTGAACTTGCTAATTTTAAAAACCTGATGTTTTTTATATTTGAACCATTACGAAATGCAAGAAATATCCACAGTTCAGTTTCCAGGTTTATATGGCTTAATTTAGTTATAGCCGAGAAGAAATGTGCATCATTACCTGCACGGATTTATTAGAAGAATTGAGTGGTGAACTTTCTATTGCTACGTTTTAGGTAGGAACAATCTTTTTCACCTATTCCAGTTTGAACCTATGCCCCTCTCTACATGCATTGATACATTTGTAAATTCCGAAGCCTGCTATTGGAATCACACTGAAAAATATCAAACATTGTTTCAGAATCAGTCAAAAGCAACCGTTAACACTGGAAGCCCTGAAAAATTTCTCTACCTACAAGGACGATGCGGTCATTTTTGACCTTTCATTTGAAAAACCGTTTAAGAACGTTTTCTTTCAATTACTTCGAATGTTGCATTGAAACAAGCCAGTCAATCATACTTGCATGTTTTTGTAAGGTGAAAAAACAGCCAGGTGAAAAAGTAGCCTACACAGAAAACGAAAATTATTATCAAAACATTTTATTAGAAGTCAGTCAGCATAATTTTTGCATGTTGCAATAGTTGCTTTACCGAATGCGTATTTTCCACAACAGACCTTCTTGCTGTTTTGGCAGAAACTAGATTTATTTTTGCATGACACAAACTGGTAATTTTTTCTTTTCCCCGCTTAGGTGTGATTCAACACTGATTGCAGTCAATGCAGTGCTGGATGTCTTGGGCCACTAACAGGGGTAGGATGTTCCACAGCCCACTACATCTTTTGGCTTGCAAAGCTCTTTCATAAGTTCAAGTAGAAACTGTCTAATTGACAGTTTCGTTTCGTTGTCAGCCAGTAAATGATGTAAGCATTTATTGACTACAGTCGATTATGCTGAAAAACACAGCATCTGGCAACCGCCTACGTGCACTTTTATTAGTATGGTATCTAGTCATCTGGTCCAGTGCATCCACGCACGCTAACCTGATCAGTTTAGTACTCCACCATTTCTGGAAGAATTTTTGTAATATTTATAATTTTTACTTTTTGTGCATCGAGATCAAGATGCACACAACCTTTTTTCCTTAGCTTTGCAGGCTATGCGAAATGCAAAAATTTCAGAGCATGCTTGCCTTTCATTACCAACTCTGCGTCTGACCCTGTCGTTGTTGTTTTCATACAGTTTCATACAGTTGTTGTGTTCATACAGTATTGTTTTCATACATTGTTGTTTTCATACAGAAAATTTTTAGACTTTGTCCTAGACCTCAAATATTTTTCTTTTTCTCACCCTAACCCCACACACTTACCTAAACACGAATCCCTAAGCCCCAATCATCGATTTTCTTAGCGTATTTGATATGTAGAATATTGCTCTGTGCATTCGCACTTGGCGTGAAGTCAGAAATCTCGCTTGACACCGGATGGGTGTGTACCGGTGTCTGGAATTAAAATGCGGAGTCTTGTGGGGTTGTCCGCCAACTCCGCATTCCATTGGTGATCCGCCCAGTGCGCCGTACGTATGTTGTTGTTGTTGTTGTCAGAAAAACTGATGAGTTGTTGTGCGGCGGGTACAAATGGGTGTCTCGATTTAAGGCGCCGTGCGTCTGCACTCGATGGGCGTGTGAGTACTGAGTGGAGCAGATGTCCAGTCTCCATGGCACGGCGTGCTAGAGATGGTGTGGCTCCACTGCCACGAAGCTCAGCAGGTTGGATGCCTGCGAGGATTGGAAGGTGTTAGACGCTGGTGTAAGACGCAGGCATCCAGTCACAATTCGCAAGGCGTCGTTGATGGTGGGGTCAATGAGGCGTGTATGAGCACTGCGGCACCAAACAGGAGCGCAGTGCTCTGCAGTTGAATGGACCAGGGCTAGGGTGGATGTTCGCAAAGTTGTAGCTCCAGCACTCCAACCGGAGCCAGCAAGCCGCCTCAGGAGTGCGACGCGTGATGTTAGCTTCTTGCGGAGTGACTCAAGCAGTAGTGGACACAGGCGAATTTGGCGGGAGGGGATGCGACATCGATTTGCAGTGAGCCCAATGCTTCGCAGGACCATATTGCGTAAACAAATCACTTCCGCACACGTACATTTACGAGGAAAGAAGTCTAAGCTTGGTTTAGAAGCTTGAGTGATAAAATTGGTCAAACTTTAACACTGCACCGCTACGGAACCAACAAGCAATGTGGCACACAACAACCACATGACGAAGTCACTGGCGTTGGCGCAGGTACATAAAGGACTCGAGATAAAGAATTCATGTGACGACATAATACTTATTCTCATTGTAGGTTACGTTTGTGACATCACAATTACCGGTGGCAGTAGCCAGCATAGTGCAGTAGCACTGTTTGGCTTGTATGTTGCAGCAAGTGAGCGTAGTCACTTGGATGCGGTTTGGATCAGAGCTCTTCAAATGGGGAACCTCACAGTGTTTAAATCGTCGTTTGGAATAGTCTGCAACACCCATAGCACTAATTTGGGTATAACGTTTGTTATTGCAGGTAATTTTTATGAAATAGTAAAAGCGGGTTGATTCTGTTTATTCTGAAACCGAAATTAAGAGAACGGAAAGAAACAAACAATTTGTAATGCGTGAAAGCACGAAAGTAACGAAAAAACACATATCATTCAAATAGCTTCTTGTTTGCGTGATTTTCCATTGCTTTGGGATGTTGAAAGTGCGCGAGAATGATATTTCACTCCGCAACAGTTCTGGTGGTTCTGGGTATTTGTGTCCCTTAGAGGGAACATTGCTGACGATGCAATGCAAATGGACGTTCACAAAACTCCTTATCCTTTCTACACTACAAAGAAAACGCCCCATGTTACGGTAGCAATCACAAAAAAACGCTTCGTTG
>Ga0210059_1011285_pt1 | contig 13682 bp, 8 predicted proteins | sample Ectturendosymbi2_FD_188042 | JGI IMG/M metagenome (GOLD analysis project Ga0210059, IMG submission 188042) | Ecteinascidia turbinata endosymbiont from Florida, USA - Sample 2 (SPAdes) (version 2) | ecosystem: Host-associated > Tunicates > Ascidians > Unclassified | place: Key West, Florida...
CAGCAGCAACGTTGTGTGGTGTCCTTGATGATTTCGGTCGTCCAGAGTGTGATTGTCTGTTAGTGTCTTTACGATTGAGGTTATGCACAGTCCCATGGGTTCTGAACTTGTTGACCCATCTGTAGATCATTGAGTGGACAGGAAATTCATGACATCCAAACTGTTCTTTGAATTGTTGAGCTGCGTGGATAGACTTCTGCCGAAAATATGCCTCAACTATAAATATCTTTTGCTCAGTAGTCCATGGCATCTCGAAGGTCAAATTTAGTAGACTCTTAGAACATTAATTCTACTTGGTAAATCTAAAAAATAAAAATAATTGATTAATTATTTCAAAAGTGATTAAGTTTACGTGATGACCGTCTTTTTTTGTGTCACCCTGTAATTCACTGATGATTCAAACATGAAAGCAAAATTTCTATTTGCCCTGAAAAATCAAGATGTATTGCCTTAGTCTTGTACCAAAAACATTGTTCTTTTAAGTGCCTAAGTACATATTATGTGTCATCTACAAGACTCTTTTATCAGAAACATTAAGAAATGGAATGCTAATGAAAATCAGAAAAGCTACCATATAGCACTGCCATGCTAATTTGCCAAAGCTGAACGCATGTCAGCAATACAATGCAAGAATCCAAGATTGCTTTGTTTTTATCTTTTTACTTCCAGATTTTTGAAAATTTTAACCAAGTTTCAGCTTCAGCAGTTATTAATTCAAATATGCACAGTTGGCAACGTAGTTGTGAATCACCTACTCTTTGCTGATGATACGTATGTTTGGCCCCACTATCAGTGGTCTTCAACATCTTCTAAATACATGTTGTGATTGTGCAACTAAACATAAAATTGTTTTCAATTGTAACAAGACAGTGGTATAGTTTCCCCCTAAAAAGTTTAAATAGCTTGTCCATTATCTAACACAAAATTTGTCCTTCGGTTAAAACTTATTTTTCTGACTTAATAGTTGACCGAAATCAGGGGTGGGCAAACGATGCCCTACAGGTTGCATTCAGCCCACAAGGGCATTTTATGCAGCCTGCAGAGCAGCCACACGGTATGTATTTTGAGTCTATGAAGTAATTTTGTCAATTCAATTAGAATTCTCTAGATTTCTTTCTGTTTATGTCATATGTGTACTACAGTGTCAATGTGAAATAAAACAATACTACAAGGTTATAATAACAAATTATAACCACATAGACCAATGTAGTATGTGCGGCCCACAGTAGCAATAAAATTTTCAATGTGGCCCTGCATAGAAAATGTTTGCCCACCCCTAAACTAAATCAATAAAAATGAGCAATTTGTGAAAAGTTCAAACTTTGGTTCCAACTTCATGAGATAAATCAAATGAATTTGTTTTGCTTATTTCACGTTTAAGCATTTCCTCCCACTATCTTTTTAAATAAATAAAATGGTGTTCACTGTTAAATCTAAATTTACTTGTCTTTTTCTGCATTGTCATGATAAAACAATAATGATGAATGTTCTGTCTGAACTTTTTTTCAAAAAATTACATTAACAAGAAGAAAATATGTATCTTATACTTATATACCAGGGGTGGCCAACATGTCTATCGCAATCGACCGGTCGATCGCTGAGTCTCAGTTGGTCGATCACGCCTGATTTTACATTGAATTGAAAAGATACCTGATAAGAACGTTTTTCAACCAATATTTCAGAAAGTACATAAAACTGAAATACGTTGCATTTTATGATATTTTCTACTTGTGTCTTTATTAGTGACTGGTCGATCGCGAGTTAAAGAAATTTTCTAGTTGATCCCAGTCGAAGACAAGTTGGCCACCCCTGTTATATACAAACATGATACAGTAGCCCAAAGGACTGATAATACAAGCCTTTGGTCGAAATTGTTGCACAGCATATATAGCCAATTTAGGTTATTAAAAAAGAAATGTTTTTTTGAGATTGGTGACACAAGTCAGATCACTTTCATGTAAAATGCTCCATGTTTAGCCCCCATCATACTTTCATTGTACTGTCCTTTATAGTTTCCTTGAAAGACCTGACATCCTGGTGAAATCTTTTACCTTGTTCTTGTGAGATCTTTTACCTTGTTCTTGTGAAATCTTTTATGTTGTTCTTGTGAAATCTTTTACCTTGTTCTTGTCTTCACCTCAGACAGCATCTTGGGAAAATGGATGGAATTAATTAGTCGTTTCACGTCAGGTCCCACAAGCACTCCAGCTTTGATTTTTGCTTCTGACAATTTTGGAAACAGCTGTTGAATTTGCTTGAATACCTCACCCTGTGTGTGTAAAGTTTTTTAACAAACACTGTCTATGGAAAGAGATCCTTTCTCAGCAAGGAATCAGACACTTTAACTCCTTGAGAGCCGACCTACGGTATATTCGTACTTCAATTTCGGCCTAAAAAACAGCAGTTTACGGTTGCCTTACCAACGCCCTAGCTCCTCCACAGATTGCACTAGAGAGCCGTTCAAAAGCTCAAACAGATCGGCCAGTCAAGTAGATTGCACTCGAAAAAAAATTTTTTGGTTGGGGGGGAGCGGATTTTTTGTGACTGACGTCATAAGTGAAGTAGTTTTAGGGTCATTTTGGCTCATGTTACCTGGCCTAGGGCCCAACCGCTAGGCCAAAGTTTTTCGCTGAAGTTTTCATTAGAAACTAGGCTTGAGTCCGAGTCTTTTGAGCCTTTGATCGACTTTCTAGCGTTTCTGGTTCAAAACTTATGATTCAAAATAAACAAATTAATTAATTATTTAATTAGCTAATTAGTCAAATATTTTTACTAACTTACATCACAACTTTTGAACCCGAAACCTCAGCAGGTCATCCAAAGTATCAAAAGACTCGGATTGTAGCTTAGTTTTTCCAGTAAAAACTTCAGCAAAACACTACCACCTAACGGTTGGCGCCCAGGGCCAGGTAAAGTGGGCCAAGGTGGCCAAAAAGTCCTCCACTTATGACGTCACTCACAAGAAAACTGCACCCCCCAAGCAAAAAAATTTTTTTTGAGTGCAATCTACTAGACTGGCCGATCCGTTTGAGCCGCTGAACAGCTCTCTAGCGCAATGGGCGGAGGAGCTAGGGTGTTGGTAAGGCAACCGAAAACTGCTGTTTTTTTTGCAAAAATCGCCGAAACCAGGCGGCTCTAAAAGTGTTAAGATCTTACAGAGTATATATTTCGCCTACGATGTAGGCATCATCAGCTCTGCGAAGTGCATGAAGTATAAATAGAATAAAATGAAATAAAACCCACAAACAGTAAAGTTACCAATTAAGAAAATCTAATTAAAAATTTGCAACTCCAGCTGCCCACTTTACATTGGAAAGGCAAAGGTCACAGTAGGAACAACCATCCAAAACAAACTACCAAGTGTACAGTGACGTAACAAACAAAATAACAGTCCAGTAGGTTGCACAGGATGTTTAAGTAGTGTAGGCTAATGTGCTTGCAAGAATTCATTGACACAGTCACGCAGTGGGTCTGCGGATTGTTGCGACTGGTCACAGGCCATACAGAAGCCGAAGTAGCAGAAGTAAAACCGTCCGTTACAAAGCAAGACTATGTTAAACCCATACAAATTTCAACAACAATAAACCAAATCAATGAGTAATCACGACAGAAGAAGCAAGTGAATCAACAAATAGCACGTCGTTCCAGCCACCAAGGCATGTTCAGGAGATCTCAACGCAGATGGAAACCATGAAGCCCTGCCTGTCAGAGCTCAACACTGACGCTCTACGAAGAGTCTTGATTTTTTTAAACAAACTGTTTGATTAGACCTAATTTAATGTTCAGAGGTAACGTCAGCATTTTTGCTGTCTCTACTAGTGGTTGCCACTTCACGTTGTAAAGTCCAATCTCCTAGCTGGTTTGCAGAGGCCAGTTCCTCTGCTTGTGGTGAAGAGCTGTATTTCTGCTATCCCAGAGACAGAGATAGTATTGGAATTTGGTAAAACCACCCTGAAAATCCACCAAGAAAGCCACCATCTTGAAATTACCAATGACCTCCCAAGTGTAGCGGTTGTACTTTAATGCACTCAAGAGGATTTTGATGTTCTGATACTCTTCCTTCATGTGAACTGAATGAGCCAAAGAAATGGAGGGACACGTGTTTGTGTTTTGCAGCAAAACAGCTTTGAGGCTTCTAGATTTCATCACAACACGCTGCTGGTGAAGAGGCTGCACTTGGGGGATTGCAAAAAATGCCTATAGCCTGAAAATGCCATTAATATCATGGAAGTAGCATACTCTTTAAATGTGTAGAACACGGAGAAACTGCAACATTGCTTTCTCTGGGAAGTAATTCGAACACTGTCACCCAGGACATCCCATTGCTTCAGTGTGGCAATCAGTAGCTCAGCATTTGATATCGTCAGTCCAATTTCCTGATAAGATCATCAGCATCTTGTTTGGGGTAGTAGGGGCACCTTTCACCAGCAACCAGTGATGTGTCAGAGTCACAAGCCCCTCGAGTCAGAGTCGAGTCACAAGAACTGTCGAGCCACTTCGAGTCATTAGTTTGCAAGCTCGAGTCAATGTCAAGTCACACGAAATTTCACGTTTTTTCTACGACACTTTTTTGCTATGAAATGGCACCCAACATGCCATACAACGGCACCCGTTAAGTTAGAAAATGTTGTTTTAGCAATTTTGATTGCAGGTTATTTATATCTGCGTTTTCTCAGTTTGCATTTTACTTGTGTCATTTGTTGCAATCGGAAATCCCGATTGGCATGTGTGCAAAGCTTCGCACCATGACAGCAAGCAACAATAGAGATCACCCAACGAGATTAGTCTATTATTGCTTGTTCGCGCCACATACATATATTTTTGTTCTTTGCGCACATCCCGTTCGTGGTGAATCACACAATCAACGTAACACCACCAGAGAAGTTGCAACACATTCACTCTCAATCATTTCAAAAAGTCTAGCCCTACCTTGCTGCAAGTGTTGCAGCCTCTTAGTTAGCGTTGGCGTGAATATGCGATTCACCACGAAAGGGATGTGTGTGAAGAACAACGCCCATGTGTCGTGAACAAGCAGAAATAAAATGAGCACGACGTGGGATGTTTATTGTTGCTTGCTGCCAGTGTGAAGCTTTGTGCACTTGCTGCTCGGCCTTTCCAATCACAACAAAGTGGTGCTTTGACCTGGCACAACCTTCACAAAAAGAACATGCAATGGGTGCGGTTCATTGCAAAAACGAGAGGATGTTGTTGCAACCTGTCGGTTGGCGTTGCATTGACAGTGTGGTTTTCGTATGGCCAATACATGAAAATGACTAGAGATGAACATGTAGGCTACTTGGATTTAAATCTTGCGACATTTCAACATCTTCATGGACTTGGATGTTATCATTTTTGCTTAAGCACATTTGGATTGGAATTGATTATTTTCTTTGAACTTCTTTGCAACTTTCGTTTCAATTTTGGGGCTGCAGATTATATAACTTTCGATTCAGTTTTGGGACTGCAGGTTAACACTGGATTGCAGCCACCGACATGTTGGGAGCCATTTGTTGCAGGCACAATGCTGCGTCGTCCTGAGCCAACTAAAGAAAGAGTTGAACCGACAATCCTCAGCATAATAGCAATTGAGATTACACATTTGACCAGGTTCGCTCTTCTATTGCAGCTACAAATTCAACGTTATTTGTGGCGTAATCACGTTGCCACGTGGGTTTAGGCTAATAACAGTGGCAGGAATTTGGATTTAAACAAGATTTGGTTTTCGCATTTGTATTATATTTTGCATATAGTTTTTGGTTTGAATTTGAATTTGAAAAACTTAATTCACTTTACTGGTATCTGGAAAAGACTCAAGGTCACAGTATGAGGCCCATGGCCATGATCACGGTGTGCAAATACTACATTAAACCACGATAAGGTGTCAATATATTGTGCCCTGCTGACCCCTCAATGAAAGCAAAGTCTCAGGTCTCCCTCTATGCAAGTTGGGGACACTTGATCCTTAAAATGCAGCATAGCACGACTAGGCAGGCTAAACAGAAGATTTCCGCCAATCTCGATCAGCACTGAAGCAAAAAATGCTCATTTCCTTGTGTGCAAACAAACTGGGTTTGTCCATCAGGAACTCAGAGATTTGGTAAAATGACTCTGACTCGAGTCTCAAGTCATTGACTGTGACTCGAGTTGAGTCATTCTTGTTGAGTAACCATTTTTCTCAATGTGAGTCGAGTCCGAGTCACCAAAAATCGTGACTCGAGTCGAGTCATGCTATCACTGCCAGCAACTCAGCATTGAACATACACAGCAGAAGATTGCTGCTTTAGAATCTGTAGAGCTTGTGTCTGTTGTGAAAAATTCATTTCTCAAGGGTAGTTTGGCACAGGCATGTCACTCATGTTACGGGATACAGGTGCAGTGCAATAGATGATGGAAGGTGCATTCTCTCCTTTCTGTCGTTTGCTTGATCTACCAAACAGAAGTGACAGTCTGTGAGATGGTTTGAGAGTTCATGCCAGACACAAGGGATAGCAAAATGCAAGGCACTTTTCTCTGCTCGACAGCAATACTCATTGCTGTGGCGTGTGGAGCCCAAGGTTTATCTTGGTCACCGACTGGCATGTCAAAGTATGCATAATAGCCTTTTTTTGCATGGATTCAGGCAGTGTTTTTTGCAAAGAATTCGCCATACACAGAGCAGAAAGAATCTGCTGAGTAATCTGCTACTTGCAAGTTGCAACCATGTCCAGACATAGCACACTGCTAAGCAAAACCTGAAAACATTCACTGAAAGTTTGCATCCCAGATATTATCAACATAATCAGACACACTAGCTTGAAGGTAAAAAGATCAAAATACATTTAAAACTAAACAGGCGATTGCAGCAAAACTGTGTAGGTCTGCAAAGAAGCAAACATGACAAACCGCTTGTATGACATGCTTCTGTAAGAAATGTCAGCCTGGTTTGTTACATCACAAAAGCAAAGCGATGAAGTGCTCTGTCTGCTGGCAGTACTGTATTGTTATGTAATTACGCCCATAATTAAGTAACTACTGTATTGCTAGAAGTAAATTTCCTACCTAATCTACATCCTTATTTCCATGAAAATTAATTAGGAAAAATCCGAAGTAGTTTTAGGAACACAAAATGCAAAGTTAATGTGGCGTAATAAAGATTTTCCATAGTTTTACAGCATTAAGCAAACACGATATAAGAATTATTCCTCAAGGACAAAAAATTTTTTTGTTACATGGTGAATTGTTTTAGACTTGAATTGCCAAAGCTTAAAGTTGCCAAACAAGTGAAATGTTTTGGTGTGTTATTTCAAGCTTCACTGGAAGATGACAGTGACACTCAAGAGGCAAGTAAAATCACTTCACTGTGCAGCAAACAAACACAAAGGTACCTTTGATCGGTGCTCTACTGCTGTTGAGAACATTCTGCCTTATACCTATTAAATGCTAATGTATGCCTGTCGTGGTGCAAGTGCCTATTGAATTTTACATTGCATCCTAGAAATATGAGTGCTCGCCCACATTAAATTACTCATTTCATCACAACATTTGTGGCCTTCATTAGAAATACTGGTACTGAGAAAAACTAGGCTATTCCTTATTTTTAAGATAATTTGCTGTTTGCAATTATATTTAAAAGTTTGTATATCTTCAATTTAACAGGCTACTGTAATCAGCTTGAAGCCCAACGGATGATGTTTGCCTCCCACAAACGATCGTACTACAGCAACCTAGGCAAACCCTTTGCACCTCTAAACTCATAGATGTAGGAGCAGGTGGTTTTGTCGGGTGCAAAGTACATCACGCTCAAATTTCCTTAAATTCGCCTGAAAAACTTTTATACAACAATCCTTCCCTACAAATTTTCTGCAGCTGTTGACACATTCTGTTTTCCTCTATCATGTTGCTATAGACATGAAAATAGAAGATTTGGTACTTAAAAATCCGGCTCAAAAATTATGCTAGGCTGTGCAAGAACATTGTCAGAAGCCACTTGGCTCAGCACTCGGAGTATCTGTCTCACAGTTCTGAGGTTTGGTGTTCCATTCACTTTCCAGCCGTTGCTATCCTGATGACATAGAGGCAACATGCACCAAACTGTCTGGCAAAATGTGTCCATCCAAACACTACTTAACACAGCTTTTCTGTACTTGCCAGGCAGGGACTCTACTAATATGAAGTAGTTGCCCTGCAGCATACACGATTCCCACAGTGTACATGTACAATTAATAAAGCATGTAAATGAAATGCCTTTTCTGCCCAAACTCAAACTGTCGTGCGCCTGACCGTTGGGAATCACTGGTCTAAACTGATCAGGTTAGTGGTAAAATAGAACTTTTGGACAGATTAACTCAATGGCAGAACCGCAAAAGTTACCACATTCAACATTAGCCCTTCACTGGAGGTCTTAACCTAAAACAAAGGCGACAGTGAACCATGGCGTACCACACACACCAACACCACCCTACACCCGAGATTGCGTCTGCATTTCTTATGGCTTCTGCCAACTTCATATTATTATTCGCGTTGTGAAAGTGTTCAGCAGCTGTCAGAACTACTCTGAAGGCAGCGATTCGCTCAGGACGAAGCTGTTAGACAATAAAACCAAATCGTACTGAAGGCTTCCGTTTACTTCGGGTACATGTAGCCTCGTTTTTAAACATGCTTTGGTGGGAAAAACAACTGTTTTCGCAAGAAAAAAAGCCGTTTTAGAATGAGCGGCTTTACGTCAAAACACCTTTCATTTTTTTGCGCTTCATGAAATTTCGCTTAAACGCTTTTCGTTGCATAGTTGTCTCTCTTACGTTTGACAGTAGGAACTTCTCTGTTGTAGCGACGTTGCGATATTTTATAACGCTACGGTTATTGCTGTCACGTCACGCTGCCAAATGCCCCGTGTTTGATCTTGTGTACTGTGATTTTCGTGTTGCAGTTCGAGACCGGGATGACGAGATAAAACATTATCGGATTCGAACTGCTGATAGCGGTGGAGTTTTTATTGCAATTCGGGCCATTTTTCCTGATCTTATGCAACTCGTGGAGCATTATGAAAAGTCTTCCGACGGATTGTGTATGCGCTTGACTGCGCCATGCAAAAGGGTAAGCCTGTTTCTACTCTTTTGTTATAGGGCATAAAAACAAACGTTACCCACCTGCGTTTGTCTGCGCCTCCCCCGTGGGTAGCACGACTATTATTTTTGTTTTGTGATCAGCTTTGCAAATCACTGACCACCCCTGAAAGATATATTCGTTTTGCCTCACTAGCTTCTCCACGAAGTAATTTTACTGTTTTCATCAAACAGGGTCTGGCTAGCGCTTCTCCAATCGTGTGACGTCTTGGGGTTCTGGTGGGGGTTCCTCAGTATTTAAAAATAGAGATCGACCAATATGGCTTATTTGGACCGATTCCAATGCCGATATGTCGGCCATTTATGGACTGATAACCGATATTTCCAAAATTTGTAAATCATGATTTCTGCTTCATTAGCAAAAATATAATGTATTATTCAAAAATCGGGATTTATGAGCAAAAAGTTTTTCAAATTGCAACAATTTCAATATTTTACCTTGATTTTTAATTAATATGATTAATGATGATGCTTTTGTTTCGGCTGCGATGGCCAACGCGTGCTTCATGGTTCGTCTTGTCTGCTTGTTTGTGAAAACGCACCCGCTACCGTTGCTGCAAGCTAACTGTCTTGACCTGGTTCATTGTGCTTTCATGCGTGAGGAATATTACAGCGTTTTGTCAACACCTGCTTGGCCGATACCGATATATCGGTGAACCCAAATATCGGCAGGCCGATATATCGGCCTATCTCTACTTAAAATGTCTGGCATTGGTCATTTATGGTTCCTGGGATTATGCTGGACATCTTGCAACGTATTTCAAGTGGTTACCTTTCCAGCTGATTTAGCTCAATTTTGGGGGTGCCGTTAACCACCCCCATGACCACACCCACCAGGGGTGACATTGCAGACCACCAGTTCCTTATACAGGAAGCCATACCAGATGACGTGTTGCAATTAGAAATTGGTTACCTTCCCAGCGAACTTGGACCCTCTGAGCTCCAGGTCTAGTATTTTCTTGGTGGAAACTTCCGGCAAGATTAAGTGTCTGACGTTGCAAACTGTATCATTGAAAAAAATTATAGCCGAGTCAGTCAATTCATCACATACAATTACCATGCTGTGACTAGCTCCAGATCGTTCTTGGAATTTCTGCTGCACTTTCTTCTGTAGTACGTGACCCTTCTCTTTGTCGTTCATTGAGTTGTTTGACCATACTCACCACATTGGACGCATTATCTGTGACAATGCATAAATACATGTTTTTTCTGAAGGCCATAGTCTTGCAACACATCTTTTTCCAATTGTATTAAGAACTTGCTGGAATTTTGGGCTTGAATGTCTCTTATAGCTTAGGTCAAGGGTGGACAATTAATTTTGCTCGGGGGCCATCTCAGAAGGCCGCGTTCAGCGGAGGCCCGTATACCGTCTAATTTGATCGAAAAATAAATAAACCAGAGGTAATGGTATACAGAAATGGTTTTATGATAACTGTTCTTGTGCAAACACACTTTATCAAGGGCGGAAATCAACGAAACATATGTAAGCTAACAAAATTTTTAACAATTTAGATTTTGACAATTTTTCCTGAATGCTTCCGCGAGCCACATGTGGCCCGCAGGCCGCTAATTGCCCACCCCTGACTTAGGTTTTGGTGTACTTTTTTCCTTCATCTACATACCTGATATTAATGACAAAGTAATTGACATGGTGGCGCTGGCGTGTGCATGCATCCAGTTTCAAGTAAAAAAGTTTGTTGCTTAGCTTGCCCTTCAGCTGTTTTTTTGACTTTCATATTCGTCAAGTACTAGTTTCTTTATGTTATCTCTGCTTAGAGACGCTCCTAGTTTTCTTGCAAATTCGTCAATCAGTGCTAATACTTCAGGTTGAGAAAAGAATCTCAGAGAAATGCAATTGAAATCAGTCATGTCAACAATGTTTTTTAAATGCATATAGAGTCTTTTTTTAATGTTTTTTTTTTTTTAATGCATATACAATGTTTTTTAAATGCATATACAGAGTTTAAATGCATATATTTGCTTCAAAAATTTTCATTCCTGTAAATCTGCAAAAACTTAATACAATATTTGGTGTTTATTTCAAAACGTTCAAAAAATAGTAAAAATCCTTGCTCACAGTAAATTTGTAGTTAGTTAACAAATGGCGTGAACCCAATAAAACTACTTGAGTTTGAAATCTCCGTGTTAAGCTACTAAACTTTCAAACTTTCACTAAGCGGTTCTATTTGACAGTCTGCCACTATTTGCAATTGCAAGTTTGCAACCCTAACTAAATCTAATCAACTTTTACGTTTTACTAAGTTAGCTGCAGTGTCACATTGTTTCAAGACATGCAAGCTGTGTAAGGCACAAAAATTAACTGTATCAGTCTGTCACACTCGACGATAAACTGACCACCGTCACACTTAAACTTTAAAGCAGTGGTTCTCAAACTGGTCGATATCGACCCCCAGGGGTCAATTGGACCAACCAAGAGGTCGATAAATAGTCACGGGTTCGAATGGGGGTCACTGAATGGCCAGGGGGTCAATGACTAACTCCTGGGGTCTACTGAAGCAATGAAGCCTCCAATTCAAAATTATTGTTAATCGGGCAAGGAATGCTAACCTTCAAATCAAGTATCCGTGTGGTTGTTGACTCCCATCAGGCATATTCTTCGCATAGTTGAAAGTGCAGAAAATGGTGTGCTGTACTGACAGTGATGTTTTACGTTATGCGTACCTCTATAGTTCTAAGCATATTTTCGGATTGTGTATTATTTTATCATACATTTCAAGTAAAAAGTACTCAAATTTTTTTTGACACATACTTTCCTTGTATTAGTAACTGTTGGGCTAGGCCACGGGGTCTACAGAAAATTGTATACTTTGATTGGGTGTCAACGTGCAGAAAAGTTTGAGAACCATTGCTTTAAAGTAATCAACCGTTTGGAACCATCGACCGCACTGACCGTTTTCTTCTCACTAAAACATAACTGCCGCATTTGCTCGTGCACCAGCTGTGCTCAGCCTAATATCATCCTTTCAAAGTAACTGCATGAAATATTTGTGTCACAACCGTTTCTGTAAGTTCTACTCGCCGTAAACACGCTTGGTGGTTTGCAATAGCACATACAAAAGCGAATACAACTGCGTAACGGATGTTCGTTTGGGTATGCAGTATGCATGGTCTTTCGTGGTTATCCATTATCACTGAGATAACCATCTGGGCAATGTCGATTAAGCATTAGCAATGACATGTAAAGCGGTTGTAGTTACGGATAACTGTGTAAACACTAAGCAACACGACTCGGCAACCCTGCGTCGGCACTAAGAACAATGTTGCACAACTATGGAGGTAAAACCATATTTCAAATACACTTCAGAACGTTTGCGTTTCTTGTCCATGGCAGGAATTGAAATTGCAAAACGTTTCTTCCTGAATGGATATGCAACTCCGCAACAATAAACTGCTGGTAGTCTATCTCAGAAAACAACTAGTTTGAAACTAGAATAAATCCTATGTGACGTGCTGGAACGGTTTGTCTCCTAATGCCGTCTGAACTTCGAAGGTTTCACTAACTCAGCACTGTGAACGAAGTTGAGCAAAACACACTGTGCCTTTACTGTGTTTTTGCCCACAATGGAGGTAAAACCAAATTTCAAATACTCGAAATCTTGCGTTTCTCAGCTACTTGCGTTTCTTGTCCATTGTAAGAATAGAAATGAAGACATCATACTATTTCTACTTAACTGCTGGTGCAACTTCACAGAAATAAACTGCTGGTTTGAAAGACAACTGTTTAGAACAAGAACGACCAAATACGTTAATTGACACAAGCAATACACCGCATGTGAATTCCTTCACCTCGGATTTTACAATAGACGTGCAGAACTGTGGACGATAAAACTAACATATTGAACTGTACAGCAAAGAAAAGGTGTAGTCTACTGTTCAGGTTGCGACTTCGGATGCGTACATTGCCAATGATATTTTCCAACGCACTGTGTTATTTGAATTGGTAACTGGGATATTATAAATTGCACGTAGAAAGTTACCGTATAGTGTACACGCAACAAACAAAGTTGGGAAACGTTGGATTAGTATCTCTGTGAATATTGTTCAAAGGTATTATGGTGTTTTTTGCGTGTCAAGATTAAAAGATATTTTGGTATTTCTTGCACGTCAAGATTCAAAGATATTATGGTATTTCTTCCACGTCATGCACTAGAACAGGGGTTCCCAACCTTTTTCTTACCATGTACCCTTCAGCATTCCAACAAATGAGCATGTACCCCCACAGCGTTTCAACAGATAAGGATGTACCTCTTCAGAATTTTGACAGATGAACATGCACCCCTAAAACTACTTATGACAAAATATTTTCTCATGATTTTTCACAGATAGATTTAACAATATACATATAATGACTTTTGAAAATAATATTAAGTGATATATGTATAAAAATTTGAAAATAAACAACATGTAAATATATTTTTACCTTCTATTGCTAACCTTAAATGTACCCCTTCGGATAGGCAAATGTACCCCCAGGGGCACATGTACCCCAGGTTGGGAACCCCTGCACTAGAATGCAAAGGCGCAGCCAGGGGGGGCTGAAGGGGCTCAAGCCCCCCCCCC
>Ga0210059_1011286_pt1 | contig 13682 bp, 7 predicted proteins | sample Ectturendosymbi2_FD_188042 | JGI IMG/M metagenome (GOLD analysis project Ga0210059, IMG submission 188042) | Ecteinascidia turbinata endosymbiont from Florida, USA - Sample 2 (SPAdes) (version 2) | ecosystem: Host-associated > Tunicates > Ascidians > Unclassified | place: Key West, Florida...
CCCCCATTTCACGTTTGGTTTCCCGGTTGCTGCATACATCCAATACTGTATTTTAAAAATGTGACCCCCCCTTCTGGTTTTTGGCCCCCCTTTTTGGTTTTTGGTCCCCCCTGCTGCTAAATCCTGGCGACGGGCCTGGATACTAGTTGTTGAATTTCTCAGCAGAAGCTCAACACGTGGTTGTCAATTATTTCATCCAGTAGTTGATTCTGGATCAGATACTTACCAAGCTTTATGAATGTGTAAATTTTACCCGTTCAGTCTACGATTGGTTTGGAAAGACGTCAACCAAGCTTAAATGCAGACGACTTTCCAACCAATTGCAGTTCACACCCCGTTTGTTTGTAATAATGGCAAAATAATGGCAATTGCGTTTGTTTGTAATAATGTCAAAATAATGACAATTGCAAATTATTTTAACGTTGGTTCCTTCCGTGAGCGCAACGCTTGCTCCGGCACAGCAAGAATGACGTTGCTGCACGAAACGGTATGAAACAATTGCGTTCTTTCCGCACAGAACGGATCGATACGGTGCTCCGCGCAATTGAACGGATGAAGCGTAGAGCCGGCAAATTCCATGTACCGGATCGTCTTGGCAGTGCAAAGGTATCACCGCTGAGGAGGGACAGCAGAAAGTTGAGCATGGTAGACCCGAAGAAGCTAACCATTTCGCCAACGCGAGTCAACCCTTCCCGCCCTGCAGCTGGCTTGGCGAAAAGTGCGAAATAACATTTGCACTGAGCAGAAGGCAGCTTTTGTCAGACGTTTATGTTTCGGGCACTGAAAAGTAACTTTTTAAAGCCGGCTGCGGGGACAGTTAAGATATGCAAAAGCGTTTCGCTCTCAGTTAATGCATAAGCTGGTGACGACCAGTGTAGCGTAAAATATCAGATGATTTTGAGAAGCGTTTATTGTTGTACAAAACATTGAACGTGGGTTGATGTAAAAACGTAGATACATGAACAATAAGACCGAGCTTTCGTCTTTAGTTTGTGAATCACTTTGACAGTTTAAAGTCAAGCAACCCAGAGGCTGCAAAAACAAAATCATGAAAACAGGTAGTTGCAAAAAACAATATATTTAATATTCGCGCAGATAAACACATGACGAAACGCTTTAAACGCCCATGTCTGTAGCTATATGCTACACTTTATTTCAGTTTGAGTTTATTTCGATGCACGATACTTACAATTACATTTATAAGTTGTGCTTCGAATTTAAATTTTACACGCTTCCTTTTGATGTTTCTTTGTTTTCCGAATAAACTCAGTGTTAAGCGAATGGGGATTGCTAGCAAAAAAGTCGTTTTGGTCAATTTGACCTGATAGAGCAGGAAATTATTTGTGTTGCAGAAAGCTGCAAAATGAATTTTTTACAGTATTTGCGAAACATTTCTTGCAGGTGGCAATAAGTTTGCAACAAAGCAACTCGAATGCGTCTTCGGTTTTGGAATCGAGTCGTTTCACTTGTGCTCAGGCCCGTAGCCACGGGGAGAATTCGAGGGTAGGGCCCCCCCAATGTTTCTGTGTCACCCAAACTTTATTATGCCTAGAAAATTTTGTTTTAAACATATAATAAAACAAAAATCTTTCCCCCTAAAATGTATTTTCCCCCTAAACCTTAAAACCTGGCTACGGGTCTGCATGGTTGTGTTCAGACGAGTTCATGTTACGAAACGTTGAAATCGTGGATGTATGGTATGAATCGTTTGAAACAAAGTTGAACCGATAAACAAACGCAGTGAGGTTTCGAATCAAAACGAATGTATTAAAAAATTCCTAATAATCGTGGTCTCCGGCATTGGCGGCGTGTTCGCGCCGTCTATAGTAAATATACGTCTTGTATGTGGCGAAGACGAACAAAGCGACGATCGATAGGGTCCAGATGGTGACGCCGATAACGAACAAAATCGTAATGGAGCTGGAAAGCTTTTCTTTTTTTTCAAAATCCGAAGTTCGCTCGAACAAGCCAAACCTGAAACAACACGTCCGTTTTCACTTTTGTATGGCGTCTGAGTAAATCTTATTCATAACGTTTCTTAGATGAAATAAGCACCGTACCCACTCCTATGCGTGTTGCAGGACTTGTTTATTTGATTTTTTTAAGTTTGTGTCTTTATCTGAGTATCTTAATTTCGTTGAGAAATCCTCCCATAAGCCCGATCAATCTTAGCAACTTATGTACTGGTATTTACGATTGTTTGTTACCACAATAAAAATAAATGACAGCTTTTGAAGCTGACGTAACGAGCGTATTAGGCTCTTACTCTAAACTAAAGTAACTTTGACAGCATTTTCGGTGTTGAAATAATCGTATGGGATTTGTGCATCAAAATACTTAAAGGTTCACTCACAGCATAAGTCAACTAGCCTACTGTTTCTTTATAATGCGGAACCCACCTCAGCATTCCAAGCGCTGGCGTCAACAAAAGAAGTGCTGATGTAGACAGGCAAAGCACTAATGTCCCGAGTGACACCAGAAAACGACCGCATTCCCACCATATTGACGCATGGCCTCGATTTTTCTGCAGTACCCTGTTTGCCACCTGAGAACAGGGTACATGACGGCGCTTGTGTCTTTACGTCTATAGCGCTGAAACTTTTGTATAAAGTCGAGCATCTGTAAGATGTCTAAATGTCATTTTCAGAGAAAGCGCAGCTATGTTCAGGACAGCATTCTGCGCACAATGTACCATCGTTAATGCTCCACACAAAGCTGCAACCAGCCGGAAATTTCGGAGCAACCAAACTCACTTTAAAGCTATGGTTTATGTCTTGTTCACCTAGAACAGAATTACTGATAGGTGCAAGATATATTTGCACACATATTCCAATATTTGTACATTAGGTTGCGTCACCAACAATTAGGGTGTTGAAACTCCTGCACTGCCAAATTATGAACTTGCAAGTAAATCAAGAACGTAAAGAAATTCGCGATTACATTATTGATAATCAAAACTAATCAACCTCAGCAGTCCCGTCGCCACGGGTGGGCTTTGGTGGACTAAGGCCTCCAAACAATGCTCCAAGTCCCCACAAATTGAAACATGAAACACTCTAAATCAGTGGAGTTTTGTCAATTTGTACAACGCCAAGCCCTCCTGTTGAAGACTTTCTGGCGACGGTTATGACCTTAAATACCCGGTTGGCAAGCAAAAATTCAGCCAATTTAGATTGATACAACGCTCACTATTCTGAGCAGCGTGATTTTCGTCCGAGACTGGAGGATTCGGTTCAACTCTAAACAATCTGCTGGAAGCCAGCTACACGCGATGCTTTTCGAATATAGCGCACGGCTGGTAAGCGCAGCAGGAGCACGCCCTAAAAAGAAATTACAACTACCAAACTTGCCTATTCTATGAAAGCTGCGCTATACTACAGTGCTTTAATAACTGCTCAGAAGTAGATATCACTACATTTTTGTGGTGCGCTGTGGCAGAATGGCTGGTTCAGATTTCGTAAGTGTTTTGTACCTGATGTTGCAGGTGCTTTCCATCACCACCAGATTATTTCTACGGAATGCGACGTAATACTCTTTCTTGTCTTGTGCTGTGTACTCAACTTAACCGTGGATTATGCAGTTTCAGTATTTTCTTCTGAACTAAGTTTTGTGGTGGCCTTAAACTACGTCTGGAAAGCATTGCGTTGCTTCAAACATTTTGTCAAAACAGGATTCTATTCGTCACCAGTCGTTTCACGAGCCACAGATAAACGTACGACCTATCGAGAAAACTCTAAGGTATTTGCAACATATCTGTTGCAACTTATCAGTGAAATGTTTGTGCACCTCAAATATTTCAGCAAAACGCAAACGCTATGTCTGTGGAAAGTGAGGGGACCGCACCAGGCCCCCACGGTCTTGGTCGCGATGTAATCCATGCACTCCATAATATTGCTTCTATTAACAAAGAATAGGATGCATGGATTAGACCTATTTATACAGTTTGTAAGACAAAGAAAGTGATGACAGCAATGGGTGCATAGTCAAATGCTATGCCTGCCGCACATGAAACTAAAGCATTAAGACCATGTGACGTTCACTGCAACAGCTAAAATTATTTGATCCAAATCTAAAATTTGATAACTAAAAAACTGTTCGGAGGTACTTGACTGGGTAAACTCTAAGCTGCTTTTTGTCAGTTACTTGGAGTTTTGCTGCTATCGGCCGTAGTAGTATTTTATGCCAATGAACTCAAATGTAAGCAGTCAAACGATGACAGTTTAAGAAGCGGCGGAACTTGTGACTTGAGATCAGGGTTCTTCTGGGATTGTTGCCAGCAAATAGAAGGCGTTACAAGCGGCGAAGCAGTTGGCAAAAATCACTCTACTTGAGCCCTATCTTTCCTACCAATCCCGAATTGCGTTGTGAAATTTGTGGCTTGTGAATGCCTATGTTGGTGAAGTAACAGCATTTTTGAAAAAAAATTCAGTTCGCAAATTTTATACGATGATATTTTTATTCGACGTATGATCGCCAGTGAAGCTCTACATTGACAACCTATTTAATGTTGTTTGCTTCTTTTCAAAAAACACCGCGCTAAGAAGCAAAAGATAAACATATTTAGCTTGAACAACAACTGTCCGCTTTTAGAATTGCAGCAGTTTACACCCAAAAATGAGTGAGAATGGCGTAAAAAGTAGTCAATGAGGGAAATCCTTGATTGAAATCTGACATTGAATCATTGTTGAACATTATTTTTGTCAAATTTCATAGTGTTGTTTACAACTTTCGTAGGCTGAGGACAGTAGCTTGGTTTCCCCCCAAGCTCCGCACTATAGCTCGACCGTTAAGGCTTTTTTGGTACGATATCGATATTTTTCACTGCCGAAAACCAATTCCGATCGTTTTGCATTACTCAAACCAATGTTAAAAGACAATATAATGCATATTAAGCTAGCCCACAAGAAACTGGAAATGGCTGACAATTTCAGAAATACATGGAATTGTAAGCATTTTTGCAAAATATTGATTTAATGATCAAGATTTAGCAAGTTATCATTCAGGAAGACAGTTTTCCAGCATTGCCTCCTTGCAATAAATATCTTATCCATCCATCATAAATAATCCCAGCAATGCTGGTTTAAAACACGAACTTCCGAACACTCCGTGCAAAACATTAGCGTATAGTGACTTTCCTGAGCAGATATTGCCGATATATATAGGCGGAATTTTGCCGATATGTTGCATCGGCATGCTGGTGTATCAGTCGAGCTCTACATCCCCACGATGTTTTTTAAAACTACCCTGGATAGTTTTCTATTGAATCAGCTTCAAGGAGACCTCCAATGCAACGAGCTATAGGTTCGCGAAAGAATATGTTATGTTTTTACGTACATTTTGATTAATTTTTACGAAAAAAAGTTCATGAAAGGTTTAACAATACCTTACACGAAACATTATTCGACTGTCGGAATATTAGTTACTTTGCTTAGCATTTGGAAAAATTTGCCTGGACTTTTTGTGTCGAAAAGCACTACCACATTATCAAATACAAGATCCTGTATTGATACAAGAACCCGTGCGTTTTGAGTCTCATTTCCAGGCAAGCGTATTTAGATGAAGCACTTTTATATGGCTGTTTAGAGTGTTTGATAACTTTTTCAGATGGGTGATTCCGCTTGGTTCCCCAGTGTAGTTTGTTCAATATACTGTATCTTCAATTGTTTATGACATTAAAACGACGTCCTAGCGAACAGCATTTCATTTTGTTTTTTTAATGAAAAGATTGCAAGCATTTTTATAGAGTGTACTGTGCAAATTAACTTGGATTTCAATAGGCTTATTACAACAGTGGTGGAAGTGGATAGTTCTAATATTGGCTGTTCACAATTCTATGATTATTATCTGAAACAACAAGCGCCTCATATTTCTGCTCATGTTTTTTCGACGCTCTTCCTGTTGCGGGCTCTCGCTTGCTGCTGAACGTTTATCTGTCTGTTAATGTTTTCACAAGAATTGTCGTATGCCGCAATTAAGTTATTATTTTTCTGCAATGACGACTGATTGCCTGATTCCTCATTAAACGATACGTTTTAGTTGGTTTCACCAAACGCCATTTCAATGTTCTGTTTCCCATTCGTTCACACAAACTGCTTTCCATGATTTACCTTCTTGAAAGTTAAATTACGAATGTCTATGTCGTAAACGTAGTTATAAATCATTATGTAACACTGTTTTCCAACGCACAGAAAACTCACACCAAACGCAGTTTTACCAAAAACAACATCACTCCACCAGTGAGCCCATCGATTGCTTTCGTAGTCAGTGAAACCAGGAGCATGACGTTGGCAACGTCACCCATCCAGTATTCATCCTGAATACTCGAACAGTCATTATCTACTGCACATCGCCAACATCTAAAAATAAATCAAAATAAACTGACAAAGTTTAGTTAAAAAAAAAATTCATTGCTATACATATTTTGACATAAGACAAAGTTTTTTTGCTTCATTACGCCATTTTTGTCCATTTTGTAGCAGCGGATGACTTCCACGGAAAATTGACTTTGCGCCTAGTTTCCGGGAGCGCAAGGAGATACACATGTCTCGGGTGCAGCATTTGGGGTGTTCAAAAATTGATCTTTAATCCGGCAGACGCACACACGCGTGACGCACGCCACTGAACGATGTCCGACTTTACCCCACGTCAGCTCGTCTATGTACATTAGGCTGCAACCAAAACTATCTGTGGAAGACGAAGCGAAATCTAGTCATGTAAGGGAAGGTTACACACTATATATTTCAGGTACGTGGTGATTTTGGGCGTCAGCCAGCACCAGTAACTGTTACATAAATTCCACCAGCTAAACAACTGCGTGTGATGCACCACCCAAGAACATGGAAGTGACTGCCAGTAAAATTATTTCCAGCCCTTATGAACTCCATCTGGCTACCTATCTAGAATATAAAATTTTTGATAAAGGATAGCCACGCACTTCTATTGCAAACCCAATTCTGTTCGGAAAATCTGCTAAACGAAATTACCGCAAGCTGTTTACAGATGAAATACATTCTTAAGCGTAAACAAGGCAATCACTCGGAGGTTAAGAAACTGCATTCCGTAAACAAATTCAGCATTGGTGTTTTTTTAGTTTCTGGTAAACTTATTAACGTGAGACTTGCAGTTGAGACCATGAGAGCAAAAGTTCAACTGTAGAGCCCAGAATGTTAGATTCTATGTTTCCCTTTTGCAAACATCGTTTTAGGTGACTCACTCAAATCCAAGTTTTCCAACGTGGTACGACGCTATATGGACACTGAGTGCTCCAGTGATCAGTTGTAGCGGCATATAAACGGCATTCATGAAGTAGGCAGAAAGGAAATCATCGTGTCCTGTGGTGAGGACAACGAACCTGAAGTTTAATACACTTAATTGTGGAGCTCTGATGAAAAAGGCAAACAAATAAATATCATACTAGCAATAACGAAGCAATGAAGATGATGATGAAATAACTAAGGAACAAGAAATTGTTTTTTTATCTTCTAGCTTAACGAGACCATGCTCATCGTTGAATTTCGGTAAGTTATTGCAGTATAGTGACGAAATTCAGCCAAAAACGCAGCTTTGTCTGGTGGTACTGGACACACAACAAAAACCGAATCTATCCAGACACACAGATACCAATGCAGTTTGTTTTCGACAGATTAATGGTAAGGAGAAAAATCATTATAACGACGACTTGGATTGATGTGGCTGTTGTTAGCTACGTTGGACAAGCATGTTAATGGAGCGCTTTAAATGTTCCGAAGAACTATTCACTGGGTCGGTATAACAACTTTAACTGAATGGAGTTGTAAAGAATTGGTGGTCAATGCCAAATAAAAGGTCAAAGTTTCTGTACCAAAACCAACGTACAGCCATATAACATTTGCCATTGGCAGTCTAACCTAAAAAGCCTGGTAAAAAAGACTTGATCACTAGCGATTCAGTTTTACCTCCAAAAAATATTTGAAAACATTTGCAGAAAAAAATGACACGAACCTTGTAATCATGCAAATCAGCAGACAAGGGATCGAACCAATCATAAACACAGGTTCAAAGACTTTAGTGATCACGTGGTGGTTGTCGTGCAATTGCTTTCGTGCCTGATTGCTCATCATGAATAGTAACACATCGTCTCTTTCTTCACAGCCTTTGCCGACAAACGATTGTAGCATGTTTTGCACTGGCGCAGTAAAAATAAAAGCGAATGGTCTTTACAGCTCACTGCTCCTCTCTACACAAACCAGTGCCAACAACACTTATCTTTCTTTTTATTTTGGATTGATATATGTGTAGCTTTGACAAATGGCCGTAAAGATTAACATCACAAGTAATTGAGACAAAATCTCTTGCTTTTTGTGCAAGTGGCAGGTTTACTTGTAGCTTATTCCCGAAAGAGAAAAGACAATTCTGTCTCAGGTCGTAAATCCTCTCTGGCGAACATAATACGGCTTGCTTCAAAAGCAAACTTTTGGATTTTACGATCATATTTGTTTTTCTTTTGTCTTTTTAGGGCCTGTAGCTTCAAAACGTTTCGAAAACATTGCAGTAGCAAAATGCAGACGCACATTGATGATTAAATATTAAGCAAAAAGTAATGCAAAACAGAATTGAATTGTTTGAAAAGTGTTTTTGTGTTTGAAGGAACGAGAGGAAGTTGTTTCCGAAACTTCTAAAAAACAGCAAGCGAACTTGTACGGATCTTTTTTCGATCACTGCTATAGCAAGCAACTCGGAACACACTTGCTTTTCACTGGGAGATTAAAACTTATGGTTGCAGTTTTCTGCTGTCGCAAAAGTGGGATAGGAAGGTTTCGGCTTAAATGTTGTACGCTCCAACTTACACTGAAGCTGTACTGTGGCGCTCTCTGTTGTACGCAGACAGCAAGACAAGAGACGAAACATACGGGAAACTTTCTGAAGTTTTATGAGCAGCGAGTCTTTTTAAAGAAGGAATGTCAAGAAGGCCATGCAGTGCTCTGTCTTTCCGCTTTGACACCCACCATCGGAAGTTGCCCAATTTTTGAGGTCTTTGAAGTTATTTTAGGTAATTCAAGGCAATTGAATTTTTCTTTTGCAAAACACCACGCTGTGCTTTTAAAAGACGTTCCGATATTGATGCTCCGCAGGTGCAATCTTATATGTACCCGCAAGGCTCCTTGAAGCTGCTTCAATGAAGTTTTGTCAGTTGTGAGATGGTTCCGAGTTCTCAGTGAGTGCAAATGGTCAAAATCTTTTTTTACGCGACGCCTGCTTTTCGCAGTCGGAACCGCCGTTCAGCTGTTATAGTCAGATAGAACGATGTAATCACTGCAGATTCTAGTAATGAATGTTGCGATTGAGCAATTTAGGCAAAGCGGTCTGCCACGAAAGAAATTTAGTATAGGATTAGGAAAGAGAGCGGATGGTTGAAATCAAGCAACATATTGTTTCTCACATGTAATGGAATGCCACTTTTTAAGGCGATTTTAAATGACCCAGCGGATAAGCAAGTGAACACATTGTTTTTAAGAAAACACTCGTACAATTTTTTGTCAAGATTAAGCGCCAGTCTTTCAAGGTACTGATCTTGTCAAAAAAACGAATGTGAAATGTTCTGCACTTACTTGGAGTGGAATTCTTCGTGGTTACTGCCGCAGTCATTGAAAAAGGTTTCGACGTGCTCGTATTAAGCATTTGGTCTTCATCTACCGCTTGTTTTGGGATGGCGTAAGTAAACGGTGAAACTTCTCTTTTGCCATGGCGGTGACGCAAACCACTCGGAGCTCTGTGCTTAGAATGCCTGATGGCTGACAGTTCCTTTGCTCTAGCAAAAGCATTCTCTGTTTTCTTTGAGTTTAATACATATTGTCTGAAAACTGGATTGGTCGCAGTCAAATTCTCCACGATTATTTTGGCCTTTTCCAGAAAGGCCGCCGTCTCTTCGTGAGGATGTCGGCCCAATAAATAAAAAGCCACGTCCGTAGAAAATGTCAGTAAGGGAATTACGATGCAAATCAACACCACTGTGATACTGAAGAGCCAAGCCAAAGGTGAGTGACACCTTTTTGGGGACAAGCGGCAAATGAAGTTGTCCGTTATGTGCAACACTGTGAAATAAGGAAATGAAAGACCACTTTACTCAATAACAACTCGATTGCAGCACCACGTGGTTTATTCTTCGAGACAACTCTTTACTAATAGCAAATAAATTGCAGCACTTCACTCATTAACAACTAGCTTGCATCTCTATTTAGGGGCTTCTCCCAACTCCGAGGATTGCAATCGTGAATTACGACAGATGGAAGAGTTGTCTCGAAGAGTATATAAAGCATTTTAAAAGGTTCGGTCAAATGCTTTTTAAGATTTAGAAAATTGTTTCGTCGCCTTGCAATTGCAAAACAGTAGCACTTTTTTATGAAGCCTGATACCAAATCGAGTTGCACAAGTGTTTCTCGCACTTCGTCATTAAGTTTACAGGTACTTACGTACAGGGGCCCGACATGGGGGAGGGCAATGCCCCGGGGCGGCACTTTTCGGGGGGGCGGCACTTTTGGTGAAAAGAAGGAATAGCAAATGGTCTTTCACGAATGAACCTGAAGTTAGATTCAGGATTTAGATTTTGGTTAAGGTTGGACCTGCCATACGTCTGGCGGGACTGTCCCGGTTTAAAAGTCTGTCCCGGTGTCCCGTACTGGTTAGCAAAATGTCCCGGAATTTCACTTCAGTGAAATTTTCAAAATTAACTCCAGCCTGATGATGCATTGTTATGAAATAATTCCGTCCTGAAAGGCTTGACTTTGCTTAACCCGTGGCTTGGGGAGGGCGGCACTTGTCGACTGTGGGTAGTGGCGTAACTGACGGGGAGCAGGGGTGCGCGCCGCCCCCCTGGCAAGCTAAATGCAAAAAATGGGCCCCGTCTTAGAGATTTCATGAACTGCAGAATATGAAAGTGCTTTTACAAGTTTTGGAAATCCGTTGGTCTTGACGTTTTAAATACTGGAATAGTGCAGTGTTTCGCATACTAACAATCATCAAATGAATGCCAAATCGAAGTTGTTGCAACGGCGTGCAGCATGCAGTACATCATCTTGAACGTGCATACTGCATACTGTGTGTGATGTAATAATCGCCCGTAGTTGTGGAACGTTGCCCGCATCTGCGGCCATTATATTTCTGCTTACGTTGGAGTGTGTGATGCAGTTGTGAATACGTTTATGTTTGAAAACCGTGGTGTACTTTAACTTGAGATTAGACAGTGACCTTGTGATTAGAATACAGAGAAAGTTGGGTTTAACAATGCTGTTTGAAATTCACCGCTGAAGTTGAACCAGCGGTGTTCACTTCAGCATCTCGGCTGGAAGTGGTAACTTCGTTTTCTGGCCATCCCAGCAGCGGGTACGGCAGTTATCGTCTGTGCAGCGCACTTTACACCTTGAAATGAAGCATGCGATGAAGTGATACACATCTACAACTTAAAACAGGTTTAAGCGTTTTGACAGGTTTAAGCGTTGAAGCCAGTGGTTCCCATAGTATGGGTCGAGTCCCAAAAAAAGTTTGCTATTTCGCAGCGGATCAGAAAATACGTCGCGCCGAGGCGATCAAAACCTAAACCTGAGTTGTAATTATACAAACTTGTTCGCTTGTCTGTTCGTAGTGTATCGTAGGTACTTGAGAAAAGAGTAAACTGCTGACACTGAAAACAAACTTAGCAACCTACTGCCAAAAATCATCCATACAATAAACATTTTTGTCATATTACCATACGCTGTTTGAGACTTGGGTCGCAAGATGTTCACCAATTCAAATTTCAGTCACGCTCGAAAAAGTTTTTGGAGCCGCTGGTTAAAGCAGTATGCAATCATTATCAGAAGTCGTCTGATAACTGGCCACATCCGGATTCACTATCATTTCTCAACTTTTTCTGAGTATTGCAAACGCTCTATATGGCAGTTTGACACTAACATTATCAATCAAAAGTTTTGATGTGTATCCATTTCTTTACTTGGTGATCTTTGTAATGTTGATTATGCAGTACAGATTGTAGTTTTGACAACGAAATACAACTATGTGCAACATAAACATACGAAGTAGGATTAAATATGAATTATGATGCTCAAAAACTCAAAGAGAAAGCACAACAGCAAATTCAAAGTTTGCTGCAAATTTCAGAAACCTGACAGCATTTTGTGCTGCTTCATCACCCCGACTAACAACAATTTAGCTGAAACAGGTCAGTTTGTAATGCTTTACTAGTAATTATCCAAGTTCAAAGACAAGGTTTTCCTGCCTTTGCTGCTGCAAATTTATTGATTTGTTTCATCAAAAAACGGATATAATTTAAAAAGCCACATGTATTGACCTAGGAAATATCTGACGCCATAGGCACTCAATGAGAAGCTCTTGGTCAGCAATTTTGTGACATGAATTGCGACAATTATGTCCATCCACGGAGATGTTCAGTTTATAAGCCAACTCAAATACAAAACACAAGTAGCAGTAACTGAAAAGTTCACATTTATGACTGGTATACTTACCGCTGTTGCACAGTTTCAATTATTATCTTGAAAAAGTAGTCAGTATTAGTTGCATTTTCTTGTGATTACTCTTTCATCCCCTCCATGTTGAGGATATGCGCAAAACAAATACCAGGGTTTTTTAAGGTGTTTTAGGGACCCGATTCGGGTCCCTAAAATCGGGACCCGATTCGGATCTCTAGAATTTAAAATTGGGTCCCTATAATCAGATAAAATCATCATCAGGTCCCTAAAATTGGAGAAATCGGGTCCCTAAAAGTCCATGCCAGGTACCTAACATTTTCCTAAAAAACCCTGCAAATACATAATTAAATTGATTTTATAATTAATGCCAACAATCAAATCATGATATAAATTCACTGAAAACAAACGGTTGTCCGTCTCAAGTTAAAAATATCTCGCAAAAGCATTTGATACTTTGGTCAAACAATTTACATGCTTTTGTGCGCCACTGAGCATCTCCATCCGATGTTTTTAGCTATTTACTTCACAACCTGTTGTTAAAATGTCTTCATTTTCTTCCCACTACCGTATTAAAATTTGACAAGTGATAGTAGTTATAGCTGGTGCGCTGTTTCAGTGTTTGGCATCCCCTAGTGTTGGGAGGGGGGAAATGGGCATTTGTTACCACCTGGAAATTGGGTCGAAGAACCAAAAATTTCTAGAACACCTAAAGTCAGCAGCTTAATTGACTTAATTCTTGCAATGGCAGTTTCATTTGCCGGTATGACACTCACACTGCACAAAAGCCGGATTCACTGTTCGGGCATCATGCAGTGAAGACTGATGAGCTTGCAGTTCACTAAATCCGCTGCATTGCCTGCAGAGGCAGGTTGCGAAACCCGGGCAGGACAGTTTTTAAATTAGCCTTTATCGCGTAACAATGACATGGCAACAAAGGTTCACTTAAGTTACGGCAGTAGGCGTTTTGCTGCATGTGACTGTTGAACGCAAACATCTGTGGCAGGTAATGCAGCGAGGCAGCGACTGCTGATAGCAGTAAGTCACGGTGTGAAAAGAAACATTTATACGATGTGAAAACTGAAAAGAAATATTACTGCCAACGAGTTTTATACGGTGTGAAAAGAAACATTGCTGCCAACGAAGCGCATTTTTGGGACTGTTGCCGTAAAGTGGGTCATTTTCTTTGTGGTGTAGAAAGGGTAAAGCGTTATGGCAGGGGGG
>Ga0210059_1011287_pt1 | contig 13682 bp, 9 predicted proteins | sample Ectturendosymbi2_FD_188042 | JGI IMG/M metagenome (GOLD analysis project Ga0210059, IMG submission 188042) | Ecteinascidia turbinata endosymbiont from Florida, USA - Sample 2 (SPAdes) (version 2) | ecosystem: Host-associated > Tunicates > Ascidians > Unclassified | place: Key West, Florida...
ACAGTGTGGCTCCATTGTGACGAAGCTCAGCATGTTGCATGCCTGCGAGGGTGGGAAAGTTGGTTGCTGAAGTAGGACGCAGGCAACCAGTTACAATTCGCAAGGCGTCGTTGATGGAGGGGTCGATGAGGCTGGTATGAGCACTGCGGCACCAGAAAGGAGCACAGTACTCTGCGGTTCAATGGACCTGGGTGTTCGCAGAGTTGTTGCTCCAGCACCCCAACCGGAGCCAGCAAGCTGCCTCAGGAGCGCGACGCGTGATGTCAACTTCTTGCGAAGTATCTCAAGGTCTCGGCGATATGTGAACGACCTGTCCAATGTTACTCTGAGGTATTTGGGCTCGTAGCAGAAGGGAAGGGTTTCGTTATTGAAGCTGACTTTCAGCTCACGTTTAACTTCCTTGTTGTTGAAGTGGAAGGCTGTCAACACGTTTTTTGTCGTTTTTGTAGCACTGAGCTTCTGGAGATATTCACCTACGGTTGCCATGTCCTTGCTCTTCCACTCCCTGCCAGTCTCCATCAGCATGCATGATTGCTCGATCGTCAGCATATGCATACTTTCTGGTGACGGTGGTTGGCAATTCAGAGATGTAGATGTTGAAGAGAAGGGGCGCCAGGACAGATCCCTGTGGGACGCCGTTCTTGAGGCATCGTAACCTGCTCCATTTGCCGTTTCCGGTGGTAATGGTAAAGCTGCGATTGCCAACCATCTCCATGATCATTGTGGACCATGTGTCTATCAGGCAGCAAACGCAGCAGCTTGGAGGTGAGGCTGCGGTGCCATACAATGTCGTAGGCTGCTGTGAGGTCGAAATTGTGCTGAAAGTTGATGACGGAAAAACGCCACTACGGATGCAACTAATTTTTAGTTTTCAAAATTATTTATTACAGACTTTATCAAAACCTAAAACGTGACATGACCATGTCTTTTGCGCAAGAATGTTTTTGCTGCTCACGTTTACTTGCTTATGATTCGCTTTGCAAGCAATTGTTTGATAAGGAGGTACACTAGCCCAACCGCTTGCAGGAAATCAAAAGGGACAGAAATATACAAATTTTGGGTGGAAAAATTGTGACGATATTTTCAAAACACGGAGCATCTTTTCTCAAATGTAACTTGTATGTATTTGAAAAGTGACTCACTATTGAAAGAGGTTGTCGATTACGAATAAAATGCCGTTTCACTGTTTAAGTCCCGGAAAATGTTTGGTGGAAAACAATTCACCTGAGCTCCAATTATGAAAAAAGGTTTCAGAAACGTTTTCATCAACCACGGTTACAATTGCGAAGAGTGTAAAAAGATCGCAGCAGTCACCAAAATTTTTCTGATTTTTCATGAGTCTCGGGGTAGCTTATGTAATATACCGACCTGAAGTGGTGCAGGTGCTTTAAAGTAACACTTTTCGGCAAGGCAAAAATGTTGAACTATTTTCGATTCGATGTGATATGGCAAACATATATAACATATCTCAAAACTTGCAAACATATGTGACATATCTCAAAACTTCATAACATTATATAGCAGTTAAATTTTTCGTAAGGTTGTTATTTCAAGCACAGCACAAGTCTCCAATATCTTGGAAAAGCTTGAAGCTACATTTTGATGTGTCAAAAACACCCTTCTGGTTCCATTTGCAGTTACAATCTTTGCTAGTGCAACCAAACGAAGAAGAAACGCACCAGCTGTTGCTTCACAAGATGTATAGAGTGTCTTGCTTCATTGATTAATAGTAAAAAAAGATGTACATACTATTTCAGCACGAATTTCATCCACCGTCTCTGCAAAAATGCAACTCCCCAAAAACAGCGATTTGGTTGTAAGTATCGTCTTCGCAATACACTTTAGTTGCATTTCAAGTCACTAAAGAGGTTTGTGAATCCTCCACTCACCTCCATCGCTTCAAAAGAAAGTAGGTGGTGATGACGTCATAGACTTACAGCGGTGACGACAGTGCATTCACACTCTGTTCTTGGCATTCGTCTTTGGCTTTGCTGGAAGTGGTGAAAGCGAGACTGCAGCAAACAAGTGACAGCTTTCGTCGGGTAAGTTTCAATAAACTTGAGAACTTGTTGAAATTACTTAGGTGTCAATGACCAGCCTTGTCTAAGTGCTAAAGTGTTGAAGTAGGTTTTTAAAGAAATACCTTGGTTGCTACGAGTTAATTCAATACGTGGTTTTTGTGAATGCGAAGCCTTATACAACAAAAGAACATTTGTGTCTAGTAGTTTGGATCCAGCACGCCAGCATTGGCACGTTATTCAGGAAGCACTCGAGATTATTTACTTTTTTTTCATTTTTTTCCATTCAGAACGTATTTACATTTGAATTTAAAAACAAGTGTCTTTGTGTAGCATATACATCTGCAACTGTAGCATATACATCTGACATGTGCGATGTATCCGTCGGTAAAGGCTAGTCCAGTACTCTCGTTTAAGCTTCTCATGCCATATCGGCAAAAAATTGATAAACCTTCATCGTATAAACAGTTGCTTGATGCTGTTTAGATTCGCTGTATATTTCTTCCAAACGCAGTACAGTGTTTAAGATACGGTAAAAAATTTCAAACTTGATTTCGACATTGGGCTATATCCCAGCATCTGCCAATTTCATCACCGCTACAAGTTTCAATTAAAAAATTTAGCTGCAGCACAACGTAAACCTTCAACCTGTTGCAAAGTAGTACGGAAAAACATTTTTAAGAACAAGGATCATGAAACCTTTAAAATTTTGTACTTCTTACTGTAGCATATTTACCTGCACAGGCGCGATGTGGTTGAACCAAACGAGTGTGCGCATTTCTCTCCCGAAGTTTGAAATTTTCAAGGTTAGGATTGTGAGAGCAAAGCATGTGAATCATGACGTAGTCGTTTCCAACATCTGCGCTCTATCAAAATTGCAGTGAGCAATGAAAATGTGTGTAACCATCCCTTGCCTCACTCCTAGAAGCTTGTGAATTTTTTTCTCCCGTGTGCAAACTGTTTGCGATATGACCTAATTTGAAAGCCAATGATTTTCCTTGAAGCAGCTGTTCCAATCAAGACGTGTAGATGCAATCCGTGGTGGCAAGGCACAACTTGCGGTCAGGTCTCATACGACGTGTCACTTTCACTATGATTGCAAGGACACGAAAAGCCTGTCTTTGTTGCGAAACGATAACCAAGCGAAAACAATAATTGAACTTTGATTTTGAAAAAGTTGTGTCAGGTAGAAAAATTATTTAGATCAGAAAAAAGAATTGAAAAAAGTACAGTATTTAGCCAATGTTGGCACGAAATTACTAATTCTGTCACAAACATCTTTGAAGTAACCAAGACATTTTTGCATTGATTTTAATAAAGTCTGATACTCCATCCTCTACAAATTCTACACATTAGTGATTTTCTGTCTACAACCGCCGACGCAATGGAGCTCAGTCTAAATTTTCTGAGGGTGGATGGGGCTCTGCTAAGCAATGATCTTATCGTATGTGAGCTCTTGAAAAGTGCGTACCTGTGTAGTTTAAATACGCTAGTTTAACTTACTCTGCTGTATACATACCAACAGGATCGTGTTTCTAACATTTGCGAGGAATGTTTATAATGTACACATGGAACAAGTGTCTTGGGAATTGGATTAACTTGGTTTAGATGAATTTGCATCTCATTAAACGCCGTGACAGAAAAATGTTTAAAAAATGCAGAATATCTTTATGTGGAGTGGCGAATATCTTTGAGTTGGAAGGATTTATGTTGAGTCTGCCATGGGCATTGACCTCAGGTCGACGCTTATTCGTAATCAAGGTCTTGACCCGCTTCTTCTGGCCATTGGTTTTGAATAGAGAAACAAAACATCTTTGGAGGACTTTATTCCATTCTCAAATTCGCGAGCCACGCATAACCGTGTTTATAGAATTGCTTACAAAACAGGTTAAATATGTATCCAGATCTGAATGAACACTGCTTAAATTATGTTTCCGAAGACAAATGAATCGCATGGTCTCAGTTTTTGCAGGTAGTTGATGTTGTGTTATTGTGGAACTTAATTACCGCTTTTGCAAAATGCTCTGAAAGATAGCTGTTCACCCTAGTTTATGCTGGTTGTCATGTAGTGTCAGCTTGGGAGCAAAAATCAAAACGAAATGCGGTTTACTCTATTTGATTATCGAAATATATTTCGAAAAATTTTGAAGGTTTCACAGGCATCGATTTACAAGTGTTTCAGACCAGTAAAATTGCACAAGATGTTTTGGGACATATTATGAAAATGTGATTGATGACTAAATCTGTTGCTATCAATATGACATTGAAGAGGCCGAAAAAGGAATTAACCATAGAACAACATTTTTTAAGGTCTTGGAGAGCTCCTTCTGATCCTACAAGGTTAAGTCAGTAACTCACAAACTGAAAATGATCTATTTTCCCAAGATGAACTTTTCTTTTTGACAGAATCAGAGATGTCTCTCTCAGTGGATCAGTGCGAATGCCACGGCAATCAATCACAGCAACAAGACTATTGTCCTTTCTCAGAAAATACCGACAACACTGTGTGTCTTTCGGATTCAGAAGATCTGAAAGCGGCTTCAGCAAAGAACGAAGAAAGCGAAGCACAAACAGCTGATCCTAGTTTGTTTAGCCCAACGCGGAACAAGCAACAAACCAGCATAGAATACCCCTTTCAAATTGTAGCACCAGATGAAAAATTAGATGAAAAGGCAGATCCTTTCAGTCTCTGCCAACAGCAGTCTTTGAACAACCTAGACGAGCTGTCTCTTCCCGATCTCGGTAGTGAAGTGATGTATGCTGTCCACAACACCATTTCAGAGTCGGTCATGTTTACAGAGGCTGACAAAGAAAAACACTTTGAGAAACAGGGGTCACCTCAACATTGCCTAGATTTGACAGCTGGTCCGTCTTGTGACGATGAGGCAGCTGTTTTCTGTGACTTTAACAACCTCCATCCACAGCCGGAGGTGAATGCGGCAACGAGTGTTTCACACCCTTGGACTCAACTCACGTTTCCCCAAAGCACGGCTGTCAGCTTTGGTTCAGTAGGCAATTGCGCTTTTCCATGTACTACTGGCTATTCCACCAGCTACGATAAGGTTTGTGGGTTTCAAGTTCAACCCTTAGAAACATTTCTGCAAGGTGAAGTTAAATCTTCAAGTTCCTCAAATGCCAGTCTTTTTGGTGACAGCGGAACTTTGATTGACCAAAGTGAAGGTTTGGCTAGATTCGCTACTGAAACACCTGTTTCAACGAACCACTACAACTTCGACAACCAATCATTTGTTACGGATTCTACGGTGGATGAAACCTGCAATTTTTTAAATGAATCTGCTGAAAGGTAGGCATATTTTTTCTGCATTCGCATTGTAATTGTTTAGACTGACATAAAATAGAAAAAGATTGAGAATGGCGTTCTTTCTGCGCCATATTCTACTTTTGCGCCTCTAACACATTCTAACTTCAATTCTTTTATGTCAAATTACAAACTGCGATTTGTAGTGTTACTTTGTGCAAATTTGTTTCAGAAGACCCGTTACCAGTTTTGAGTTATGTTCTTCAGTGAAGCTTAGTAAAAATTCTGTGTCATGGTTGTTGTTGGGATTTTGTAGTTGAACGGCCAAGCATTACAAACGAGCACCTCATTTTGCACCTGAACTAAGCGCACGAGTTTCCCAAAACAAATCGACGGTCACGATCTAAAAATATGTGTAAATGGCACTCCGGGTTTCCCGCTGAAAATGTGCTGTCAATTCCTGGCAGAAACTAAAGATGTTGACAAAAACGAAATAGAATCCTAAAATATAATGCTTATATCCTAAAAGATAATGCTTGAATAAGAGCAAGTTCGACTCCAGAAAACTTAGCACCGACATCCAGAACAATTTAGAGTCTTCAGTGGTGGAAATTAGAGCGTTTCACACGAGAAGAAGGTTAGATTTATAGTTTGGATAAGGGCAAGAAAACCATAAAAGCAATTTGTGACTGACAAAATGCGAAAAAAGACTTCCGTAGACAAAACAAGCACAAAGAAGGGAGTGTAGAAGATTGGAAGGTGCTGTTTTCTGACGAAAGTCATGTTGCGCAAGGTCAGCACAGACGAGAAATAATGACAAAACTCTCATTTACGTTCAAATGATACATAGCGTTTACAGGTAGGGCCGGCCTTAAGCCGATGCAACCGATGCAGATGCATGGGGGCCCCGCGCTTCTGTGAGACCCGCGCCATGGTGCTTGGGCAGGTTGTTAATTTTTGCCAGATACTCGTTGCGCTCGAGAATTCCGTTGAAGCCGCTTATAAATCTCATTGTTAGCAAACCATCGTTTGAACGAAAGATGGATTGCCTCTAATTATTATCGAACGTTATCGTGTTCAATTCTCATGCTAGCCCGTTATCTGCGCTCCCTCATGTCCCACTCTTTATGGATAGAGCTTGGTTGTCACTGGTGCCAGTTAAAACTGCAGTGGACCTACAGCTATTGCAAACAAAGTTTGTAGTGATTCAACTCGCAAGTCGCAATGAACAGCTCAAGTCCAGTGTCTATCGTTGAAACTGTGATGGCAATTCTGCCACGTAACGTTGTTCAATGCTCGAAAGAACTTTCTGTTTTGGAAAGTTTTTGGTTAGTTGCAGCAGGGTTGTTAGTCGGGCCGGAATCGGGCTTACGTTTGTTAAAATGTTTCGGGCCTGCATACAAAATTTATTTGCAACGACGGACACCTTTTATCGCCAGTTACTGTTGAAGCAATCGAGTTGATTAAATCTTGATCAAAATGATTAACTGTGGATTACTTATTAGCCATGTTTACTTTGTTACGCTACCAGTACCACGCAGTTGCGCAAATCTTGACTCACTTGGTAAATTCGACTTTCGGGCCCAAATCGTGCTTAAAAATAAATGTTGGGTTCGTGCTTCAAAATCAGGCCCATTTACAAATCTAGGTTGTGGGTCATCTGCATTTTGACAAAGGCTTACAGTTTTGCTTCAAGGCAGATTTTAATAGAGATTACGTATTTTAATATTCGGCAAAATAAGATCGGATTAACCCTACGACATTGAAACAAATGACAAAAGATTGCTGTAGAGTTGAACCAGTAGAAGCCAAAATCTCATGCAAACCAGCGCAAAATTTTGTGATGCGTTCGCGCTTAAATTTGCCTCATTTCCTTTATCCACAAAATCATTCGGCGGTGTTTTTCGGTCGTGCAAGCACTTTTATTATTTGTTGCTCCACCAATCTTTTATTGTGTTTTGCCTATTTGCCAGCGTAAATAGGTAGAAAAACCACTACTTCAAAGTCGAGGTTCATGAGCGTGAAGGACACTTAAGTCTGCCCTGCAGCCTAACTAGGCAAGGCAAAAATTGTGAATGTCATCCAGCACACTCGTTCCTGTTTATCATTATACTGGGCAGCTGTATGTTTGTATTTCATCAATCAACCTTGCGTTTGATAACTGTTTCTACATCTGTGACGTGGTAGTTATAAATTCTTTGTACATTACAGTACATTTCTAATTCAAAAAGAGTTTGCATTCCATATCCATGCATTAAGAATAGTTATAAAATTAGGTTTGGGGGAGCTTTGGGCGGATGCATGGGTTGCTCTCTTGTGAAATCCCGTTCCTTTCGTGTATTACGTCATAAAGCAGATAGTTGATCGTGCGCCCAAACGTAACCTTTAAACAATAGCGCGTCTGCGCATGTGGTTACCCAAAGCGAGAAAGGTAATCAGTTCATGTTAGCAGTTTTCTCCAAGTCGGTTGTTCTTCGAACGAAAGTGTCGTTTAACAAGAGTGATTCGAAGTAATTGCATTGTAAGTTCATTTCCTTGTCACTCCGGTTTGACTGTCGTAACTTTGCACATGAGCTTGCCGCTAGTATCTCCATTGCAGAGCTTCCTTTCCTCCTTTCAACTTTCAGCTTAATTACGAGTGGTAGCGTTACATAGGCGTAGCCACGGGCTACCAAGGGGGTCATGCCCCAAACATTTCTAGCATATCTTGCCATTTTGTGCTTTGAGAGGCAGTGTCCCAAACAAGATACAGTTGCTCGCTCAAAGTCACACCATTTTCCCCCCCTCCAAGTTTTGGGCTGTCTAGGCCACTGTAACTATCTAATGTCCACACAGAGCAGTATGTTATTAGTCATAAACGTGGACATAGCTATTAGTTAAGGGACACATGAGCTATGCTCAAACCCTTCCAAATATAAAAGCTCTTGTGCTGTCATGTACATACAGATCAACTCCAATAATTTGCTATCTATTTTGATATTCGTATAGTTGCTGGATTTTTCTAAAATATCTTCATTAAAAAGGTAGTTTAAGGGCTGACTGAGCAAAATGACGCCACAAAACTATTTCTTAGAGGGGCCTTGAGCCGAGGTCTTGCACTCCGCCCCGTACCTAATGATAAATGCAGACAAATATTGTGGAGTAATTAAACAAAAATAGCCAGACGAATCGAATGGGCGTTACCTGTTGGAGAGCGTGTTTGAAAACTTGCATCCCTGTCATTGTGAAAAAAGTTTAAAATGTGTTTGCCGAAAAAGACATGCAGGTCGTTCATTAGCTTGGCAATTATCCCGAATAAAATCCCATCGAAAACTGGTCGAGTATCGTCACAACTCGGTTCCTAAATGAGAATAGTACCATATATGAAACAACCTGATTAAGACAATTCCTGGCGTATGGTATAGTGACAAGGAAAATGCCCAAAACTGCTAAAAGTTTGTGAAATCAAAGCTGAAATGATTCAAGCAGTTACCAAAGACAGAAGGCAACTACATCGCAAATTGAAAACAATTTATGTTGCATTAAAAAGTAATGAAACAGCAAATATGTCTGCGTGTTTTTTACAGTGAATCAATTAGTTTGCCCAACATTGCACATGGACAAATTAGACCTTCATCAGTTTCGATAAATTGTCACATCATACTTGAAAAGTTTTTACAAGTTTCTCCAACACAGATGATTTTAAGCTTTACATTGCGTCCAGGGCCGGATTAAGGGGGGAAATGGGGGCAATTGCCCCAGGCCCCCCGCTGCAAGGGGGCCCCCCGTGATGAAATTTATTTGTTTCAAATAAAATACTCATTTGAAAAATTTCTTGATTCAGAAGCGATACAAGAATACAACTCTATATTATATTCCTATGTTGGGTTAGGTATCAAGGGCCCCCAACAGCAACTGATTTCTCTACAAGTTTGATTGTCTGCTAGTTTAGCTATTGAATAGCCTATAAGTATTTTCGGTTTTGTTCAACGCAAATATATTTGATTTCGCTGGTGACTTTTTCCTTTTTTTTGACTTTTACCGTTACGATTTGCGTTCTAAAAGCTAGTGGTTGCTGACTGCTGTTAAGTATCAATCAACGTTGCCACTGTGGTCAGTCTTGTTAGCATCAGATTGTTGCCTTTTTCAACTTCAGATAACATAAAATTTTTACGCTGCGGTTTCACATGAGCTAAATGCTTCTATTAACAAATGTAACAAAGCGCAATTACCCTCGCTGAATCCGAAACAGAGCGAAATATCGCCATTAAATGGAGAAGTCGTTTATAATTTACGTAAAATGTTAGTCTCAACGCAGAGAAGAGAGCGTCTTTGGTTTGAAACGATAACCAAACACTCATTAGGGTCAGTGGCTTAACTGACAGGGGGGCAAAGGGCGGCCTTCCCCCCTGGCAAGCTCAATGTAAAAACTGGGCCCCCTACAGTTGACATTTTGATATTCAGTGTTCTTTAGATTGTTGTTATTTTGCGTTTTTCGTGGTGTTTTAGTTTTTTTGTCTAGCACAGACATGCAGAGATTCACTGTCTTTTTAACTTTTTTTCTGAGTTTTGGCTAGTGGGCCCGCTATGGTGACCAGTGGGCCTCCTTCATCTAAGCTTTGTTCCCTCCCTGGGTCAAACCTCCAGTTACGCCACTGAATAGGGTGATAGATTGATGAAAGAAACTTAAAAATCATGAATCTAACTTATTTTCGTCCTAAAATCAGAGGAAATGTGAAAAAAAACATTCAGTCAACATCAGATTTGTCGACAAGACATCAGAAATTTATCTGAGAACATCACATCTGATGTCATGTTAAAATATCAGAAGTGGCAACACTGGTATCAATGATCCCGAACTTCTGGTGCAGTCTCGAGGTCGCCGCAACCGAACTGCACCTTCTGCACCAAACGCACTTTTCTTCCGATGGTTACTATCGCTGTGTTACATCATAAACATATGAAGCTATCCACGCCATTTACACCACATGTTATTGCGTGGTCCGTCAGAAAAGGTTTTAATCAGTCGATTCGCAGAACGAAAGAGCAGAAAACGAGATTGCAGTGTCTAGCTAGCGCGACGCCGAAACCTATAATGCCATCAGGAGCTGTGAAAAGAGCAAAGCTTCTAAGCAGAAAAAACACAAGGATCTAGCAGTGTTAGCTAAAACACCGCGACCGCATCGTTTTTTTTCTAGCAAAACTTTCAAGCAGCAACGTTGAAGCAGTGGCGTTAACCAGAGCACCTGAAAATCAAGATGAAAATCAATACATTAGCTTGGAAACAAGTTTCACACTCAGGCTGGCTAGCCATATTGACATTTTCTGTTTCCGGTGTTTTTGTTTGTAATCTCTGGTTTCTGCTTATTGTTCGGGTGAATGTTGTTTCTTGCTGAGTCTCTGTCTAGTTTGTGAAATATTTTTTCTTAGTAAAAATACAACCTGGTATTCATATCATAAATTCTCTTTTCGGAGTTAACTGTATGTGAATTTGAGTAAGCACATTTTCGACTACCGGAAAAAACAAACAGGAACCTTGCTAATCAGCGAAAACATAACTTTTACAAACGATGACGTCATGAATTACGTCATAGGGGCCCTCCACCAAAAATTGCCCCGGGCCCCCTACCCTTTAATCCGGCTCTGATTGCGTCTGACTCGATAGGGATACACCTTGTTATAGGGATTCAAAATCAATTGCGTTTAATATTTGTTTGAATATTGTCCGTATCCAATCCACACAACATGCAGAAAGGAGGTGTGCTACGAGACTTTTGACAAACTCCAGACTGCTTAAGTGATAACACAAAAATTTGATATTAATTTTTCTGTCTCTAGACATCGAATCAAAATGCAAACTATGGCTAGAAAACAAAAATTAAACATGGAGAGGAACGTTTCTTTTCTCATTTTTGATGACGATTGTGTCTAGTTAGTACGAGGTAGTCTATGGATCTTGTTTTCTATCTCTAAATCTTGCGTTTTATGACCTTTGCTTTCTGTCTTTTGAATAATTCTTTCATCTAGCCCTCTCTTTTCTCTTCAGCTTTACTTTCGACGCTTCGAGAAAAGAGTTTGTTGAAGGTAACTATCTACTTTGCCGCTGCACGTGTTGCCCGAAAGAAATTGCTTTTAAGTTTGACTCGTTTTAAATTTCCACCTGAAAGTGTTTGAATTATTTTCCAGAAAGTCAAGACGTCTTAGATTTTATTGACCTGACAGACAACACTGCAACATCAGCTGAAGATCGCGTCGTTCAAGATTGCATGCCAACAAAAGAAAACGGTCCAAGTTCAAATACCCAACAGATTGATGTATCTCCAAAACAGGCATGGCATTCCTACGTTACTCCTTCGAAAGGAGGTAGCATTCTTCAATCCACAATTGAGGACGAAACAGCAAATCTTTCATACACACAAAGCGGGTCGCATCACTGCGCAAGAGAGTTACTCCTTCGCCACGAGAGTAATTTTCACGTAAGCTGCAGCAAACGAAACAACGAAAGTGAAAATCAAGGCTCCCTACAAAAGTGCAATGAAAACTGCAATGATTTAGGGAATTGGAAGAGTTGTTTCTATCCTTCAGTAACTTGCAGTAGAACCCAATGTGTTGTATCAGCGGCTTCAACTGATCAGTCAGCTCTTTTGCACATTGCGAAAAGTAACTCACCGGTGATTGGCAAGACTGCTGGTGCCCGAAGCAAACTTTTTCCTTCAGGAAATAGCCCGGGTAAGTATGTAAGTACTGTATATGCAAAAACGCTTATTCCCAACGCAAAAACTTAAATTTTGCTCCCTCACTGGGTACTTCTGTTGTTTTGATTAGCTCATATAGTAGGCTATTAAGAGATAATGGATGCTGGTCTTAAATATATTGCGCAGCTAAAACTACCAAACATTTTTTTTCTTAATGATATAACTTCATACGTCTTGCCATACCGTATCGTTTATGACATCAGTGGTGCAGACCAAAAAGTTGCTATAATTATTCTTCTCACAACAATTTTCAGCGGCCCTTGCTTTGAACATGATCTTACGAAAGGTAATGCACTAGTGGTCACCGATCACAGACAACAGTTACAGATTTTTTTAATCACTGCTGGCTTTTCCGTGCAGCAAATTGGGCAGCTGTCTCGACTCTCGTCTATATGTACATTAAACGTGTCGTCGTAAATTGCGATTACAATTTTTTTTAGAATTGTGAAATTTTGAATGATTTTTAGGTACTAGAAGTGGATGACTTTATCTTTTTAAACACTCTTCTGACATATGCTTAGTATATGGGTATGTACGTCACCAGAGCCTCTGAGAAAAATTTTACAAGGGGATACGAAGACCGATACCGGGCCCCCAACTTCTGGGATCCTCATCAAAACTTGTATAGCTTGTTTGTAAAGTAATCAGAATATTGATAAAACAACTAAAATTCTAAGATTTAGAAATAGATTAATTGTTGTACTGGTAAGTGGCTTACAGTAGTAATTTTGGCCTTGCTTACAGAAAAACTTAGCACGTGTACTTTCATCCTCCCGAACCCCAGGACTTACCGGGCCCTGCAGTTACAATGTACCTCTTGTACCTCCCTCTCGTAGGCCCTGTACGTCACTAATACAACTCAATTACTTGCATTGGGCTTTGAAATCTAAGGTTAGTGCTACTTATATGTAACGAAGTTCTTTCATGGTAAATTTCGAAAAAGCTAGAGACTTTACTCACCAACGCATAATTTTCGATAATTATGGTAAATGCAGTAACATGTTATTTGTTATGGTCAAATCTAAACCGAAGAGTCTGCTACCTTGACCTGCTCGTGTTGTGTATGGCATTATGCGATCTTGGAAATTAATTCAGTGATAACTCGATGTCTGCAAATTTTCCACTTAGTTTGAAACTGATGCTGAACGCAATACCGAATTGAGCGCTCAGGATTTAAGTTTCATCAGGAGTACAAATTGTTTTTAAATAAAAACCCCACATAAATATTGTTATACATTTTTCTCAATCAAACTATGGCATTTTGGATTTATTTGATCTGCATCTCACATGTCATTCATCACTAACAGTAACGCCTTTTAAAATGGAGCAATTAAATTATAATCATATCAGTCTGTGCTGTTGCAAAACCCCTTGACTTAAACCGTTGAAAGCGTTTGTTGCAACTGTCTGCAAGCATAGGCGTACGAGGCGGGGGGCGGGGGGGGCGGCCTCCCCCCCGGGTTTGAAAAGTTTCAGGGCAAACTCTGTTTTCAGGGCAACCGCAAGTTACTCAAAAATCCTGAATAATAAAATATATTTCAGTACAGTGAAAAATTCCAGGGCAACTCTGTTTTTCAGGGCAAGCGCAAGTTACTCAAAAATTCTGAATGAAAAAGTATATTCAATACAGTGAAAAATTCCAGGGCAACTCTGTTTTCAGGGCAAGCGCAG
>Ga0210059_1011288_pt1 | contig 13682 bp, 10 predicted proteins | sample Ectturendosymbi2_FD_188042 | JGI IMG/M metagenome (GOLD analysis project Ga0210059, IMG submission 188042) | Ecteinascidia turbinata endosymbiont from Florida, USA - Sample 2 (SPAdes) (version 2) | ecosystem: Host-associated > Tunicates > Ascidians > Unclassified | place: Key West, Florida...
GTGGCGAATAATGGCAAAATATAACCCCTTGGTGGAACCAAGAAGTGAAGGATGCTATTCAAGCAAAGAAAGTAGCTTACAAGGCATGGTTTCAAAAAAAGCCGACTCTCCTTTGCATTAGCGGTACGCAGAGGCGCGAAAGTCCGCAGCACTCATGGTGAAAAAATCCAAAATGCAATATTGGGATAATTTCGGACATCAACTAGATTCCAGTTACTGGCAAGCAAGCAAGGTGTTCTAGCAAACTATACGGCGTCTTCGCAGCAAAAGGTCTCATACTACTAGATCCATCGAGAACCAAAATGGTGCCTTTCTCAGCAATGAGAACGACATCCTTGGTAGATGGAGAGAATATTTTAAAAATCTCTTGAACCCAGTCACTGTTACGCCACCGAACACACACGAGGTACATTTGGGATGAAAAAATACCCTCAATGCAGCTGAAGTCTCCCTTGCTGTCAGGATACTGAACACTGGGAAGGCTGCAGGCTGTGATGAAATCCGACCTGAAATGCTCAAAGCCTTGGTCAAGGAGTTCTTTGGCTGACTCGTGTATGTCAAATGGCCTGGTGTTCTGGAAGAGCACCGAACGATTGGCAAAGTGGGGTGATCATCCCCAAGGTCGCAACCAGGATCGGGCAAACCGGGCGATTGCCCACCCCCGAAATTTTTGCAAACACGAAAAGTTATTTGTCGAGACCGCGTTACTAAGTGAGCTTCTTCTCCAGACAATTTTCTCGCATGCGTTTGTGCTGCGTCATATAGGATACAACAATTCATTGCAAATTAAGGTACCATGCTTCCGAAAACTCCCAGTACAGAACCGGAGAGAAGCTTTGAGGCAGTAGTTGTGAAGTGAAACTATCTGTTTCGTGAATGTGGCGTTGTGGTTGTGTTGGTCAATGGCGTAACGAGGGGGGAAGGGGACATCTGTCCCCGGGCGCAGCACTTTGAGGGTGCTAAATTGAGGGCGACATCTTACGTACTAATTGCAAAATTTCAAACGTCAGCGGATGCTAATAATTGCAATTTACAAAATATCGAATGTCATTGCGAGAACTCATGGAGATCAACATGGTTCGCAAAGCGAGCAATTATGAACCTTAGTGACGTTTCGAGGCAGAGTTTCTACCGCCAGCAATAAGCGCCCGCTTGTGGTTTGACTCACGGCTGCGTCACAGCTCTTTCAGAAAGCCAGAGTTGCGAATTTTCCGACTTCCCTATCACTTTATAGTTGCGTCACCATGAGACGGGAATCCAACTTTCATAGCGCATACAGAGAGCTGTATTGCTCGTGCTTTTAGAGCAGCAATAAAACTTACGCAATGTTGTTACCAGGGATGTGCAGAGGGGGGCATGAACGAGGCGACGGACCCGGACATTCAAGGCAGTGGGTCATTCAAACAGTGAAATTACATAAAGTGCATTTTATCAAAATCTTGTAACTAGACCAGGGTGCAAAATTTTCTGTGAATATTAGCAACGCGCAGCAAATTTTTAGTAGCGCAAACTTATAAGCTTTGCCATACAGCATTCATATGCGTGAAGTATAAAAAGTGAAAAAATGTTCCCGCACTCCCCGTTTTTGGTCGCGCGACCGCATTTTTGCACCCCTGAACAAGACGCTTCTTATTGGCTACTAAAACGTGCTGCATGGATCTGATGGGAACTTGCCTGAGGGAGCATGCAGATGTATGTTGAGTGACCTGACAGAGAGATGAAGCACCGCATCGTTGCCTTCATCTGTTTTTGCAGAACAAAACATCCTTAGCAATTTGTTTAAAGTTCAGACAAATACAAAGGGCGGCAGTGCATCAAATTGCATGGTAATACTACTTTTTTCAGATACTTTATCTAAGATAAACAATAGACAACTGTATCTCCTATCATGCCGTAAGTTCTACCTTCTTTTGGTGGGCCTATCTGATACGTAGGCTCCTTGCATGAATAAATGCAATAGGCTATCTAACTCCTCAATGCATCGCTTACCCATGAGTGAAAGAAATTTGCTTACAAACAGATGTCTTGTTGATAACGTTTTATTTTTCATGCGGCTTCATTTGGACATAAGCTAAGTTGCACTCACTTCTCTCAGTAATCATGATCAAATGCAAATTCGAAGTTTTCTCAAAGCCAGAGATCCACTCCACAACAGCTAAAGAGACGCATGCGGCTCTGGAGCCGTAGGTTGCCGACCCCAGGTCTGTTCTATTAGTTTTGCATAAAATTGTTTTCCTTCAGCTTTGCATATGTATACTTTTGTCTGTCCTCTTTGTTTATCAATGAGTCTGACCTCAGTCTTTTAGGACGTTCTAAAACTAAAATACTCTGGAAGTGATGCTGCAGAACCTCTTGCAGTTCGCAACAGCAGGGATTGTGACCAGACCTGACGAGAGAGTGGAACGATACGTTGATTAGGCCTCACGATGGAACAATAGAAGGATACCCTGCATTCGGGATCTTCAAATGACTTTGCAAAACCCCTGGTTTGGACAACATGGAGTAAATCTAGACGACTTTAATTTAAGCCAAGTTAAACTAGCTGTGTTGTGTTCATAACACCATCGAAACAGTTGAAAAAGTCTCAGATATTTTCAGGCGAAATTGAATGAGATTATTGTTACAAAGAGAATAAATAACTGCTTTTTTTCATCAAAAATTTTTTTTTTATTGACGCTTCAGAAAATAAGCGCGAAATAAAACACAAGCATGTCTGACAGTGCAAAAACACTGAGACAAAGTTAACTGCTGTTTCATCACGGCCCTGACGAGCACGTAGTGAAATTTGTGAAGCGTGTTGGAAGATCACTTCATTTCTCCACCACTTCACTCTCAACTAAACTTTCTTCCGGCTGCGTTTTCACTTGACGAGTTTCCTGAAAAGCAAATAACTTCAGCGCTTTGAAAGTTTGATTTGCAACGTGTTTTCAGGAAATGGTTTCAGTACAGGAGTGAAATTTAAAAATCTTGCGAAGCAGATTTGAAACAAGGAGGCAAAAAAACACGGGTTTAAATAAAATTGTGCTGTTACTTATTTTCAAAAACAAGTGTGGTCGTCATCTTTTGCTAACAATTACAAAATGTCAGTTTTTCACAAAAACAACGAAGACAGCAATTGGTCCATAAAGCATGTAGTTTTTCATTATTTATCAGAAAATAATTGCCGCAAAGGCTTTCATATTAAATCTATATTTATTCCCATAAACAAACCTGAGATTCCGCACTGTCATGAGGAAGCTTATCTGCTGCTTGCGTCGCATAGTTCAACGAATTTATAATTTCACGACATCTTTCTCCATCAGTGAGCACCTTGTAAACGAAAATAAGAAAACGAACTGCAAGTGAAAAGCTGATAATTTAACAGGTAATCGGTAAAGAGTCTGAAACGATGTGAGAATGATTACGAAGCAAATCAATCGTAGCGTCCATGTGCTGATAACAACAAATAAGAACGTGAATTCTTCAAACCAGTGTCGTTGACACAGGTATACAGTACAAGAATTTGTGTACCAGATCATTTACTTGTGCATACCACTGCGAAACGATGCGCCAGCTAGCAAGGGTGTAGGTGAAAGTGTATAGTTTGAAATGATATTTTCGGATGTCTGATGTCATTCTGGTTTTCTTTTCCAGAAGCTCCATGACGTCATGCAATTACAGATTCATCTTTTTTTATGAGAAAGTCCATTCACCCTGAAAGTCTCATCCACTCATTGGATTTTTATTCTCTTTATTAACCTGTGCGCGATTGCACGGTATAAGTGTTTTGCACTTAACATGCAGGAGATATTTGGCGAAGTACATATCTTGGCAGATTTTTATGTATTGCCAGAAACAGTTTGTTGAATATCATGATGTTCTCGGAAAAGTTACGAATTTGTTAGTGTAAACGCTGCATGTGCTTATGCAGGTGCTCTAAGTTCTAGCTTTTTTTGGATATGAATTGAGGGTATTTTTGAATCCATAACATCAGAAAAAAGCAAGGAGTTCTTTCAGTTGCACAAATAGCTGCTAACGAGTAACAGCGCATTGAGTCATGTGGAAACGGTATTTCAAACGGAGATAGAGAACCTATTGTTAGCCGTGTTAGGGATATCAAATCAGTGAAAACACATGTTGGAAGTCCAACGAACAAAGACAGAACGCGAAAGTGAGGTAACTTGTTTGGAAATCGCGCCTGACTTGATTTACGGCGGAACTAACCAAGGTGATTGTCAAATGAATCCATTTTTCCCACGCTCTTTTGGATGACGATGTGCTGACATCACAGATTTAAAAGAACGCCTCAAACAAAGTTTTTAAAGGCTTTTTTCCGGCATGCAATGAAGCATTTATATTAGCAACGGACCAGGCTAAATTAAAGAAAAAACAGCGTTGAGAAAAAGACTTACTGGATTTTCGTAAATGATTATATCTTCTGTTGAACCAAATGTTAAAACCACTTGCGACACGGAAGTATGTTGCTGGAGATTGACCAGGCTTGATGTTGCAGATGCAGAAGGAATCTGACGGAAACAAATGTTGACAAGTTTATTTTAAACGAACAAATTTATTTGGTGGTGTGGTGTTAAAGGTTCACAACATATTTAAAATTTGTTTAGATATTTTGTATAGCTTCTGTTGCCACCTAAAACCAAAACAGTTGAACACTTTGCATCGTTTCCCCGAAAAACAAGCAATAAATTCACAACACATTTTTCTTTTTCTCGATTTGAATCCGTGACTAAAACCCTCTCAATTTTAAACTTAAAAATACACGTAGAACCTGAGTATCTTTTTAAAAAAAATGCATTTTCATAACTGCTTTTTACTGGGAAGGCTGCAGGTTCAGTAGCTCTAGAAGGACTGCAAATACCTCACAGTTAAGATCAATCTCAGGTAGTTCAGATGGCTCCACACCAAGACCGGACATAGCAAGGTCGGTGATGTAATTATGTCACCTGGTCCTGGGTCGACCTCTAGGACGCAATTATTTGGGTGTAGACAGCAGGACTTCGTTCGACAATCCTTCCTGGAGCATTACGAACACATGGCGGAATCAACAACGAAGCTAAGATTTCGTTGTTCCGAGGAGAGTGGCTCGACATTTAGGGTTTTACAAAGTTCACAGATGCGCACTTTATCGCAGTGTCACGCCGTTGACTGGATCGGTACAAAGACCAATTTAAAAACTGACTGCGGTGTTTGAAATGTCCCGTTTAGTGAACACAGAGCAAGAAAGCTCACGCAGAACTGCGTTTGCTTTACCAATCCGTATATCACTCTCCTTGTTCTGTCTTCCGTCACTCGTAAATACCACCTCAAGGTACTTGGACTTCTCCACCTGCTGCAGTGTATTGCCGCTTGCTTGCAGTGTACACTTACATCCGTTTATGGTGAGATACAATGCCTTGCTCTTTAGTGATGATTTTAATTCCACCTTGTTCATGCACAGTAGAAAACCGATCAAGTTCATGCTGAAGACCTTGTCCAGAGGATGCAAGCAGTCCCAAAATGTCCCGAAAAACAAAGTTTGATCCTGCAGCTTCCCATTGTGACATTCTCGTCGACTCGGCTACAACTGCCAATCCACTTCATGTGTAGACTTTGTAGAGGAGTGTTGACAGAGCACAGCCTTGTCGTAGTTCAACAATTATGCTGTACAGCTGTGGTTAACTCCGCCGACACGGACATAGATTTCTGAGGAGGATGCAATGCTTTGACGGCCAGTAACCAGGCGACCCTCAACATATGACTCTGGTGACTCTCTCCAAAGCTTTTGACAGTAAACTCGGTCCAATGCTCTCTCGATGTCGAAAAAACGAACGTGTGCAGATATCTTTGGCATACTCACAAGATTTCTCAAAAATTTCTTTTTTGATTTGTCAAAAACCTGGACCAAATTCCTGAAATTTTGGGAAAAATCTCTGAAAACCTGGGTAAATCCATAAATATCTAAGCAAAATACCCGAAAATCCAGGCAAAAATGGCGCCCAACGGTTTCCAGAAAAACAAATGAAGACCTTTGTTTTGGAGGTCAAACCAAAAAAAGATCTTCATTATCTTTTTGAGAGAAAATACGTAGGCAAAAGCCTGCGTATAAAATACGTAGGCAAAAGCCTACGTATAAAATACGTATTGACTACGTAATAAAATACGTAGGCAAAAGCCTACTATTTGAATAAGGACTGAAGATGTGTAACACACGAAACTAGTTTCCTTACGCAATAAATTGCGATAGATTCGCTTGGTGTGGGTCACTGATGTGGCTTTACAAACTTTACGTAGGCAAAAGTTGCACAACAACTTTTCGGGGGAAACCGGGGAAAAATTCTTCGGACGCCCTAAAATTTGCTTGCTCCTACATCTACGCTCTTGGGCCAATGCACTTAACAATTGCGTGGTTTCGGCACCAGTGGTACCTAAAGTTGCATAGCTGCACTGCAGATATGGCTGCATCGGCGTTCAAAGGTTGTACCTGATAACAACATGTAACAGTAAGCGTAAAACTTGCTTTGCAGAATATTCTCGCAAAAGTCGTTCTTTTTAATATTCAGACTAAACTTTCCTCTGCCTAATCCTCATAAACTGACTTTTAAACCCTGCGATGATTCATGACTGTCTTGTCATAAGTGAAACGCGCACTACCTCAAATAAAAATAAGGGTTCAGACTAACAGACTATGAGCAGTATGATCCTTACACAAATCCCTGCACAGTCTACGTCAGAATTTCATATCAACATCGAGTCAATGTAACTTAATTCTTCGATAATCATGTCGAATGTCAAATTCAGCAACGAATAAAATCATCTAAATCTAATTTTTTCAGCTCGTACCATTCAATTGCAAATAAATCAATGTTATTCAATCTTTCACTGGTCATGGAATTTCTGGGAAATGTTTTCACTGTATTCATTTTCGAAAAACTTCTCTCGCCTGAAGCGCTGGTGACGGAGAGAGTTACAGCTAATAGCAACAATTCGTATGTACTACCTAGGAAGGGACCTAGAGCCAGAGCTACTTATCAAATAACCATAAATCCAGCTCCGGTCCATAACTTCAAACTGAACTCTGGCTCCGGGCTCTGGTGTGCAGCCCTGCTTCAAACTATTTTGCACTTGCACTGATGGGACAAAATACCCAGAAATCTCATGTCGAGATCTGCCGCAGAGCAGGCACAACATGCCTAGAGACGATACACCTCAGACAGCAACTAAGGGTGGCTTGGTCATGTAATAAGGATGCCTGGAAACAGACTTACAGTGAGTTCCCCTACGGCCGGCCGACGTTCGGTGGGGGGTCAGAAGATGGGTTTCAAGCACCACATTAAGTCGCCCTTAAGTAAATGCAGAATTCCTTACACCAGACTTGAGGAATTAAACAAGGACCGAGACGAATTGGCGTGAAGTTTGCGTCAAGGGGCTGACAACATTTGAACAGCAACATATCGATGAGGCAGAAGAAAAGCGTGTGCGCAGACACCAACAGCGCAGCCCACCACCCCCATCAACAACGCGGCAGTGATCCGCCTGTACAGTATGTGGCCGTGTTTGCGCCTCAGCCTTCAGGTTAAGGAGCCACATGCGCCGACACAAAGAAATGCGCTTAGCAGCGTCATCGTCGCTGCGACAGACTACGAAGAGAGAGAGAGAGAGAGAGAGCGTGTGTGTGGATATTTTGCCGCAATGACGCCATATGATTTGCCAGAACAATGTGCTGGCTTGCCATGAGTTGGAATTCAGTTTATCTCCGAACTTCTGCGAAGACTGCATTTTGGACTTTTTCAACATGAGGGCTGCGGACTTGCGCGCCTCAGCGCACCGCAAATGCGAAGACGTTTCGATTTTGTTCTGAAGTAATGCCTTGTGGGCGAGTTTCTTTGTTGGCGTTCTTCACCACTTGGTTCCACCACGGGCTTACTTTTTACGTAAGTAAAAAATTGTAGCTAGGTAAAAAAATGTTAAGTAAAAAAATTCTAAAAGAAAAACGCAAGTACAAAAATTGGAGCTCACTTCTGTTTCCTTCCAAAAGCCAAGTACTGCTTCTGTGATGTGAGACTCAGAGTCAAGTCCTGGCATGGGATTTTTGTCTGTCACCACACTTGACGCAGATATGTTTCCCTGCACAGATAAATCATATTACTGGGGTTGACTTCAGCTTTTTTTCACTTAGATCTTTCACAATCTTAAATGTTTTGATTTGGTATCAATCCTCACCAAAAACGTAGAACGTCTCAAAGCTTAAAGATCTTAGGTTACTGCTCTCTCAAACTTTTGTGACTATAATAATATTCTACGTTTCGAAAATGTCGGTTTTTTTTCATTTTCTCAGTAACAATGCAGCCTTTCGGCAGTGCAAGGTTTTCGACAAAACAAATCCTTACCATAGACTCAGATGAGTCTATCAGGTTGTCAAGTTCCTTGGCGTTTTCGTCCGAATTTAGCAGTACGCTCATCGACTTGAGTGACTGAAATATGATAAATACTCGTATACATGTGTCTTAATTTGTGAAGCCCATTTTTCAATCTAACATTGACATGGATGCTTAAAACAAATTTGCGATATTATACTAGTTTTTCTGTTTTTGACATTCACACTTAAACGACTCTCTCTTGTTTTCAAGATTTGCTTCTATGTGTAAATTGACGAACGGATGTGACAAACGGAAAACAGCACATACTTAAAATCTTCCTAAACTAACGTATGTGCAGCTTTGCATGGGTAGCTTTACGTTGGTTTGTTAAAACTTACTTCCCATTAACAGTTTTTTATGTGTATTTTGCTTTAACGCTGACAATGAAAAGACACAGATTTTTGATTAATTGAAACTGGAGTCATGCCCACCTCGGAGTCCGTATCACCAGTGGTTTCTTGCATGTCATCAGCTTTAATGGCGACATCTGTCGATTCTTCTGGAACAGGGCTGTTTGTTGATTCTGTAAGAATTTCATTTGAAGGGGAACTGGAAATTCCTTTCGTAGTCTTGCTTGCCTGAAACAACCGCAGTTGTAAATAAATTTACAGACCCGTTTTCTACTCAGTTAATCATATTTCATATATTTTCTTTTAGTTTCTACCCTTCCTCAACTTTTTCAAATTGATGCTCTGCTTCTTCTTATGCAAGATTCAACTAAAACCACTCAATACAAGCTTTACGATCGATAGTAAGGGACATATACCTCTGGCTTTCCAGCATCAATAAGGTCTTCCAAACGAGTGCAGCTTGATGTTGAAAGTAGCATGTTGCTTGCAGAGTTACATTGCTGAAAATGAAATCGACACAATGCGTTTGTTTTCTCGAAGAGGCAAAATTTTAGAAATGGGAGGGAAAACAAGCGTCACGATGCAATTATAAACCTGCCTTAAAATTCACAGATTGGAGTGACGGTTTCTCTATTGATACTGAAACTACACACACACACAGAGACTTCACACAAGAGCTGATGATGCCTACTTTATAGGCGAAATATATACTCTGTAAGAAGTGTCTGATTCTATGCTGAGAAAGGATTTCTTTCAAGAGACAGATACTGAAACTATGGACTCTATGGGAACATGCATTTGTTCACCAAACTTCTTTCAGGCTTCAAATGCATTAATTATTTGTTGATGAAGCCTATTTTAAGTGGACCATCATTAGCTATCAATCTATTTATTTTGCAAATCAACGTTTACGTATTTGTACCAAACTATAATGAGCTGAAGTGACTTTCTGTTTGTTATACAAATGCTTCAGGTGAATGTAGTCAACATTTGTATTACTCACATAATATCTCTGTTTTCTGCTTTATGTAATTGGACCTTTAGGCTTCAAGTTGCTGTCGTCATTGGATGAAGCAAGAAATTGCTTTTTACCGCAAAGAATGGTTGGGCGATCAGCCTTATTCTTGATCATGGGTGGAGCTAGGGGATGCAACCTCCCTCCAAATTTTGCCTGGCCCCTGAATTGCTTTTCAAAAAGATTTCTAGTGACGTCACGGCATTTCTTTGGAATTATTTGCAGCTCATTTACTGCAAATTTTTCACAAAAACAATTTTTAATAATGCTTAATTTTCTTTTGAGGAGATTAATCGTCTGATCGCAAGTTGTTGAGATTAATAGCCTATGATGCGCATCAGTTGCACGAATCTACGTTTGGCGTCAGAATTCTTATCACACAGCTGTTTGGAAGCAGGCTAAACCTCAGTTTGTGGAAGCAGAAAATAACTGGAAAACAATCAGAAAAATCGCAAATATTAAGCAAGAAACACGCGAAGCGTAATAATGTATTGATATTCCTAAGCTTAATTAATAAAATAAACTTCAACTCACTGTTGGCCGTAATTCATAAACACAAACGTAATGCAACCGGCAACAACGAGAAGGTTGTGCAGCCCTGGTATAGACAGAGCAAATGTTTAGACACATCAGTTTGCTGATCTAGTGATGTTGGAAATTTTTAAATAAGCAAACGTTTTTCATAAATACATATGTTTTCGCAAAACCTTGGAAACCGGTACAAAAAGTGTTGCATATTTTCGTGAAGCAATTTTTAATATCTTTAATTGAATGAAACAAAGTTTCACCAAAACAAAAACAGAAATTATACTTCCAGATTTTCATTACTCTCGACGAATTCTAAAACGTTATAACTTCTATGACAACTTCTGAATCAGCTTGTTTGTTCATAAAACTTACTATTGGCCCATCAGCTTCAACTAATCCTCCATCACCCCTTTTGGTCGGACAGCCATTTGCTGCTTCATTCTCATCATCGCCCTGTTGATGAATATGAACTTAACGACGCAAACTACATCTCTTACTGAGTCGTTAAACTTTGCACAACAAATTTTTCTCAACGTAACGTTTTTTCATACAAAGCACTTCCGTACATGAACAGAAGGTTTTTAGATGTAGGCTACTTGCAAAATCAAAGCTTATTTCTCAGTTTTACTGTATTCAAAATAATATTTGTGCACATTTGGAAAACAGAAACAACGATTACATTTACCAGATCACTGTCCGCCAATTCTTGAATCTGATCAGCGTCAATATCGCTCACAAGATCTAAAATTTCCGCCACTACTCTACTTGCTAACTGATCAATGGCCTGGGCGGTCGCTTTCGTCTTTGAGGATTGTGAAACCTGGAAATTATTAGGTTTTCAACTTACTTCGGCAGCCATGAAGTTTATAATACCTAAAGACCAAATCAACAATTTAAAATAATCTGAAATCAACAGATATGTTTTTGATTCTGTACTCGCAAATATTAAGCAAAAAGCACAAAACTATGAATTTTCCTGCAATAACAATAAACTTATATCATGAAAGTGACCAGCAAACCTTCATTTCTTATTAATCAAAACTTCGCTTACTATTGGTTCGTCATCTTCAGAAACCTCTGCAGTTTCCAGTCCGCTTGACGAGGCATTTTCCTCATCATTTTTGAAATCGCACTGCTGAAAAACAAGCATCTGATCGCGAGCGATTTCACAAAATCGAAGTTTTGATAAATACCACAAAATTTCACAAAATCACAACATTGCAAACTTTAAATAGCAAACTTTTGTCACAAGCACAGATGTTTTTCACAAAATAATAAAAGAAACCGTACACACATTGCTGTATATTTTCGAAAAGTAATATTTAATATTTTCAGTTGAATCTAACAAATTACATCAAATAAAAGCAGGAACCATTATTACCAGGTTTTCAGTATTGTTGACCAACTCAATAGCACCAACAACTTCAAATTTGACGGGATTTTCTGAATCTTGGGGATCCACATCCATAGCCCGGTCAAAGACTTCGGTAATCGACATGTCATCCAACGGCGCGTTTGCAGACTCGCAAACCTACAATTCATCAGGTTTGTCAAAAAATCGCTGTCGTCCAGAAACTTGTAAAACGCAAGGTTATGAACTTATTCTACAAAAGATGTTTCAAATGCATATTCATTGTACACAATTCATTTCACATTTCATGTTTTAAAGTCCATAGTCCACAGATTTTTACATGTTTCTAGAAAAATTGTTCATTAAAAAATATATGCGTAGATCATAATCGTTACAATAATTGTCAAAATAATATATGTTAAATTTGCCTCAGAGTGGTCAGAATCCAAGGAATATTTTAAACTTTCAGATTTTATGCCATGCATATGGAACAGGATATCACAAACAGTTATTTCAAGTAATTAAACGCGTGTAGTCAGTTCAGGAATAGAGATTTTCCAAATGAGTGCAAAAACGAAGCATTATGGCTTTGTTTTTCACATCACCAAGGAACTCTTTCAAACAGATTCTCATCAATACAAGAACGTTCTCACAAATGGTTCAAGAAATTCATGAATGTGAAGATCATAACGTGGCGTATTTTTTCTAAATTCTGTGCATCTTTTCTTCGTGTTTTCTAAGTGTTTACCATGCAAACGCTACTGTTTTGCTTGTTTGTTCATAAAACTTACTATTGGCCCATCAGGTTCAACTAATCCTCCATCGTCCATTCTGATCGGACCCCCATTTATTACAACATTCACATTCTCGCCCTGTTGATGAATATGAAGTTAACGACGCAAGCTGCATCTCTTACGGAGTCGTTAAACTTTGTACAACAAATTTTTCTCAAACGTTGAAAACTAGCGATGGGCAATGCAGCCGCCTCCGACATCTGAAGAACGGAGTATCCCAAAGATCAACGCTTGCACCTATGCTGTTCAACATCTATATAAGCGACATTCCCGACACCGTGTCCACTCGATATGGCTATGCTGATGACTTGACCCTCCTGTTTTCCCACAACTGTTGTAATGAGGTGGAAGAATTCCTTTCTTCGGTTATGCAAAATACTGTTGATTACTGTGTCGTGGTGATTCGCCACACAACACGTTGAATTCGCAATATCAGTGAACCTAGTCGAGCGGGAACTCTACAATTGCTGTTACGCGGAGGGTCGTCGGTACAACTCTCTGTTTAGGTAGTTCAGGGCGACGCAGTATTATGGCTGCAACAAATGGCTCTCAACGTGTCAGTGGCCAGAACGCCCCGTTGAAGTCGTCTTGAGCTTATGAAAGGGGACCGTGTTGCAGCCGCATATAACGTTGAATTCGTAGAAGCAATAGAACAGTGAACGTATTCGAGCGGGAAAACTCTAATATTGCTGCTACACGGAGCATCATCGGTTCGACTCTCTCTTTAGGTGGCTCAAGGAGAGGCAGCATTATGGTTACAACATTACTTACATGCATGGAGGCTCAGGCTGAGCACGGTCAAAACCACATGCACTGCGCTCGACCTGAATAACAGGGAATCCAGCCGTAAGCTTGCGGTCACCGTCGACAGTACTACCAACCCCACACCCAGATCCATATTACCTTCGAATCACGCTTGATCGCCATCTCACCTTCAAGCAACACTTGCAAGACTCTGTGGCAAAGCTAGAACCTGCTAATTACCTCTTAGGTCTCCTGTCTGGCTTAAGTTGGGATGTCCAAGCCTGTGCTTCTGCGAACTTCAGCGCTGGCCTTGGTCTACAGTGCCGCGGAATACGCCGCCCCAAACGTGGTCCTGCAGTACGCATACTAAACAGCTAGATGTTGCGTTAAACGATACATTGCTCATCATCCCTGTGTGCCTGAAACCGACCCGTAAGGTTTTTTACTACTGCTCTCGGGCATTCCACCGGCCCACCTGCGTAGGAAACACTCCACATTCAGGCTGGC
>Ga0210059_1011290_pt1 | contig 13681 bp, 5 predicted proteins | sample Ectturendosymbi2_FD_188042 | JGI IMG/M metagenome (GOLD analysis project Ga0210059, IMG submission 188042) | Ecteinascidia turbinata endosymbiont from Florida, USA - Sample 2 (SPAdes) (version 2) | ecosystem: Host-associated > Tunicates > Ascidians > Unclassified | place: Key West, Florida...
GAACGGGATGTGCGTGAAGAACAACACCATACATATATGTGGCGCGAACAAGCAATAATAGAGTGATCATGGCATGTGAACTCTATTGTTGCTTGCTGCCACGGTGCGAAGCTTTGCGCTCATGCCGCTCGGGATTTCCGATCGCAACACCAGTTTAGGCGAAGATCCAGATTAACCGAAGATAGTCTTTTCTAGCCTGACGTCATCCAAGTACTGAGTTATTGGTGAAAATTACATACCTTGAACATATTTACCACCCAATAGCAAACTTTCGCAGAAGTAAAATGAATTTAGTGATGTATTTACAATGGTATAACAAACCAGTAACCGCCATATCGACGCAGTTATGAAAAATCTCAAGTTCATAATTTTAGATTACTTCGCTGCGAAGAAATCTGGGATTTTAGACTGACGCAGAGGTTTCTGCGACTGCTCCATAAGCAGTGACTAAGACATGTTACCGAGTGCAATACACTCAGGGATAATACTCCACTACACAGGTACACTCAACACTAATCAATAGACTGAAACCATGGTGCGACGGCGTCCCTTGAGCGCAGGGTTTGTTTAAGGCGTTTTAGGGACCCGATTCGGGTCCCTAGAATCAGAGAAAATTATCATCGGGCCCCTAAAATCAGAGAAAATCGGGTCCCTAGAATCAGAGAAATCGGGTCCTTTCAGATCCACACCGGGTATCTAACATTTTCCTTAAAAAAAACCTGCTTGAGCGTATTGTTCAACATGATATCCTATGCCCCTGTGTGACGTAATAATCGTCTCTAAGATTAGTCGAATGTTTCGAGCAGTTGTGGCCGTTGTTATTGCAATGTTAAACGTTCGTTGGTGATCGTGAGCACGTTTGTGTTGCGCCTGAAAGCTGCCGAATCTTTCCTAGAGACCAGTCAATGCACTTTGAGAATACAACCGCCTGTAACTGGAGAAAAATCCGGATTACGAGATGTGAAAAGAGCAGATTTTATCTGGTATTGGTGAAGATCCGGATTAAAAAATCCGGATAAACCGAAGATTTTTGTAAAGAAAAACGTTAGAAATCATTCTTACCATCAGTTTTATCCGGTTTCGGCGAAGATCCGGATTAACCGAATCCGGATTAACCGAGGTTTACTGTATTTCAACAAGAGCTGATGATATCCTCAATTTAGTTCTATTTGAACAAGAGCTTATGATGCCTACTTAGCAGGCGAAATACATACTCTGTAAGATCTTAGTGTCTGATTCTTTGCTGGGAAAGGATCCTTTTGATAGACAGTGCCTTCAATTTAGTATTGATTTATGGATTTTATGCCAACAATATGGCTCTGAAGCTGACTGACTAGCGACTCATGAGGTCTTTGATAACCGTTCGTGCCTGAAATATGAAGTCCACATTAATCGGCAGAATTCCAAAGTCGTCAATTGTTTTTCTCGCTTTCATTTTGTATTTGCGTGCAATAAATTTTTCTGCCTTTGGTGTTTTGCTCTTTTTATGGCATTTCCATATTTTAAGGATTAAATCCGTAACCGTTGCTTCGTGGTTTAAGTGACAAATGTGGATGAATACACATGCCTTCCAACCAATGCACGACGACAGCTTTTATTAAAAATTGACTTTTCTTTAAAAGGTTTCCGCACATGCAATTGGCAAAAATTGAATTGCGAGATCAAGAGCAGAAAAAAATTAATTTTGAAAATACAGGTGTTTGCTGGAAGAAAATAGGCGCCACAAATCAATCGACGTAACGATCAGAAAATTCCGTAACGTGTATTTTCGAGTACGATTAAGCACAAATTAACACTTGAAAAAGTTCTTTGCTCCATTTGATGCACAGGGCAAAGCCGATACAAACCTTCAGTCTGACTTAAACAAGGAAATAAATAAATATTCTGTATATATACATAGGCCACTGAGAGAAATAGAAAAAGTCATTAAGTTCTGAAGAGTCATCAAGAGAGAGACGCCTGTGTCCTCGAATAATAATGTTTAGGCCATTTAACCAAACACACCAAAGTTCACAGTGCAGTTCGTCCAACTTTTATAATATCTGCCCAGAACCGGCGCCAGAAAGTTTTCAGTAGGGGGGCTTTGCGTTTGTGCGGGGAATGGCATTCTAAAAATCAACAAAAACATCACTGATTTATGGTGTTCCAGTTTTCAATTTGTGGGGACTTGGAGCTTTGTTTGGGGGGGCTAAGACCACCAAAGCCCCCCCGTGGCGACGGGACTGTATCTGCCTTAACCTGCTGATGAACAGCGAACAAATATCCGTGAAAAAAGAACGCTTAGCTTGAATCGCACGATTTAAGCAACGCGCCCCAAACTGTTCACTATAGAACACCCTGCTCACTATAGAACAGTGTTTCTTAACCTTTTTTCTGCCACGTCCCCTTTGAGTAATTGTCTTTTGTGTGAAGCCCCCTTAACAATAAACAAGTTGTACAAGCAACTGTTGGTTAATTCTTTTATCAAACCTTCCATGTTATAAGGGCTCGCGCCCCCATTGAAATCTATTGACTCCCCCCTGGTGAGGCGCGCCCACCCGGTTAAAAACAACAGCTATGGAAGGTTGCTTGGCAAGGTTCGCCATTGCAAGAGTGCAGTTCGCCTTTGTGCGAGCGACAGCACAAAGATAATAATATCATCAACCGGTGGTTCTCAACCACTGTTCTGAGAGCTGCATGCTACTCCCAAGTACCCTTTGTGCGGCCCTCAGCAGTCTTTCAATGAAACCTCCAATATTTTGTGCAATAGACTTCGTCCTGCTATCAACCAAAACGTGTCAGTTGGCTTGTGTTAAAATTTCTTTAGTACGGCTCTCTAACAAAGTCTTAAGGCTAGATTTTGCGCCCTCCAGCGAAAAGGTTGAGAACCGCTGCCATGAACCATTGTCACCCATTTTCTTCATTCAATTATTCTTCGCGTATATGCCGGGATAAAAATAGAATTTTTTGCACAAGGTGCTGATAAACTCTGGCATGCGTTGGTTGAAGTTGACATCTGAGTGGGCTGGCTTTGTTTTGTTCTTGATGAAATCGTTGACGTAGGTGAGAATTTCGGCGACATCTTTGTCTTTGGCGTGCTTGGCCATCATCAACACCAGAGCCTGAGTGTACAAGCTGCCGTGATGAGTATTTCTGATCGCAGGTTGCCCTGAAACAATTTAATTCAAAACAACATTTTAGATAATGATTTGCTAAATTTTTCGTATCTTTTTCAAAATATTCCATAGAAGGGGGTCGGGAATGAAGTGTATTTAAATGAAAGATTGTTGAAAACGTTTTTCCTAAGTGTTTCGTCTCATTACGTATGCAGCTATTATACTGTATTACTGTATATGCTAAAATCGGCACTTTTGAAAACAATCAGATGTCATTCACCTTAGATCGAAATTGATTTAACATACGATAATATTTCAGATGTTTTTCATAGGCAAACGCATAGAAACTATAGCTTCATTTTCGGTCATCTCTGAAAAAGTGTCATTTTACCTCCAACTGGAGTAGTGTAAATCTAAACAGAAAAGTTTTGAGAACTTATTCTCTCCATCGTCCCCCCACATAAATTCTGCCACCGCGCCCAAAGCTTTCAGTCATGGACATACGGGAAGGCTTTTTCCATAAGGGGAACGGAAACCATTCATCCTAACAAACTTGTAACTGCCTCGGTTTCTGATTCTGAATGTGACACTTTTTTGTGTAAAGTGGATGTAAATACTTTGATAATATTGACGAGTATTCACCAATATGTTCCTGAAAGATAACAAAGAGCTAAAAAGTCCACCCTGGGGACCCTGAACCCTTTGAGGGTCCATGAATGTGTCCATAAACCAAAATTCAATCATGATAATCCGGTAGTTTTCATCCGCCAATTTGGGCTATTATTCTGTGATATGGATCATAAGTCTGTCTCAAAATAAATAAATGTGTTGTTGTTATCATTCATTTTAATTGCACCACAGCTATAGTCTGACATGCACCCCTATTTTGTGGGGTCCATGACCCAAAAATGAATATTTTATAGAGGTCCATGGCCCAAAAAATGTTAAGAAAAACTGTCCTAGACTGAGGCTACTTTGTCGAAACCATCTGAATTTTACGTTTAAGCCCGCATTTCTGGCCACCCTATCCGCCCTTATTGTTAATATTCCCAGTAAATTCACAAAAACTGCCCTGATTTTAATAAAATTTGCAGCGCTAGGGGTAAAGCCCACCCTTCCACACAACGTGTCTCGTCCTCTTATGCTTAAACCAGTGGTTCGGAACCTGGGGTAATTACACGCAAAGGGGTATTATTTTTGGGGAATAATTTAGGCTGCATTGTTTTTTTGTTACGTAGTACCAGTTTTTTTTTTAAGGAAAATGTTAGGTACCCGATATGAACCTGTAGGGACCCGATTTTCTTTGATTCTAGGGACCCGATGCAGGGACGCCGGAACGGGGGTGCATTACGGGGGCACTGCCCCCCTGCCCATTGAAAGGGGGGGCTACGGGGGAACAAGTGCCTTATATAACAGTATCATAAGTAATTTCATGATTTATGAAGATCGACTTAAAATAAACTTATTACAGTTATTCGCGCCCACATAAAGTTCAGAAAGGTTTCCTATAATTTCTGTTATTAGTTTTGAGGTCATCATCGTTTCTGAACAGGTAAATGCGAAACGAATTACTATTATGGGTGCGCTTTTACACTGAACTCAAGCAAACAGTATTGAACTATCGATAGATCAAAATCATGGGCATTTGCCCCTCCCTGGAAATTACGACTAAGAACCAAAATTTTCCAGAAAACCTTGACCGAGACCTTTTAAACTGGCTTCTTCAAAGTTGGATTGTGAGTAAAGAGGGCATCATGTTTTGATGGTGACCATGGGCGTCCGCATAGTGAGATAAACGGGCATTTGTGGCTAAACCAGAATTTTCTAGAAAACTTGAAATCAGCTCAATTCCGATTTCTTTCAATAAAGTTTATTTGATGGCATGACACTCACACTGCAAAAGAGCCAGGTTCACTGCTCTGGTATCACGCTGTAGTGAGCTTGCAATTCACTCATGTCCGTTATTTGCCTGCAGGGGCAGGTCAGATTGGCCTTTCCTAGGCCAAATTTCAGATATCTGGCTTCGTTTCGTTTGAGGTTGATTGGCCTACAAATTGATTGGCATTTGGCATTTTTCGGGCCTTTTTAGCACTGCTTGGGTTTTTATTGAAATTTTCATCTGGCAAGTGGCAACCCTGGGGCAAGTTGCCATACTTGCGCGCGAATTGTTTTACTGTTGTTCTTCATTGTGTAACAATAACATGGCAACAAATCTTCTGATGTTCACATCAAGTTAAAATATTAAGCATTTTGCCGAAAGTGACTGTCGAACGCAGACCACTGGTGCCACGTCTAGTGATTTTTGGGATGACCTAGTGATTTATCACTGGAATCTAGCGATTTTTTGCAAGGCTTATGTTGGAAGATGTCTTGTTTCTAACTTTTCAGCTAATTTTTCAGAAAAACCGTTGGTTACATGAATCGTTGTGTAAATAATTCCACCAACAGAACAAACAAAATTTTCTAATCTCAGTTTCTTATTGTTTTCACTGCAGTGCTGTTAATTGCTGCAATTTTGGGTATGACCTTATCTTCATTTCTTTGCAGGATTAGTGCAGCAGAAATGTACTGATTTAAATGTTAGGTTAATTGATCTAAAATACTTGGTTAGTGTTGTCGCTTTAACCTGTTAAAAACCTGAAGCTTTCCGAGCTAAGATTTTCCACGCTTCAGTATGAGCTATTTTAACAAACTTGCAAATGTTCTAAAGGTTTTTAGGCGATAAAATACACAAATATATGATTTCAAGCAAAACTGTTAACTTCAACGCAGAAATTTTAACCCAGTGATTTTTTTCAAATCTAGTGAATTTTTTTGTCCATCTAGTGATTTTTGCAAAAAAGTCTGTGGCAACACTGACGCAGACATCTTGGCAGGTAATACAGCGATGCAGAGACTGCTCATAGCGGTAAGCAAGGACGCCGGAGAGCGGTGGCCTTGCCCCTAACCTCTCGAAAGAGGGGGAACGGGGGAAATGGTGTAATTTCATGGTTTATCAAGATCGAATTAAAACAAGTTTTCTATAGTTTTTTTAAATTATTTTTTAGGTCACCATTGTTGCTGAACAGTAGCAAGCATACTTAGTAACGATTTTTTTGTTTTTCACAAGTTTCCATTACCCCTAATTTTTTTACTGCCCCCCCTGCCCTAACGACGTTCCGGCGTCCCTGACCCGATGATGATTTTCTATGACTCTAGGAACCCAATTTTCAATTCTAAGGACCCGAATCGGGGCCCTAAAGCACTTTAAAAAAACCTGGCAGTACTGGAATATTTTCAATTTCGTCGAATATAAATTTTTCGCGTGCATTCACATATTGTTTCATTGTACTAATAACACCATGTCTTGTGCGACGTCCTAGTACCGGATTCTTTGGTGTCGTGGATCGTAGTCTAGTGACTACTAGTGGTCGCTGGCAGTGTAGGCTGTAGTCTTGTGTAAGTTAATACCGTACATATTAAGATGCCTCTAAAAAAACGAAACTGCAACGTAGGTCTGCTGAATTTTGTTTTACATGTGATAATTACTAGGTATGTCCACTTAACATAAAAATAGTGTCAACTTTTCCCATTGATTATAATCTTTTTGTGCATCTGAATGGAAATTATGGCGTCATTTTTGTGTTGTTTTATTATTAACTGATTGCAAACTGTAATTTGTCATTGTTTCATAAGGGGTAATTCATTGTATCCATCAGGTTCTTCTCAGGGGTAACGATAAAGGGTGAAGAACCACTGACTTAACCAACTCGTATGTTGGACACACTTTTATGCTTTAGTAAATATTGTAACGCAAAATCTATTGCAAAACAATTTTGCGATGAAACACGAACCAACAATATTCAAATGTTGGGAGGACTATCCACTCTCTGTCACTTTTTGAATTCTTCGGTTTGTCGAAACCCTTAACTGAGCTGCACCCTATGTTTTACTGCAACTCCTCAACAGATCAGCGGCACAGTGTGATCTGTAATCGCAAAATCTTAACGCAAGTTGGCCTTTTAACAAACAAAAGGCTAAAAGACCTTTTCTTTGTAGATGTGCATAAACTATCCATGACCGCTAAAACACTTGAACGTAGTTTCCTTACAAGGTCCACGAAGTCCACCGACACACAAAAACTACGGCTTGTATGGTGGCCCGTTTGCGTTATATATAATTTGCTATGTTTAAAATAAAATTCAATGTAAAACACAAAAACTGTTTTTTCACAAAAACAGTACTTTCGAAAAAGTTATTTTGATTGACCAATTCTTTGAAAAATAAAAAAATATACTGTGCGAAATAATTTTTTCCAAGAATAACTATACTGACAAAAATACATTGTGCGAAAGAATTCTTTCCAAGAATAAAAATTATAAAATTATAGCGAATGTTTTTTCCTTAGTTTTACGCTAAATAACGACTTTTAAGCAAGGAATGATCTAATATATTCAATTCAATTTGTGGTACTTAGTTCCCTCTTTTCCCCCCATATTAAAAAACATATCTTGAAATGGAACATCACCAAGTCCTTTACCAATGTCGATTACGCTTTGATGGGTCCCCCTTTAATGGGTCACCCTTTATTGATTTCTGCTCGAGGGGAAGCTTTGTTGCTGCCAGTAACTATAAATCCGTTTGCCGTACGTAGCCGTAAACATCCGATTTCTTTCGAAAGTTGCAAAATGTTTTCTAGGCGTGAAAAATTTGTCAAAATCAACCTGTACTCCGTAATGAATCGAAGAACTTGTGAAGAGTGAAATCTTAATTCTGTATATTTCGAAAGTTTGCTTTGTTCCCCTCTGGTTGCTACCATGTTCCTTTGCTAAGCAAGCCTGTAGCCACGGGGGGACATTCAGGGGCAGTGCCACCCCAAATTTCTTTCGTGCCCCCCAAATTTTGTTGCGCCCAGAAAAATTTGTTTCAAACATATAGTAAAAGCAAAAATCTTACCCCCCTAAAAATGTATTGTGCCCCACCAAATCTTGAAACCTGGCTACGGGCATGTGGGTAAGACGAGCTAATCAAAATAATACTTTGTAACAGTCCCGGGGCTTTGGTAGGCTTACCCCCCAAACAAAGTTCTAAGCCCCCCAAATTGAAATATGAAACAATATAAATCTGTGGAGTTTTTGTCAATTTTCTGATTGTCAAGCGCCCATGCACAAGCGTAAAGCCCCCTATTGAAGAATCTGTTGCGACGGTTCTACTTTGAAATCACAAACCTGGCATTGAAGCGTAGCCAATGATCATGTCGGATGTAGTTGGTAGTCTATCGACAAGCTCATCAACAGTTTGAGCCACAGGCGTATCCACCGAAGTGCTCAGCGTCATTGGAGATCGCACCTGTCGTTCAGCAGCGGAAGGAAATTCATGGGCACAGTCTTCGATTTTGTGAAGATCCCGACAGGCTTGGATTAAAAACAGTTTAGGTTTCTGTCGTAACATAGGACAGTTCACGTTGTCAAACATGCAAAAAATTTCCTCAATATCAACCGCGATTCCATCGCATCCGTAGATCTGCTTTTCGTGGCCGTGGCTCATGATCACGACCGCACAGCAATCGCTGTGGTTATGCTCCGTGTTTTGAGCAAACGAATGAATTATGGCTTTCATCGTTCTGGCCGAAACGTTTTCCGATACTTTCACCTTGAAGGTAAGCTGTTCTAGCAGCTTGACAATGTTTCTCCTGTCTACCTCGCTGCCTCTTCTTCCCGGGAATACAGTCTTGTCGTGAAATTCATTTACATCAATTACTAAAGCCATGCCACGAGACCGAGAGGTCATCTTGTATGCAGTTAGGTGAGTGCGTTTATAAAAATCTAAGGTGGTTGCTTCCACAAAAAGTTTAGAGCCTCCATCATGACGTTCAGTTGGTGTCGGAAAAATCGATGATGCAGTTCTTATTTGCTGTTCATCTTCGCTATTCTTGTTTGTAGCGCAGTCTCTTGAGCTAGCAGTGCTATGACTCTCTTTTATTTCGACACGACAAACAGAATTTATTGGAATGTTTGCCAACTCTGCCAACTCACACTTTTTCTCAGACTCATCAAGCATACTAGCTAAGTGCGACTGACAAGTTTCGTACAAAGATTGTTTGAACGCTGCGTACGCCCTGCGTCCTCGAGTGGGTAACAACGTTAGAAAAGCAATATTTCTGGAGAAACGGGTTTGCTTAGACATAATTGTTTCCACCATGTTATCAGACAATACACTTTCTTGCACTAGAAACTGCACAACCTCATCAAGACAAAGAGATCGACAAAGTTCTAAACGCTTCGCGCTTAAAACCTGTTTGTGATGCGCAGACATCGACCAGTGACATTGACAAGCAGTTTGCATCTTTACTGTGGTCTTCTTGCTGCAAATCTCTGATTAATTTATCCTACGAACCACCATGAATATCCGGTCTTGCCGCATGAACCACACGCAGCTGCTTTTCAGAAAAGTTATCTGACTGGCAAACAGGTCGACTGCGGCAATGTTGAAGCACATCGAATCAACGGTTCAACCCGACGGTTTGTATTTATGGTATTGTGGTCGAGTTACACGGCGTGTCAAACATTTCGAAATATGCCGTTTATCGCTTTCCTGGTTTCTGTCAGTAATCTCATCTATGTCAATAGTTTGATTAAGACATATTAACAAAAATATTTTTTTGATCGTAAATAGTTGTTCCAAGTTCAGAGAAGACTAAAACAGCTTTAATCTTGTTTTTCCGAAATTTGGCCAGACTCGAAGTATATTATTTAATGGAAATATCTTGAATAAGCTTAGCCTTCAAATCAGATCTTCGCCATTTTCCATTCATTCAGTTTTTAATCAAAACTTGAAGTCTCGCACTTGTTTCAAAATATTTAATGTGTTTAAAATTTGACCTGATAACAAAAACGAATATTTGCAGATCTGATGGCTTAATTTTGATGGAAAAATTATTGCCAAATTTTCATGAAATTCAGTTTGACTTGGAAAACTACTAAATTATCAAAATTACTTTACCCTTAAAGTTAATTAATCAATAAATCATTGTTGAATCTTAGATATTGTCTAATTTCGATTTTTTGAAAAGGGTGATTTTTATTCCTCATAAGAACTCTGGTTCCCGTATTACTCAAATATATTGATGTATGATGGCAAAGAGTAAAGTATTACAAACTTGTTACCGACTCTTTATTTTGATTTCTAAGACATTGGAAGTATTTTTGCAATCAGCTTGAATAGAATTTGTACAGCATTTGATGCAAACTGTCAAGCGCTGCCAACCGGTCGCCCTAGTGTAAACATCTAACCAAGTACAAAAGAATAAATCCAAACGCTGTGACCAATCGTTCCGCCTGACTGACGAAGCCCAGATAAATATAATTTGTGAGAAAATGTGAAACGCATCGCCCTGCCTCTGTCAGTGGAGTTGGGCTGTGCTGCTGACCAGGGTTGCTAGTTTAGCGGATTGTTTGCGGATTTCAATCCTGTCTAGCTGCAAAATAATTGGTCTGGCGACGTAAATCGGCTAAATTCTAGCGGATAATTGGACTGTCGCCTTATGCAATTGGTCTTATTTAATTGATTTAGCAGAATATTGCAATTTTTCTAGCTTGAAAAATGAAAGGTCTGTTTAGACTTGGCAAACCTGCTGCTGCCTTACACTACTGTACACTGTTCTGCTAATGTTCCTGATGGAATTGAATATTTCTGCAAACGTGAGGTCTTCCACAAGCTTTTTTCTCTTATAGCAATTTTTATTTGCCTTGCAGCCAAGACAAATCTCGTGTTTATTGCGGAACTTTGAAAGTGGCATGGGTAGCCGATTGATTTAATTTTTGGTTATCACATACCAAATTTTTCTTGTGTGCAAGTTAGCCTACATCACTTTCACTTCCATGTGTATGGTCTAGTTGAAAATTAAAGTCGAGATTGACACTATCTTTTTCATGTGCAAAGCTTCTGATTTTCTAGAATATTTGCAACCAAGTCAAAATTAAGATGTTGTTCAAATGTAAAAATCCTTAACTACAACTTTGTTCATGCTGATTCTACAACTAATTCTGGAGGTGTTAAACCACATGTAAACAGAAAAAGTTCTGTGTTTTTGTGTAAGACAAAATTTGTAATTACTTAAGGATAAGATGGATATTAATAAAGTTTGTTGTTTGTTCACTGAAACTTCAAGTACAACTATGCAAGTCATAAAAAATGTATTGTGAGAATGATTTACAGACATCCTTTTGAAGTTCCACGTTTTTCGACTTGTCATTCACTAGATTACTTAAATCATTTATTCTGAAAATTTAATAATATAATTCATTACTGGTTGTTACAAATAAATATCTATTGAAATATCATTTTGACAACCAAATTATGTTTGAATTATTCCTGTGTGTTTCCTATAAACAAGCTTACTAGGTAAGTAGGTTTTTTTATGTCTCACTCAACCATGTCCAATTTATCAATAATGGATAACACTAAACGGAGGGCTGGCGGGCCGTGTTGCCAAATGAAAAACATGAATTATCTGCGGGCTGGCGAGCTGCACATAGCGGGCCGACAGGCTGCACTACAGGACTGGCCGGTGGGTTGCACATTAAAGGGGGCCAGTGGGCTGCACATTAAACTTGGCTGTGGAAAAGGGCGGTCCGGAAGGCTGCCCTTTTCTGCAGCCCGTCCTGCCCTTTTTCGCAGCCTGCTCCACTGCCTTTTTGTGCAGCCCGCCGGCCGGCTCTTCTGTCGTCTTCTGTGCAGCCCGCCGACAGTTCACATTTTTCATTTGGAAACATGGCCCTCTAGCCTGCCCGGCCCTCTAATTAGTGTTATCCTTTATCAACATGCCTACAATTAAACATTCTTCATAGTCACACCTTTTCTGGAATTCTCTGCATAACATCTTCGATCATCTTCCCACTTTTCTTAACTTTATTTTTCGTCCCAAGTATGCCAAAAAAATATGCACCAACTGACCAAGAATTTATAATTAAAAAGCTTTGGCCAGTCATCCTTAGAAGATGTAAACACTGATTTGGTAGTGTTACTTTCAACAACAGTGATATCAACGCTACTTGTGAAACTTTTTTAGTGTGTTTAACTGGCACAGTGTTGGCCAGCATGCTCCTTATCAGGTTGCTTCGAGAGAAGATGCTTCTTCTTTTCATAAATCATGGTTAACCAAAGGTTTGTTGAAACCTGTCTCTATAGTAAGGTAAGGCAAAGGTTTTATCCCCGTAGTTTGAAAGTTATAGACTAAAAACAACAAAAAATCAATATTGATCAAGGGATTAATTTGTTGTTTTTAGGCCATAACTTTTAAATCAGAAATGCTAGAAAGTCAATGAAAGGCTTTCAAGATTCGGATTATAGCCTAGTTTACAATAAAAATTAAGTCAAAAACTTGGTTCTTGGCATTGGCACCCAGGGCCTGGTTACCTGGGCCAAAAATGCCTAAACCTACCCCACTTATAATGTCACCCACAAAAAAAACAAAGTCCAAAGCTTCACAACTTTTTCAAAATCCAAAGTAGAAGACTCGCCACATCTTTTGAGGATTTGAACAGCTCTATAGCTCAAATGCCTGGTGAGTTATGGAGTTGCAAAGTGACGCAGAATCCATGGCTCATTCGTGATTTCAAAGTACACATGTATTATTGTACATCGGCGCTGAAAGTGTTAAAGCAAAATTACTATAAATCAAAAGTTGGAAACTGTGGAAATGATATTGAAAAAGCGAGAAAGTATTTAGTGAAATTATTTTGATAAAAACAAAGTAGGTTCAAAAACCTACAGTTCTGATTCTAGCAATAAGAACAATTGTGAAGAGTTAGACATTCACTTTTGTCCCTTTCTATGTATCTTTTAATAACAAGGCATGTTTGAATTTGTGTTCATTTCCACTAACCACTGACTGGTGAAGTAAGTCAAATAATTTGATTGATAAAATGCAAAACTATTTCAAACTCGTTAATGACATTCCAGCAAAGTTTTCAAAACTGTTTGCTTATGCTTTATCTTCATGATTATTTAAATTTTTTAATAAATTCATGGTTCCAGGTGATTTTCCCAGCCATTCAAATATTGATCAAAATTGCACCCAACCTAAAATAACCATTCCCAAATCCCCTAATAAATATATTATAGGCCATTATCCACTTTTGCAACTGTGTCCCTGTTTTAACATGGAGTAAGAAGAGAAACCCCTAAAACTTCTTGCTTCCTGCTTAACATCAGGGTTTAATATACTAAAATAGCAGATATAAAAATCTCCTTTCTTGTAACATGTGGTTTTCTTTAGTCATCTGTCACTGGATGTTCACTTGTTTCTCATATGTTAATGACATTGTAAAGACCTCCAACATTAATATTCTTTTATATGCTGTTGATTAGGGATGCCCAAAGTAGAATAATTGCTTATTCTAGAATTATTCTAAAATTTATTTCCGAATCCAGAATTTCAAATCCTATTCTAGAATTCTCGACAAGATTTTTTTACTTTTATTTTTATTGAAAATTTCATTGATAAAAATCACAGCAGTGAAGAATTGCAATGAAGAACATTGATTTCATCAATATGCTGTCCTGTCAGCCTTGTTCTGAGTTTGCCAATGGTTGATCCCGCTTTC
>Ga0210059_1011291_pt1 | contig 13681 bp, 6 predicted proteins | sample Ectturendosymbi2_FD_188042 | JGI IMG/M metagenome (GOLD analysis project Ga0210059, IMG submission 188042) | Ecteinascidia turbinata endosymbiont from Florida, USA - Sample 2 (SPAdes) (version 2) | ecosystem: Host-associated > Tunicates > Ascidians > Unclassified | place: Key West, Florida...
GCAACTGATGCAGCTGCATTGGGCTCCGCGCCTCTGGGGCTCCGCGCCTCTGGGGCCCCGCACCATGGTGTTTGGGTAGATTGTTAATTTTTTCCAGATACCACTTGTGCTTGAGAATTCAGTAGAAATGGTTTATAAATCTCATTGTTAACAAACAGCGCTCTCGTTAGAACCAGCGATGACTTCCTCTATTATCAAACGTTAGCAAACGTGCTCAATTCTCGTGCTAAGGCTTTATATGTGCGTCCACCATGGTCGTATAGCACGGTTGACTGAACACGATGACGTCATAAAACCACTGCTCAGAGGGGCCCCATGCCCAGGTCTTGCATTGGGCCCCGCACCTGCTAGGGCCGGTCCTGTCTTCAACAGTAGCTTCTATGTCCTATCGAAATTCAAGGCATTTGATTTGTGGAACAAACGAAGTAGACCTAGAACAGCTTACTTATGCGTACTCTGATCCCCCTTTCTTTTAAAAACCTAACAGTCACATTGTACTGTTTATCAATACAAATAAAGTAGACTGTTCAACTTAAAATCTGAGTCAAGGACTCAGTGGTCGTCAGGGGCAGATCCAGCGGGGGGAGCGATTGCCCCCCCTAAAACCTACGAAAGTAACCTTGTTCACCATGATTTTGTACAATTCGGAAAACCACATTCGCGATATAGGGTCATTTCATCGTCGTCTATTGCTTTGTCACAACAGTTCTGTGAAGCACACTGCATTTCTCTTATAGTAGCGAAGCTGTTATGAGACTCGACTACCAAATATTACCAAAATCGCCCCCTCTAAAGTTACTGGCTGGATCCGCCCCTGGCGGTCGTCGCCCTTTTTAGGCTGCAGACTAATCCCCTCTAAGCAAATATCTTCTCGTATTCACGTTACATAATTAACGTTAAGTCAGTAGAAATTATCATGACTTGCCTCACTTTTGACGTTTTGTTTTGAGATTAACGTATGTTCAGTTACTCTCATATAGGTGATGTCTACAAACTCACTACTAAAACATCGTTGGGGGCTGAAGTGAGTCCACAGACTCAGTTTTGAGAATGGATGGCCTATGGAAAATGTAAAGATAGGGAAAGGTGTCCAGGGAAGATCTCACACACGTGACCAGGGGGCTGCTTGTATATTTGTTGTTTTTCAGGAATAAAGACTTATAAGCTGGTAGTAACCTGTACGTCGTGTTTTCGTAGACCCTTTTCGCAAAAGCAGGCATATATGCAGTTAGCTCTAATAAAGAATAACCAAACATTGCCGTTTGGCACAAGTGCTGAGTTTTTCTTTTGTGGTCTAAACTCTAATAGCTTCTGTGGCATAGAACATAAAAATACTGTTTTTCAATTTGTATCCGTATCGTCTATGCAGATTACATTACACTTATCGTGTAGGTAAGCCACAGCTGCATTACAGAATAATTTCAAGCGACCGATTGAAGTGGATACGTAGGACGTAGGTAGCATAGGCGTAGCCAGGGGGGCCATGCCTCACAAAAGTTTTAGCGTATCTAGTCATTTTTTGCTTTGAAAAGTGGCTTCCAAAACGAAAATACTGTTGCTCACCTAAAGTAAAACATTTTGGCTGCAGAAAAATTTTGGGCTGGCTACGTCACTGACAGACGGTAAGAACAATCTTCTTTGTTAATTCGTCACCTTTGCACAATCACATGCTTTAGTTATAAAGACTGCATTGATACCTAGCTATAATTTATTGTTCTTCAAATTAGTCTGAAACACAAACTCGATAGCCTTGATGAAATCACCAAATCACTTACATTTTATTATACCAAAATATATCATAAAAGTAATCAGTGCGGTGGAGGATTCTGCTCCGAGCCTGGTAATGTTTTCTGAAATGGACTTCAGTATATTTTAGCTTGTTGAATGGAAAAAAACAATAAATCTGCTTGTTGATAACTGATTTAAAGTTGCACCTGCCAATAGTTTTGCGCCTATCTTGAAACGTTAGCTGATCTTTAAAGACAGCTCTTGGCTCTTTTATAGATCGTACAACTTGAGTTCTCATTTTTTTGTTGCTACTACTTCTGAAGAACTTTTCAATCGTTGGAATGAGTCGGTGAGAGTTACATGCAACGCAAGCACGACGAACAAACTTGAGTTTGTCGTTGATCATGCAATTTTGCAATGTTGTGCTATGTGCACAGTGCAAACAATGCACTGCGTTGTACAGCAAAGCGTGGTCGGGTGGCAGTTGCAACGCAAATTGCTTTAATGCGCGGCACTAAATTTATCTTTTGACTTCAGCGCACGGCCATCTTAACCACTGCCATGCGGCAGAAAAAAGCCGCGGCACTGTCATTGGTTTGGAATTTCTTACCGAAAAAACGGGCGACCTTTCAGCGTTCTGCTCGCTTAGGCAGATCGCTATCTGCTGATCATGGTAAACCTACTCAGTTGGTTTTCATGCAAAGCCAATGACAATTTATCACTAGCAACTCAGGAAAAGTACTTGTTAAAATTCGTTTTACTCAACTTCTGTAACCAGCGTATGTAACTGTGAAACTCATCTTGTAGTGCCAGCCAGCTACAGCCTCACATGCAGCCCTACCTCAGCGTTCGAGAGTCAGTCATTTCGCTGAACATCGCCTGTGACTCACTGGCAGTCTTGGCTGACTTGCGGTGTTACGCAAACTCTCCCCACCTCGACTGCTTTGCAACGTGCATATCACTCACATCGGTGTCACTACGAACGCTGCGCGACACCTCATACGATAGTACTGGCAAATCTAGCAGCGGGAGGCCTCCCATAGGCGTAAACAGGGGGGCAGGGGTCTATGGCCCTCAAAATTTTTAGCATATCCAGTCATTTAGTGCTTTGAGAAGCGGTGTCCCAAACAAAATACTATTTCTCGCATAAGTCAAACATTTCGGACCCCCAAAATTTTGGGCTGGCTACGCCACTGAGGCCTCCGAAAGGAGACTGAGGAAATATCCTCTGGAACTTTGTTTTTCTTTTTTAGTTTGAATTTCGTGTTTCCAGCTTAAAATCTCACTTTTCTCGAAGCAAAAACATTAAATTTAGCAATAAATTTAATCCATTAATCCACGGACGTTTCAGTATTTGTACATAGGTGTGTCTTGCAACTGCAGCCCAAACTGTGTACAACTGCTTTTTTGTATTTTGCTATTTTCGGTACGCAGAAATTGGTCTTGTTCTCATTCAGGTTCGTACCAAGAATAAACATTTGATATGAGTAAAAAATATTTCCGTTAATCATTACGTCAATTCCGATAAGTGTCTATTGGGGGAACGCCTCTTTTCTCTTTCTGACATATTACTGTGTGAATGGAATAGTAAATTGAAAATGTTTTGGTGGGAGGCTGCATCTCTCACTTCCACGTTACGAGCATGCACCTGCAGCGCACATAACTCACGGTGTATATCAGCGAGTGAAACTTCGAATTGTAACGAGGTAGTTTTCTTGCCACAACTCCTGAGAAGCAGTTTCTACGAAAAGCGTACCGTTCGTCCTTGTGGGGAAGAAGCTCTGACATCCAGTAAAATGAAACCGCGTAGTTCATTCAACTCATGTCAAGAGAGCCGTTACTGAAGCATGTGAGAGAACGTGGGTATGTCTTGAGGTTGGAGCAAATTATAAGAGCCACTTGCCCAGCTTCAATCAACCTACTCGTTCAAAAGTGACTGACGCCTAGCAACCGACATCTTGCTCGCAAAATGCCAGCAGGAATTTCCAAATCTCTGCTCTGTCTTCAGCCATGTTTATTTTCAAACTTCCCAGGAAAAATTCTGTTCTCAGTAACACCACATCCTTCAGGCGTAGTGTGTACTGATTTATATCAACGGCAAAGACAGTTATTTAGCGAAACTGAAAACTTAAATCCAGTTAGACATCTAACTTTCTGGTTCGTACGTACAAAACTTCACAAGACTATTATCTTTTATTGATTTGCTCGTATCTCAAAAATTTTGCTGATGTGCTGGTACATCAATTTCTCACATTTCGAAAAGGTTGGATCTTTCTTCTGGTTTTGACATATGTGGACTAAAGTGCAACAAAGATTGTCCATTTATAACAGCACCAACCAATAGCTTTTAAACTTTTTGGCAGCAAATAAGCAGCGACCAGATTTGAAAAACATTCTTCGCTTACGACCAAAGTTACTATAAAGTCTTTGTAGTAACTTTGCTTACGACAAATACTGATATTAAATAATTTTGATGGTAGTGACCCACAATCATAGCCAGGATTTGAAGCACATTTAGCTTGTCCAGGTACATCACTAAGCTGTTTTTGCTAAAAAACAGAGATTTGGCTAGTGCACTACTTGTGGTCCTGATCGAATCCACAATGGGCACTACAGGTTCATTTAAAAGTGTTTGCCAACGATTTCAATCATTTGTACCAATCAAAAATCTGTAGGACTTTCATCAAAACCAATATTCACTTTAGGTTAGAAAACGTCGCTCATTGTTGTAATCATTGCATGGGTGCATTCGAAGTCAGAGAATGACTTATCTTTTGGTATTTATGTTTGAATTATGACTGCTACTTGACAAGCTTTCAGACGTTTTTTAAGTTTTAAGATAAACGTCTTTTCTTCTTGACGTTTAAAGTTGCAGAAAGTAATGAATGCACGAAAATTGTGAAAGCAAAATATTTTATGCTCGTATATAATAGCTTTCATACTTCAGACGGTTATACGAAAAACATTCTGTATGAAACTTTAAATAATTTGGTGCCATTGAAAAATGTGCTTTAAGATGATTGAGCCGCGGTGATTACTGACTGTATGTTGTGCAGCAGCATCGTGTTTTGTTGCGCGACAGCGTTATTCACAATGCACTCAACATTTTGCGGAAAAGGAATCATAAGATACACATTGTTCAACATGAATGGGTGGTTTCATAGCAGAGCTCACCCTGCTCCTTTTGCTCTCGTCTAAATTTTTTCCCCACATTTTCCGTAAATATAGCTGGTGTGATATGTTCTTAAGTGCACAGGTGTGACACTGCATTTTATGCTGCCAATCCATCGAATTGTTTTGGGGTGCTGCAACTAAACGGCTTGCAAAGGCAAGCATTTATAGCCTGCAGTTGGATTTTTGGCAGTAATCTATTCGTTTCATTTTGCCACACGTTGACGGATATTAGGAAATTAATAAGTATAGACCAGCCAAGAATCACAAAACACCATCATGTTGTGTAAAAATGATGGCCAAACGACGACATAAAATTGCAGTTTCGCTGGCACATACTCAGCGACAATAACTACACAATCATTTTTTCAAATAACAGAATTTTTCGCCCACACATCACATGTTGCTTCAAGCGGCAATTTCGCGTCAAACAAGATCACAAAGTCACGGGGCAAATACCTTGTGCTGTGCAGTACGCGTAGCGGTGATGATTATACTGGAATTTTCTTTTATATGAAGTAAACTATGATCCATTGAACAGGGCTTTAGATGCGCTCTATCTCAAAATATAACTACTGCTGAAAGAAATGAATAAATGTTTTTTTGATAACAAACTTGTGTATAAGAAGAGAGTTATTACTTAAAACCATTTTTTTCAAAATTACAGAGCCTGCTTGGAAAAGCCATGCTTGAGCATAAAATTCTTAAAAATTACTTCAAAAATCTAGATTTTTAGTGGAAATTTTCAGTTGTGATAGATGATTTCCACTAATTGTGGACGGGTCTAGAAGCTCCGCTCCAGTTCCGATTGGTTTACAATTCAATAACATTTTTACTACACTGAGTCAATTTTACATCTGTTAAGGAAATTACCCTCTTTAACTTTAACAGTGTGGTCCCAACTGAACTAATAACAAGACCTCGCCACCTGGGTGATACAAAAAGTGACATAGGTGACTTCAAGAACTGCAATGAGGTGATCAGGTGACATGAGATGCGTGAAAAGTTTCAATGAATATATTTTACTGCAGTCATTTCATTCGTCAAACGTCTGTTATTAGACTTTTTGCTGGTTGGTGTGAATCCTGATCATAAGCATCCATTGCCAAAAGGCTTACGGAGCATGTTCCAGTAGTCTTCTGCTAAAATCTGCTTTCCCATCTTGTTGTAGGGAAATGGTTCCAAGAAGTTCTTTTTCAACATTTGCTTTTAAATGTGAACTAGTATTCTTGCTGAAATACCTATCATGTGCTGCGACATATTCGGAAACCTGTGTCCGGCCATTAAGCTCAAACCACAGGTTGCACATAATTTCGCAAGGCATAAACGTCTATTTGTTGTTTTTTAGAGATTTGCGCTGACGTCTTCATAAGTAGTCCGCGATGAAGGTTACGCTCTAAAAAATGACGATTAGTTCTACCTTTTCGTCAACTTTTCGCGAATTTCACGTCCAGTCAGGGCGAAAAAATTGCAGCTAATACCGTGATTGGACAAATTGGCAAGTGGCGCAGGTGGAGAAAACGCTTCAATCAGTGCGCGAGAAATGGGGTCCGAACCTTACTTTTGCGAAGCACGGCTGTTCAATTTGAGCGAAAGGTCTAATGAAATTATTGCCTAGCATTTTAACGGAATCTGTGTATTTTTTTAATCAGAGAAAAAGTGAAAAATAAAGTTATTACTGCGAGACACCGCTCCTTGCCACCTGCAGCCATGCAATCGACGTCAGAAGGGCAGCTTGGCAAGCTGCACCAAGTGCTCCGAAGATTAGGATTATATGATTACCAAAACAACTTTACATGTGTACGTGCTACTACGAGCAGGTCCTCGTGGAAGCAAGGCGTGGCTTGCCAACGTTTATTTGGATAAGCTTTTCGCTATTATTTCGACGCATGCCGGCCCTGTTCGACCAAGCGTAAAATGACATCATGACAAGCCACAAGTCTCGATATCTGTTTCACCTGGGCGGTTAAATAAACAGAAGCACGCTTACAAAGTTTGTTGTTGCCTGCGCGGAAGACAAGGTAGTGCAGCGTCTTTGCCCTATAAACAAGTCCCCGCCGTGTAAAACGAGTGTGGGAAACGTGGGGATTTTTTGCCATTTCCTAAAAACTGTTTGTAACGGCGTTTGAGAGCCGAAAGGTGTCAATATTGCAGTGGAGCTAGGGCGCTGCTTGCATATTCAATAGTCGGCACATATTTCTTGCCGTAAAAACAAATACATTTTCTGAGTGGCCAAATACTTTTGCACATACTGTATTACACAAAATTCCTTGACTTAGAGTACATCAAGGTTTTTAAATTTTTCAGTTTTTTGTGGCAAAATGAAGTGTTCAAATTGCTGTGGTGAAATGCATTAATTTCAGAAATTTGTGCTTTGTCGATTGGTCAAAAATATGCAACAAACGTGCTTTTCCAAAGTTAAGGAAATGACACAAACAGTCATTTTTTCGCGAAATTAAAAGAAGTCTTCAATGCATTTCTTTAAAAAATGCTTCTATTTCGATGCGCAGAAAGGAAGTTTGGTTGATGCTAAATCAGTTTTTTACTGAGTGAAAACTTCAAACCGAATGCATACTTTTTGAGCTTTAAAATCCAAATCGTTAGAGAAATGAAGTCGATTTGTCAAACTTAAGCAATAAAACAAACTTAAAGAAAGTAAAACCAAGGTGCTACTTCACGATTGGGGTATTTTCTTTGATAGTGTTCTGCTCCTCTTGAATTACTTTTGCGCCCATTCATTTGACAAGAGGCATCATCCAGGTTTCGGTCTGCCGCCAATTATTAATAAATAAATTTGTCGCATTGCATGCGATCCAACTAAATTATTACTTTTATGACTTTCGATAGCCAGTTGTGTTCCTCGGCAACAAATCCATTTGAAAATTCAGCGTTTTAAACAACGTAATGGGTAACTTTCCACCTGCATGTGACTGCAGTGCAACTTACCCATACATTCATACATACACATCACCGTAGTGCGACTGGTCTATTTATGCCTACAGCATATCAAAATAAAAGCATTTTGTTGATTTCGGTTAATATTACTTTTGTAGCAAGATTTTTCTGTACAGAAAGGTAGAAACGAAGAATTTTAGTGAACAACAAACTTGTTGTGATCGTACTCGCTTACAGCTCAAATCGTATCGGACCTTTTCATTGCAGAGAAAAACGTGACGTTTAACCAGGAACAGATGTATTTTTGCAGAACAGCACGAAACAAGGTTGATGTTTACAGTGTTCGCCACTTTGTCTTAATTTTATGGCATCATCACCGACGTCATTTAACCAGGTAATGGCCAAGCAATTTCAAGGGCCGCGTCGAGCTGGCCAGCGTTCAGATAAAATCACTGGTTTTCGCACTTGAAAGATAATTCGACTTCTGGTCGATATCATGTTACCACAGATTCCCAGTAAGGGTGTTACCGAATCAAAAAATAGGACATAAAATTTGATTATTTCGATGAACGATGTAGGGTTTACATCACTTTTTCAGATTTAAAATTGCATATAGATTAAAACCAGCAGTGAGGTTTAAAGAACTTGTTAGTTACCTGCGTTTATTGAAGCTATTCAGTAATCTTAAACCACGGGACGTCCCGCGAATGAAACAAGGTCCAAATTGGAAATCAGTTTCCCCACTTGTTTGTTCCTAAACATCAGTATCATTCAGGCTGCATTTAAAGAATGCAGCAGGCTGGAAACACTGAAGTCTACAGAGTCAAGTTATTTACTGTTTCAAAGTTACAACAAACGTTGTTTCCAACAGCCACGAGTCAAACAAAATTCCTGTAAGTAGCAATGACCATACTTTCAAGCAAAAGATTAATTTCAGTACTAGCCGATATACAATTTTTTTATCGAACATTTACGATGTGTTTCGTGGGTCCAAAATAACAAACGCTGCATCCATTAGAAAATAACTGAGAAGTTGTTGAAGGAAATTCGAATAGATGTAGGTGCAAACTCTTTGCACATGGCAAGTGTGTTTATAGCATTAAAGTCATAATTTTGATTACGTTTGAAATCAAATCACTCCCCATTCAAGTATTCCAGAAGAATTATTTTGAAACGAAAATAAACGTAATTAGAAGGGAATACAACAGATATGAAAAGCAGCAGTTTTAAAATGTTTGAGGTCAACTTGATAATTGCTAGATCAAAGGCTTTTCGTTTTGTCGTCAAACTCCGTAGATAAAGTAGATCGACGCCACAGACAACAATTTTAAAATTTCTGACTGGACTAATATAGCCATCTTAAAACGCGGCATCAGATAAGCCGTGCTTGTCCTATCTTACAGTTTCAGTCATGTAGGGAGGCATGCGAAAAACCAGCGTGCTTAGAATCTTTTTACTACAACTTGACGCACATCTGAACGATGGCTAATGACTCACCTTAAGAGTGAGGTTGCTGAGAGGATGTTTGGCTCACATCGTGCAACCTCTAACCAACTATTTTTCTCGGTTTAAGGCAGTCATTCTCGACCTTCTTAACTCGGCGGCACACTACCAAAATCTAAACATTTTCGCGGCACAATTTCACGCAATTAACACAGTAAATATGCTTAAAATATTGGCGGCACACATGAAAACTATCGCGGCAAGCAGGATGAGAAACGAAGGCTGAAGTCTTTGTTGGATGCGCCGCTATTGCAGATTATTTTTGCAGCAGGTTGCACTCCAATCCAAGAAACACGTTTCGGATGAAAATTTGGAAGTAAAAGTGGCTAAAGTGGAACAACATGTGTTCATTATTTAGAGTTTATTTTCGATATTACTACAAGCTTAGTTCAAATTACAATTTAAATCAGTTGATGTTTGTGCAGAAAAAACAAAGCTTCAAATATTGTGCAGGCTGAATATCATACGTTCAGATTGCTATTTCTTGGTTGAAGCGTTGAACAACACATTGGAAGCGAATCATAAAATAGTTGCCCAACTGAAAAGCATTGCGTTTATTTGAAAGTGTCTTGATCGTATTATAACACACAGCAGACATTTGTAATGAATTCCGATTTCGGCTAATTGAACTTACTTTTGGATAGAACCTTCAAAAATGAACATTTTTCAACAAAAGTTTTTAACAACGATACAACTTTCTTCTGCCATTTTTGAACAAATGCTCACAGACCATTATGATCCTGTATTGCTCGTGCTGAAAAACGGTGATAAGGCTGGTAGTATGTTTAACATGGTTTGCTAAAAATCGATGATTTGGTGGGTATCACCGTACCAATTTTACATCATTCGGGAACTTTACTTCGGTAGGTGTAGAAAAAAATAGACCAAAGGTTGAATTGTAGAGTTTAATTCACGACGCATCAGGGAGAGGTGTCGACTTGGTCATCAGAGTTAATCGTGATTAGAGCAAATTTCATACGGAGACAGTAGACAGTGGTTGACATTCAACCCACACATTTCATACACGGGGAAGAAGGTTGCTTTAGCCTTTTAAGCTGAGTTCAAGCTTCCGTCAAAGGACACCGTTTGTCAATTAACGCAGAATCAGCGGTACCTTTTGATTTTTCAGAGACGACGCGCCACGCGGTGTCGCCAGCTGTTCGAGATAACGCGGAGCGACCAGCGGCAGTCCGCCCACTCTGCGACGGAAAATTGTATGTCGCCTTTACCGATCTTATCGGGAGGACACGTAATTGACGAATGACAAAATGTCATTACTGCATCACGTAGTGCTTAGTCATTAAGGAAACGGGCAGGGGGGAAAATTACGCTGTCTTCCGAATTTCGCCAGCACGCGCGAGCTTGGCTTTTGCAAAAAAAAGCAACGAGAGGCTTCAAGGCAGCCTGGAGGACACGCTCTTCTCACGAGCGCTTTCTTTTGAAAGCGGCATCTCATTCTCAGATCCCACAGAGGCCTCGCGCAGCAACAAACACGTTTTCGTGTCGGGGACCGGGCGATTCGGTTTCAAGTCGAGACACCCGATACCTCTGTTAACTAATAAAGCGCCGCTTGAGCGACTAACGCGGACGAGCAACGGCAAGGTGTCCGCGCTGATGCCTGATCCGCCTAAAGGCATGAAGCGCAGGATCACTTGCGGTCGGGGGAGAACCCGGCAGCCGCAATTACCGGGACGATAAGAACGGTTGGGACGTCTCGCGACGCCGCTTCAGATCCAGTGCGCAGATACAGCAAACATGGCGGCTAACACGAAAGAAAATTTCCTCGGCACCAGGTTGCCTGCGTACCTGTCAGTGGCAAAATTTTCCGGTTTGGCGTGGTGAAGAAAACCTGTAAAATTTATTGCTGCAGCTACTTATGAAAACCGAAGCAGACATCACACAATCCCTGAAAAGATTGCCTACCGGGCTTATTACCGTGACGTAGAGAATACACGACAGCAAAAAATACTTTAAGCAACCGCCGTTCATCCCGATAATGTCTCCATCAGTTTAATGAGCCTAATATCAACCCCTTTCCATATTTAGCGCCATCGACTAACACGAATCAAGTGTGTTCTTTCAGCAAAATAGGCCGTTGATACATACCAACGGTTTTAAGATGAAGGACTCGTTACGCGCATTGCTCGTTGTGCAATTCATCAACTCCTCAAAGACAACGTATGCGAGCAATAGTCACGTGAGTCTGTTCTGTGGTTAAGTTCTTCTCTAGTTTTTTAAAAGTATTTTTAATTTTTGGAGAAAGATGTGTAAGATTTTGAATCATTCTATTTGAATAAGACAGGGGATAGTGTTGTAATAGTGTGTGTAATAACCTAACTTAATACTGTATCCAACAATTTGCAACTTGCTGCTGATTACTGATCTATTGATACAGGATACAAAGAAACCAAGCATTATGAATGAGGCTACATGAGCAAAATCAAATTCAAAAGATGAAAAATTGAATCAACTCTGGCAAGGCATGAAGGAATTGAAAGAAACAATGCTCAAGTTAACTAACATTCAGAATGACAAACTGGACAAGTTAACTAACATCACACAAAATCTTGAGAACAAGCTAAATTGAATACAACAAAAGATGGTTGAATATGAAAATAAGTTGAATCAGCTTCAAGAAGAAAAAGAACTACGCGACGAGATGGTTCAGAAAACAAATCTGCTTGTCTTTCAACTTGACAGACAAGAACAGTACATAAGAAGATAAAATATTATTATTTACGGGATAGAAGAAAATAAAGAAGACAACGATGATGGGGAAAAGGTCTTGTTCAAACTAGCAGATGAGCTCGAAATCGATCTCGAAGACAATGAAATACAGAGAGTACATCGACTAGGACAAAAAAGAAGAAACAATGAGAATCCACGCCCAATCATTGCAAGATTTGTGTCATACAAAAAAAGAAACGAGTTTCTTACTAACAAACGGGATCTCAAAAATATCGATGGAAAACAGCATACCATGTCTTTGTTTGTGAAGATCTCACACCTCTACGGTACAAGCTACTGAGGTACATGCAAAAATCCTGTTCTGATACGTCTACCTCTTGCTACTCTCGAAATGGCAATATAAAAGCTAAGCTCAAGACATCTGAAAAATGGGTCACCGTCACTTCACCTGATGACCTCTTCAAACACGGAATTGATGTTGATTATAGACAGATGGGCTGTGGCAAAATACTTAACAACTAACTCTACCGCAAAGATATTACCTTCCGTGAATTCTGAAACAAATCGTCCAATGCAAGCGACTATTCATACTTGAATAACAAACTGCCAGAAGCAAAATGCATATGTAAGTGTGTTAATTTTATATGTTGGAATACTTTTTCTGTTCTGAATATATGGCTGCTGGTGCAGCAGTGCAAAGTGAGCTTCCCACCTAAACCTAGATGAATGGACTGTAAACATTGCATTGGTCAATTGCTTCCTGATTGTGAATGCTAAACAAGTAACAACAACCGCTCTGGCAGCGATCTACAACTTGCTTTACCAAAACCACGTTCGAACTCAGGTGCTAAAATGATAAAACATAGTGCAATAGAAATCTGGTCAAGAATTCCTTTAGAAGTAAAAAATAAAACGTGCTTGGCACTTTTTTCGGAGGAGTATAAGAAATAAGAATTGTGTATAACTCGGATAATAGAAATATACTCTGTGTTCTTATTGATTGGCGTATATAAACCAAGTGGTTTGATGTAATTACGTAACGTTGCTACAGTGGAAACTGTCAAATAATGAAGTATCTCCGTTAAATATTACATCGTTTGGTTGTTTACAAACATTGGTCACATCAAACCAGTGTATGAAGAAGTGGGATGCTGTAGTCTGTAGACAAAATAACGAATTTCCGTTCTCAGCATGCATTGACAGACAAGTTCTTTTCCGCAAAGCATGATTACGCGACTGGTTCTCAACCTGCTTAAATTGCTTGACACCATTGCGGTGCTGCAGCGATCTATAGCTTTTGACGCATTTCCTCTCTAGCATACACGAATATTTTTGAATGTGTGAAAACAGTAAATGTTTAATTTGATAACTTTAAACCATTTTCTTCTGGTGGCTTGACATTACCTGCAATACATTTTACTTCAATTTACTGTTTAACCGCATTACGCATATTACATTTTATACCCAGAGCAAAATAATTTTACTAAATATTACGCACTGTTCCCTTTACAATATAAGCAGTTTCGCCCTTGTGAGGTCTGCAGCCTAGATGACCCTTGGTCTTTCGCAGCCTCCCACTCCCTCATGCATAAATCGATGTACTTGGAAGTCATCGCAGTACTACATTATAATAAGCATGATGACGTCATTCATGCATATGTCTCAAAAGCTTGTGTTTCATCAAAGTAAATGTATT
>Ga0210059_1011293_pt1 | contig 13680 bp, 10 predicted proteins | sample Ectturendosymbi2_FD_188042 | JGI IMG/M metagenome (GOLD analysis project Ga0210059, IMG submission 188042) | Ecteinascidia turbinata endosymbiont from Florida, USA - Sample 2 (SPAdes) (version 2) | ecosystem: Host-associated > Tunicates > Ascidians > Unclassified | place: Key West, Florida...
CGACTTTTTACTGCAATTCATAATAATAGGCCAATAGCGTATGGGGGGCCCCACGTGAAATTTCGGGGGGGGGCCTCACTTACCCTTGCCACGGCACTGGCTGTGGTGGTAATCGAGTGTGGCTTCGTTACTGCAAATACACAATTATTTTCACACTTCGTGAAAACCGCGTGGGTCAAACATATGCAAGTTTGCTCAGAGGACTTGTGTAACTTTCTCCTATTTACAATACTGGCTTTATCATATTTGTGAATTATATTGTTAACTCCAAATAGCTAGCCAAATACCTAATCGTTTTTGGGAAGCAAGCTTAGTGCAAGCAGCGTACAAGAATGCTACCGCAGTCGCATATCGTAGCGTTGAAAAAAAACAAACAATTTTCAAACGCGTTGAGGGACTCTATATAGCCTTTACGCTATCAGCTGCATACGTCAACCATTCGCTCAAGAACTGAACAAGATCCACGTCTAATATGTGTGCAAGTTTTGAAAATGTACTTCGGGAGTCGGGATCTCCAAACTACTACCCGCGGGCCAAATCCGGCCCAGGAAGCCATTTCAACCGGCCCGTGAAAACATTTCGTAATTAACAAAAAACGATATTTTGCAAAACATTTGTTGATTCAGTAGAATGTAACATATCCCGAAAGAATGATATTGCGTAAGATGTCCCGCCCCGCCCTCAAACTGTTGTGCAATAGGTTATGTGGCCATTGACAAAAAAGTTTGGAAACTCCTGTCTTAGAGCAGAGTCGATACTCAGCTGCGATTGAACGTGTGTTGGTGTACATCAGAACAGAGCAGTAGCCAGGGGGTCTTAGCCCCCCCTGAAAAAATGTGCTGGGCGTAGTTTAAAACTATTGGACATAGTTTAAAATGTTTGATCTCCTCTCAGAAAACTCTTCGCCCCCCTGTTGTCTCAAGCTGGTTACGGGCCTGCATCAGAAGCGTGTAAACATAAGAAGCACAATCATGATGGAGGCCGGGATGAATTCTTGCTCAACTGCAATATTGGCTGCACCAAGCATACTGCAGATCTTGCATTTCTAGCATAGAGATTGTTACAAGCGCTTTTGCAAGACAGTTTTGGTGACTTTTATCCAAAGCAGAAGCTGGAATTTTACTAAAAACAAACTTTGAAACGTGGCAATTCAGTGAAAATTCTCTTTGTCGGCTTAAATCTGAACGTATTTATTCAGCAAAAAAGCGCCAGAAAAATTGACGTTGAACGGACGATGCTTTAAAAACAAGGGGCATTAAATATTTCAATGTTGAGACTTGGTTGTTGTTTGCCCCCCTACCAAAATTTCTGGCTACGCGCCTGTACCTAAGTTACAAGCGTACGCGAAAACATATTCCGCAAATACTTGCTTTTGCTAAGCTTACAAGTTTTGTTTATTGCGTTTGTTTTACACATTTCCAGCTTGAGCTGCGAAACCCAACATCTTGTTAGAACAAGAAAACGTAACTTATTTTAATCCCCACAAAAAAGAAATTAGCCAGTTATTTTGGAGAATCTACCCAGAGGGAATGCAATTTCCGTAGAATGTCATAAGAGAAATGTTTATGTACTTGTCTCATTTTATGATATATCTTTTTCTGGGCCGTGATCTGTCAACAGTAAAGTGTGATAAAACAACTTCCACATGCCTTTACCAACATACAGCAGTCATGAAATTCAAAATGAAAATAACGACACCGAGCTATATGTCTACTCAAGGTAAGTTCATGTTCATATATGATCTAAACAAGGGCAGAAACAAACGTGATTTGTCCTTCATGCATTGCATACAAAGAAACTTGAGCCAACCAGGATTATATCACTTCCAGTGCCTTCCTTTCTACGCATGGTATTTCTCAATCTCTGGCATACATAGAAGCAAAAATAAGTCATCTCAAAAACCAGGGGAGCTGAAAACATTTCTTTGCGTAGTGAGGTGGTGTACTCTATTAGAAAAAGTGTTTTTCTTGCGTTAAATAACAGAAACTTTCAAGCAGCAAACTTCCACCAGGAGGTAAAAACCAAACAGCTGCGCAAAAAGTTCTCCACAAATAAACAGCACATTCACATTAACGGGCAATTTCAAAATCCACAAAAATCGCTATACACAAAACAACATTTAAGGATTGCTTTTTACTGTGGCTTACTGTCTTAGCGACCAAAGTGATGCCTAGAGAAAAATTTGTCAATAGCACAGCCAGCTGATTTAGCAATTCGTCAATTACTTTTATTGATTCGTCCCTAGTTTAAAGCGCCTGCCAAGTTGGAAAACAATCGTTCACGTTTGTGGGTAATTCCTTCCAAAATGGCAGTAGGTCATATTAGTTTATTGCTTGTCGGACTGTAACACTGCACATAACTAACTGCGAACAGTTTTCATGCCAACATGTTTATTTGCAGTCTGTTATGTCCATTTGATTTCACGCGGTCGACATATTCACTTTTTTTCACTTGCAGTTAGCACTGCTGGCAACATACTGTAGCTGATTTTGAATGCTTCCATGCAAAAGCAACTGTTTCCAGTGTTTATATAGTTTCCGCATTCCGTGGGCAACGATTATTATTGCAAGCGGAGTCATCCGAAGAGTCCATATCATAAAGAAAACATTTGTTGTCTAAATTCCAGCCCTGCCACATAATGTTATTGAAATCCTTTTTTCTTTAAGCGCATCCAGAAATCATGTATCACTCAGGTGCTTGACGCATGGCACAGTTAATGCAATCTGGAATGATAAGCTCCTCACAGGAATACATCTGCAAAAGAAATATGCAAGATATGAGTTGCAGACGTTGCAGACGCAGAACAATGAAATGGTAAATATTTTTTACATTTTGATTATCTTTCAAACAGTACATGTCAGATTGTGTTTTTCTAGTCTGCTCTAGATTTCGGCTTTTTTCTGGGAATCGCTAAGTTTCTTTCTAGGGATTGCTGAGCTTCTTTCTGGGAGTTGCTGAGATTATTTTTGGGAATGCTACGGCTTTATGTTGGATGAAGCAACGCTTCTATTGGAGCAATTAGCGCAATGTATGAACTTACTGGCCAGATCTGATGAAATTACCAAACCGCCCGGGGTCACCATTGAAATCCCATGAACTTGAGGCGTTTTAGTTTTGTTTCGCGATGATAAAAACAAATTTTTGCCCTAAATTAGTCGATGGTTACGATGTTTTTCACCAAGCGCCGAAACTGAGTAGTGCCATCACCCTGTGCCAACCCACTCATGCTGCGCTGACAGCGTTTTGCTGGTGAGCGCACTGCCGCGTGGCATCCCCACGATTCCACAAGGAGCAGACAGTTACCACCCCACCAAGAAGTGATGGCAGTTTTAGTGCACCCACACTCTGAGTCTATTCACCACAGAAGCTGCATAATAATAACTAAAGGGTGCGGTCTGGATATCATCGATCAAACCGTTTTGCTTCTAAAAGTGTTGAAGCCTTTGAAACGGCATCAGGGCAATTGCAATTGGACAACTGCTAACCTCACAACCGTCAACTAACGACTGCCAACCAGACAACAGCTTCTCTGAAGCGTAATTTTAACGGTTTCTCTGGTCAGACTCAGTACACCCTTCTTTTTAGCGTATATGCCAAAGCTGCACGACTATTAAATTGCATGCCTTAACAACTTCGTGACCTAGTTTAAGGCTTCTCATAAATGAAGGCTTAGTAGTCAGAGCTAACAAAGGCAGCCACATATTCAAACAATCTATCTATTTTTGAAAGACTCATACGCATTTCCGTATTTTTCGCGCCACAAATTTTAGGCTACTCGGTATGCACTGTTCCCTCTAAGTTACGCAAATGCTCAGTGCCACCAGACCATTTACGCAGTGAAATTTCATTTCTCGCGCACTCGCAGCGCACTTGCAACAAATGAAATATCGTATATATATATCGCACAGCCCTGTTACCGCCTAAAATGCTTCACTGTTTGTGTGACTTCATGGTTGCACAATTGTATGCGCACTAAAAAAATATTTGCTCAGTATAAAATTTTCTTGGAGGGAACACTGTTTTGTTTATTATTGAAATTGCTCAGTGAAAAAAAGTGTATGAGAGTTTTTACAAGGGCAGTTGCTGGTAGTTGTTTCTGTGGGCAATTGTTCTATAGCTGGCAGTTGTCCTAGAACCCTTAAAAATAATTTTGAACAGAAATCACAGTTACGCTAGAGATAAATAAACGCTAACGCTTACAAGTAGATGAAGAGTGGTTCTAGCGTTCCCTATATTCAACCTTTTCCGAACGTCGTGCCTATATCCATCACTGACAATGAAGGTAAAGTCATACCCAAAGTCTTACAGCGTAATCCTGTTATTAACTTGGCAACACAAGCGCTAAAAGCTCTTTAAAAAAAACTTTTTGCAAAAAACAATTTTATTGACAATTTTCTTCGTGATTAGCCTTCAACCTTCATCTTATTAGACATGAAATATTTTCATCACAACAAACGAGAACAATATGCTGGGTGTGTTAAACGTATCCTGGTGGTTATTTCTGATATACAGTAGTATGTTGCATTTACCTGATATCTTTTCACAGACTCACGTATGTTTGGTGGAATGATGAGCGAACGCTTTGCTCGAGTAGCTGCGGTGTACAGAAGGTTTTTTAGTTTCCAGCGGCAAAGGCACTCCCTCAACCAATGATCCCCTGGAACGTACGAAAGACCTCATGTTGCACAGATCAGGAACGTTCATAGAAAAAAATCGCTCCACACTTCTAAGAAAGGTTACGAATCGTCAATGATTCTGACAGGAACATAACCACCCATTAAGTTTTTTGTTGGGATTTAAACACGGATAAATAGCACCATTTCAAACAGATGCTCGTCTTGTGTACTATTTCCACCAAAAGAAAGGCTAGCTTCAGATCACGAACACATATTACAGCTTGTATAGTTCATTATCGCAGAACTACCGTGTAATCAGGGCTTCAGCTTGGGAAAGTTTTTTATCCGATACCCCCTCCGGAGTCGAAGTTCAAAAATTTTCGACTCCGACTCCAAGCGGCTCGAACGTGCTGAACGCCAACTCCTGGTACGAAGTTTTAATTAGAACTCTGTAAATCAAGTTATTACAGCAAAGTTTGCTGAAATCAATGCCGTCTTTCCAAACTTAGAAGCTGCAAACGCGCGATTCTTAACTGCTGCCAGGATTGCGTTGATGAACACTTAAAAATATAGGCGTGAATTAAAACGTGCAATTTTCGATTTTAATTTATACAAGATACGCAAAGGATTAAGTAGAACAGGCCGCTCGCAAGTTTGGCAACCTGCCTCTCCAGGCAAAGGAGCGGACATGAGTGAACTGCAAGCTCACCACTGCATGACACCATAACAGCGAACCTGGATCTTGCGCAGTGTGAGTGTCAAAGCAGTAAATGACCTGTTATTGCAAGAAATCAATCAATTAATCGTACTTGAGAGACTGACGTCGGGTTTTCTAGAACATTTTGATTCTTAGCCCCCCATTTCCAGGGTGAACAAAGGCCGTTTCCCCCTGCGGATGACCATGATTTTGACGTACCACAAAATCAAAACTGTATGCTTGAGTTCAGTGTACAAGCGCACTATAATAGTCATTCTCTTCGCATTTACATGTTCAAAAACAATGTTGACTATAAAAATAATAACATAAATTATAGAAAGCCGTTCTGAATTTTGTGTGCGCGAATAGCTGCAATAAATTTGTTTCAAGTCCATCTTGATAAATCATGAAATTACTTGTGATACTGTTATGTAAGGACACCTGTGCCCCCGTTGTCCCTTCTTTCAAAAAGTAGTGGGCAGTGCCCCTGTCATGAACCCCCGTTCCGGCGTTCCTGCCACTCTGTCCTTCTCAAATCAATTTGTGGATTTGCCATGTCAACCAGATCAGCGTTTAGATCAAGGAATGTGTTTAAGCATCAGGTATCTTGAACGCCATCGTGTGACTTTTTGTTGGAAGATTTGGAGCTGTCCCATCTCGCAAAGCATGATGTACTGCCAATCCAAATGTGCGGACGCCACTGTTACAGTCTATGTAGCCTAGCACTACTGAAGAGAACAGAAACGAAAGAAATTCGGAGTATTAAACTAACGGGAAAGCAACCAGCAATGATATAATTTATCCAAGAGGTTACTTTCGTATTGCTTCGTTGCACTGGTGTTATACAGCGATAAGGAATTTTGATCTTTCTCTTGTGGTGTCTATAGCACGATCTTGTTATTTTTGCGCACTATCCACTGGTAGCCACCTTGTTCACAAGTGGCGCCATCTCCAGTCCACCACACAGCATTTAGGGAATTTCACTGCTTCTTCCGATTCTTCCATTGAATTATCTGGGCCAGCGTTTTCAACCTGGGGTCGTAAGTAGATATAGTTTATGTATACAGCTGTACCACATTTGCTTTATTCGAGTTGCAGATGAGGTCGTTTTGTTACAGTGGGTTGTCTGAGCCTTATCTAAGCCACCATACTCACTTTCATCTGGGCCAGAACCAGATTTAGTTTTAAATATTTTTATTTTTTTCATCGTGCTTATCACCGTCGAAGCATGGTCAGTAGCGGTGCATGCAACTTTTTCTTCAACTTCAAAATCAATTAAAATAAAAAACACGAGCTTTTTTAAGAAGTCACTTGCATGGTCGTTTCTTGTATCGGTAACTGCCAAAGTTTTAGGTTTGACTGTAAGGTACTATCTTCACCAATATGACGGATGTTTAAGGCAAAACAATTTATTGCCCGTTTTGTGCATTTTCAAGTACACAAATCGTTCCGAAAAGTATTTTATCAGTGCTGATTTTTGTTTCATTGCCTATTACATCACCATATTTTTGATATTTTCTTTGTCCAAAGAAATTGAAACTATCGCGCTATCTCAGAGTTCAGACTTTGAAATGCAGGTGTGGAAAAATTTAAATGGGAACGTCGTTGTGGACAACCAAATCCAATATTCCTTTACAAAATTTAATTGCACTCTTGGCATTTGTAACTGTATCACTTAGAAAAGAATTTTATTGCCGCAATTGTTTGATGAAACTTTGTTCAAATTGCATGGGCTTGGGCGGTTTTTCTATTTTTTTGTCCGATTCTTCAACATCATTTTAAATATCCAGGTGCTTTATCTTCCGATAGTGCATGAAATTACTGGTATGTGACTGTCCATGCTTACTTTTATCTGCAGCTAGCACTGAAACTCAAAGCTTTTTTAATCCTCACCAGTGCTGCAGCACATACAGTAGTTGTAGGGGCAGACAATTTTTTGGGGGTGCGAAAGGATTTTTGCCCGAATTTTCCCAAACTTGCCCAAAAATTTTTGGGCCACCTTTTGTGCAAATATTTTCTCATGAGACCGTATTTCGGGTGACCACCAACAAAAACAAGGTCTCCATGTGATTTTGGGTGCCATGTCTTTCAAATGAAAGCAGGTTTGAGCGCCACTTTTTTCAATTCAAAACATGTTGGGCGCCATTTTCTTTCAAATCAAAAGACGTTGGGCTCCATTTTTGCCCAGATTTACACAGATTTTGCCCGTTTTTTTAGAGATTTTGCCAGATTTTCACCAAATCAAAACTTTTGGGGCTGAGCTTGCAACCCCGCCTCCTACACCACTACTGCAGCAAATTTAATGTTTCCCATCATCGGTTAGAACAAAATATCGAAAAACAGTGGAATTTTGTTGTTCATACATGCTTGCAGGAAGTGAAAGTACGCCTTGAAGCACAATTCTGTTCGTCTCTGAGGAAAAATTCTTCGATCACAGTCACTGGCGTGCAGACGGAGAGGCGAAAGGGCGACAGCCCCGGGCATCCAAAGGGTGAAATTGCAAAAAATACTTTTTAATAAAATGCTATAACTAGATGCTTCTTCGTATTGTACGGCTACTAAGACATGCTGCATGGATCAGATGAGAGCTTACATGAGGGGGGCATTCAGTATGCAGATGTATGTTAAGTGGCCTGACAGAGAGATGAAGCACCGCCATTGTTATCTTAAGACCCTATTCTTTTCCCCTTGTATACTGGCCAATTCTTGCTGGCCCGGATCAAACTGCATGCTTGTACGATTTCAGATACTACGTATAGTAGAAAAAATAGACAACCTATCTCCTACCATACCTTACAAGTGCTACTCTTTTTGGCGGGCCTATATACTTATTTGCATACATAAATGCAAAACGTTGTTCCTCAATGCATACCCATCGCTAGCAATATTTTGCTTATGAACATATGCCTCTGGCCCACATAATAAAACAAATTATTAAAGACAAACACAATAAAAATACTCTTTGAAATATTTCTAATTTTTCGCAATTTGTTTTTATGCCAACTTTAGATTTTACGTATTTCAAATACTTGTATTTCTCATATTACTCAATACTGGAAGAAAATTTGGCAGGTCGACATGCAGTCAAGTAGTTGTCCCAGACATTACCAGGTCTCTGCACGCCCTGATCACGCTTGTGTTTGCATGATGCACGACAGTGACCTGTGTTCAGGTAAGAGCTGCGAAGTACTGTAATGGCGAAACTATCTGGAAGTGTAGCATCACAAATGCATTGTCACGACACAGCTAAATATCACTACATGACACGTGTTGGTCTTAAATTTGAGTGCTTGAGCTGGACTTTCGGAACCGTGTTTAGTGAATTATTTCAAACCTCCGACCTCGGGAATGAAAATAACCAGTCTCCGAGTCTGGACAATATTACAAACAACATCAAGTCCAAGTCCGAAGCCCTGGGTGTGAGAAAAAAACGTTTAGTTTTTGTCTAACAAGATTTTTGAATTCCACTTACACGTAGTCAAGCCTTCGTCGTGGAGTGTGCCAATAACTGTCACAGTGTCGAACTCCAGCCCCATAGCGTTTTCAACAGTGCTGACGACAACATCAGCTTTTGTCAAGTCAGCAGGTAAAGCCTGATGAAATATAAAAACTAAGGTCACGTGCATACAAATCAACTGGCATCTTAAATGTACTTGAAGTAGTTAAACAATATTTTTTACTAACGTTTTTTGCAGCGTTCAGCATTAGAAACATCGTCCTTCATTGTTTGACAAAAACGTTAACAGTGGAGTAGCCAGACCAACATTTTGGGGGGCCAAATATTTTGACTTTAAGCGAGCAAAAGTATTTTGCTTGGGAAACCGCCTCTTAAAGCACAAAACGAAAGGAAATTTTTTGGGGGGCTTGGTTCCCTTTCCCCACTGGCTACGCGTATGAACATGAATCAGGCTTTTAACCGTCGTTGTCACTGCAGGGAAATCTGGCATGTTGAACCGCTACAGCAATTATGACAATTTGTACGTTAAAAATAAAAAATTGAACATTTGTGTTCCTGCAATTTTTTCTCATAGGTGAAGAACGGATTATATTTTCGTACTGCATTAACAAAAGACACACGCTTTGATCACAGCGAAACAAAACACAGTGACTTTTTATTTTCCAGTGTATTCCAACCAGGGACGGATTTAGGAAGCGCGGGGCCCCAGGCCACCTTAGTTTTTGGAACCCCACGCAAGTGTGTCCTATCTGGACGTTTGTCAGAGAAGCGTGAAAGTATGCCACTATTATGTGTAGTGTCCCCTCAAAAATCTATCTTTTGTTGTGCCTACTTTGGTTCTACAATTATCTTAGATCTTTAACAGAAATTAAACCTTTCCTACTTCTACTAAAGAACAAATGCTTTTCTTGGAATTTATAGCTCTGTCGTGTAGTTCAGAAGTTCTTTTCGTTAAATTGCCATGATTTCTAGCGTTTGTTCTAGGTTTGCTTTTCGTATATATACTGTGCATTTTCATGCGAGACCGTGTTGCCGCCCTTGAAAATATTGTCTAGCTGGCGATACGTAAACTCCTTTTTTATGGTAACAGTAACCACATATTTCATGAACCAAACAAGCACAATCCATTAACTGGACACAGGGCTTATTTATGCCGTTTCGATTTTGAAGTTGTCATTTTCCAAGCAATACAAAATATAGTGTTTTAATCCACTATGCAATAGGCCGATGGTAAACAGCATGAAGACAAGTTTTGCACAGAAGCAAAGTATTGTCGCAACACCCTCAGGTAACCATATGAAGTAAGCGCAATGTAGACACGTTTTTCCCAGTAAAGCTCACGAGAAACTGTTCTAGCTGATTTAACTAACATATAGAGTTTCAACAAGCAATCTCTCTTTGCGGGAAATCCAGTAAAAACAACTAAACCTAGGATCCAATACTGACAATATTGCTTTTCATCGGAGTTTTGTACTGTCTGGCGGTCTTGCGTTGTTGCGAGCTTTTTGTCAGTGGAAAATTGAACATCACTTGAGTCCCGTTTTTTTTCATTCTTTTTCATGAAACCGCTTTCATACAGACGGCCTGAATCTCTCTCACGCCCAGATGCACAATATTGTCGTGTTGTTACTGTACTGATAAGAGTCTGAGTAGACATTTGCATTTCCGCCGTTTCAAACTAAAGTGTGAAGTTATGCCTCTGCGCACTTTCGCAAACTTTTAGTTAACATTGAGTCGTCATAAGAGTTGAGCGGGGCCCCCAAAAGAACGGGGCCCTAGACCATGGCCTATTTGGCCTGTGCATAAATCCGTCACTGATTGCAACAATATCGGTGCTTTGTGATCGGTTTGGTTGGTAAAAGCATCCAGTGAAGCGCTTTTATTTTATCCGGAATTAGATACAAAACAAGTAAATCTCAACCAAAGAAAAATTAGGTGAGGCACGAGAATTATAATGTTAAAACAGCAGAGCTTAAGGACACCGACGTTTCAAAGCAACAGTGTTCAACATGGCGGGACCGACCTGGAACACGTTAGATCATCTTTTTATTTGTAAGTGGTAACAGATAGTTTGCGCTACAAGGACTGTTTGATTTCTCATTCTCGTTACGGAAAATGTGTCGCCCTGGTCCAGCAGGAAACCGTGTAGAACAACACTGTACCACTAGGATGTAAATGATGGTGACGAATGCAATATGGATTTTGAAGCTCGTGTTTGGCACTGTGCTTGTATGGGCGCATTTGTCGAGTTGGCGGTCGCGAGCGATGTAAGTTTCTTTTTTGTGAGTTTCTTCGTTTCGCGAATTGCTACCCTGTGAGACAGAGATAAAATGACTGTGAAATGAAGGGTTTGAGTGGGGGATCCAGGGGGGCAGTTTGGGGCAACTGCCCACACAAAACGGCTGTGGCGCCCTCTAATAAAAATGCGTCTATTTTTGGTGCCTACACTCACAGGCCGCAGAAAAGGCCGCTCCCCATTTGTACAAACATGAGCGGAAACGACCGACGCCGGAGCGGAGGCGGTTAAGTCGGACCCAGGCTCTTCTTGGAAGGGTCGCTCCGGGTGGGTGGGTGCCGGTGTCGGTGATAGAAATGCGCAGTCTTGTGGGGTTGTCCGCCCACTGCGCATTCCATTGCTGATCCGTCGAAGGGGCGCCAGGACAGATCCCGGGGAGACCGTTCTTGAGGCGTCGCAACTTGCTCCTTCTGCCGTTTCCGGTGGTATGGGTAAAGCTGCAATTGCCAACCATCTCCATGATCATGCGGACCATGTGTCTATCAGGCAGCAATCGCAGCAGCTTGCAGGTGAGGCCGCGGTGCCATACGGTGTCGTAGGTTGCTGTGAGATCGACAAACACAGCTCCGCCTTCTTAGCCGAAAAGCTATCCTTGATGTCCTGCGTAAGCAGGGTGACCTGGGGGGAGGATGACTCGAAGACCTTGCGGTCATTCTCCTCCCCCTGATATCTGATTTTTTCAGATGTTAAATAAAATTGTCTGTCTGACCTGGTCTACGGCCGACTTCCCGTGTCGAAAACCCGCCTGCTTCCATGAAAGCAATGGGTCGATGTTTGGATCGACACAAGCGTAGATGAGTCTCTCGAGGATTTCAAAGGGGACACGTAGCAGAGATATGGGACTGTAGTTCTTCGGGTCCCCCAGTGGCTTTTCTGGCTTGGGGGTCGCAACTATTAGTGCTCTTTTCAAATCTTTCGAATTTTGAGTTGGCGCATGCAGGAAGAGAGGAAGTCGCAAAACCAAGATTTGAGAATCAACCCGGCGTAGAGTATAAACTCCAGGAAGATGGTATCCAATCCCGGAGACTTTCCTGGCTTCAGGTGTCTGAGGGCAGCAGCAAGCTCCTCCGGCCTAAAGGGTTCGGAGATACTGTGACCCTCAGGTGTTGGAATCTTCCACAGATCGGACAGCTTCTTGTTGACGTGCCTGGTGGACTCGCGCTCCCCATTCCTGTATGTCCCGTTCTTCACGAGTTGCGAAGGGATGGAATTCGCCGAGACGGGGCATGGGCGAGAGAAGCGTCCAGACCTGCCAGTAAGTTTGTTGGTGGTTCTCCAGACCTTGCGGCCAGAGTGCGAGAATTCGATGGAATTGTCAGCTTCCTTCCATCGCTCCTGCTTCTTCTGTTCAAGTCGAGATAGTAGGGACAAGGCGGCTCTACCAGAGTCAGTTCCCACTGGGACTCGGGTGAAGGAGCGATAGAGGATCTCGCACTCTTTGTCCCAACATGACACATAGTTCTTCCGGCGGCTATGTGGGATACATTGTTTGGCCGCAGATAGTAGGCTCTCGCAAAAATCCTGGTATGCCCTCTCAATATTTGATGTGTCCGGAGGTGGAAATCTCTCAACGGATTTATCTGTGAGAAGGCAAAAGCGCTTCCAATCTGCCTTGCAAAAGTTCCAACGCTTTACCGGATCGCTGTGGGAGGAACCTCGCGTCTTGGTGGGGTTATGAGGGACGGCCGATGTTGGGCCGCGAGAACTTTCCAAGGTGACGTCCGTCCAGCAGTCGGCTGTCCTGGCCGAAACTCGCTAAGGCCAGGTCTGGGTTGGTGCCGACGTTCCATCGGCGAGAGAAGAAACTGGCTGTTTCCTTTGGATAATACAGCAGTCCAAGATTGTTGGATGTTGCCCAGGAGTCCAAGCTTTCGCCTCAGGAGATGTTCTGTTGTAACCCCGGTTGACATGCTGGCAGTTAAAGTCACCAACATACAAACTGGGGTGTGGGAACGTCGGGATGGCCGATGGTGTGAATCGCGAGCGTGGAGGTTTGTAGACGTTAATGATCTTACATCCTGCGACCTCTACGCACAGTCACTCTGTCTCTGATAGTTCTGAAGACTGATCGGCCAGTGACCATTCCAACCGCTCATGGACAACCGCGGCAAGGCTGTGGTTCCTGCTCAGGAATGACCCAGCAAGTCTTCTTCGTCTTTTGAGCGAGTTGTTTTTGAACCACTGCTTGGCCGCACTAGATCTCAGGGCAGGTGTTGAGCAGCCATTCGATTGTCTCATTGTCGAGAACCGTCAGGCCATGCAGTCCATGGGGAAGTTGATGGATTGGACATTGGAGGACAACATGGTCGACGGTTTGTTCTTCTGCGCCACACTCACAGGCCGCAGAGGAGGCCATACCCCATTTGTACAAGCAGGAGCGGAAACGTCCGACACCAGTGCGGAGGCGGTTGAGCCGGACCCAGGCTCTTCTTGGGAGGGTCACTCCGGGAGGGTGGGTGCCGGTGCTGGGGATGAAAATGCAGAGTCTTGTTGGGCTGTCCACCCATTTCGCATTCCATTGGTGATCCGCCCAGTGCACCACACGTATGTTGTTTTCAGATGAACTGATGAGATGTTGTGCGGCGGGTACAAATGGGTGTCTCGATTTTACGTG